>JRHI01001728.1_pt1 | contig 17245 bp, 22 predicted proteins | sample 215371 | NCBI WGS metagenome assembly JRHI01 (sample SAMN02929681, study PRJNA255918) | sediment metagenome | biome: cave system; feature: Ice Cave; material: Sediment; isolation source: sediment from deep within a dark volcanic ice cave with no known source of... ...
GGCTGGCGCCAACCGCCGCGCGAGCCTCAGGAGCAGCGGCGCCTCGGCGACCAGCAACTCTTCGAATTCAGCGTCACGCATCAGTTGTCCAGTTTGCCTGAGTCGCTCGTCATAACAAATGGTGCGGTGAAATCGAGCCACCGCCAGGCGCTCGGAGATACCACGATGCAACTCGTCACCCCCGCGGAAACACTGAATGGCACGCACCGCACGACCTCGGCCCAAGGCGAGCGGGCGAGCACAGCGACGAACCGAGGCGCAAGGCAAATCGTCCGCGCCGCCCACGGAACCGCCCGGACAGGCCACATGCGCCCCGACCAACTCGGCCTCGCGCAGACCCCGCTCGGCGACTACATCCGCGCGCACGCCCAACGCCGGCGCGAACTGGCGAACATGCGGGAAGACGATCCACGGCACCTGCGCAGCGCCGAAGCGCTCGACGGCCTCGCGCTCGCCGCCGACCGCCAGATCCACGACCACCGCTATCACGCCAGCCACCTCGCGCGCCACCACATGCACGACGGACACTTCGACTGGCCCGCCGGCCAAGCCGGCCGCGCGATCGGGAACTTCGGCTTCGACTCGCCGATCGATGGCCCCGAAGCGTACGACGCGTTCCTCGCAGACCTCTGCGACCTCGCGACCTGGGACGCCAGCCGCTACATCGCCGACCACGAAGCCGACTTCGACAGACGCGACACAACCGCGATCGCGCAGCGCTACGGCATCAGCGCCGAGCGGATCCACTCGGCACTCGACGGGGCGCGATACCACCAGCTCTTCCAAGTCGGCATCCCCCACTGGCACCACCTCACCGACGACATGCGCCACGCGCTCAACGCGCTCGACGGCACCTGGATCGCCCCAGCCAAATCCCGCCGCGAACACGACGAACAGCCCACCTACGTCAACAACGTCGGCGCCGACCACGACACCCACGCCCGCCGAATCGTCAGCGAGATCGTCGGCATCGATCCCGACGCGCTCGGCGCCGGCATATACCCGCGAATCTTCCCGGCCGTTGCGCCCGGACAACACCCGTAGCGAGCCCTCCAGCTTAAGAATCGCGCGCTCCGTGCTCGGTGGCCGCAGCCGCGACAGGGCGAAGGGTGGGGTCACCGAACCGGGGTGGCCCCACCCCGATGCCTGTCACGTCGCTGCGTCCCTGCGTACGTGGACGAGTATGCCGAGGAAGAATGGCACGAGGAGCAGCCCAAAAACGCCGTGGATGAACACTTCGAAGGCCTGGGGCGGACCCATCGGGTCGGTGAACCATTTGAAGAATATGCGGCCCAGGATTTGGAAGTTCACGACGTAGAGCGCGAGTCCGTAGACGAGGCCGGCAGCCGCGAGCGGGGCCGCCCCGCGACGCCGCAGGAGCATCGCCGCGAGCAGCGCGAAAGCGATTCCGAAGAGCATCGACAGGGTTATGTGGGTCACGAGGCCGACGACGACGTTGTCGGGTCCGAACGGGCCGGCCTCTACCGGCTTGGGCGCGGCCTGGCCGTTGAAGATCGTCGAGATATCGATCATCGGTGCCACGGCTGGCTTGCCGCCCCGCACCGCCCAAGCCATGTTGGCAACCAGGAAGGCGAACCCGGCGAAGAGCCCGGAGAGCGCGCCGCGCGCGAGTAGGTCGCCGAGGCCACGGCCGAGTACCTCGGCGGTAGCGTCCCCGGCGCTTGACGGGGAGATCGTGTTAATCGGGCTGACGGTAGTCGCCATGAGTGCCTCCCAGGAGGTTGGAGTTGACTCACAGTCGGACCCGTCGGCTCCGACAACGGTGCGGATCGCATCTGGCGGCTCGCGGAGCGCGCTGAGGCTTCAGAAAACGTAAAGCGCTCAGTGGTAGAGACCGCCGCTGAAAAGCACGAAGAAAACGGCGACGCAGACCAAGAAGAAGGCCAACGCCCGAACCAATCTCCGAAGATCGGGGTCTTGGATTCTCAACGTCTCCGCTCTGGCCTGGACCGATCAGCTGCTCGAACCGCATTGTGTCGGTGGACGGGCATGAACGTATGACCCAGGATACGGCGAGCGGATCGCGGGGCTGCAACCGCGTCCGTGCCTGCCGGTGGGAACTGCCCCGGGGTTGGGCGCTTCGCCGCGGCGGCTTCCGGCATCGGGCGCGAGAACCGTTCAGGGGTTGCCTGGGTCGAAGCATGCATGATGTCGCTTCCGGGTCGGCTGCGGCGGCCTGCGCTTGTCGTCGCGGTGGCTGGTCTAACCGCCGCCTTGCTCGTCGCCGCCGCGGCTTCCTGACGGTCCTCACGGCTCGGCTGATCCCGCTCGTTCCGTTCAGCCTCTTCAATTACGCCGCTGGCGTGACAGGGGTCTCGCTGCGGGCCTACGCTCCGGCGACCCTTTTGGGGATTGTGCCCGGGACGGTCGCATACACCACATTGGGCGGCTCGCTGCACCACCCTGCCTCCGCGCCGTTCCTCGCGTCGATCACCGTGATCGTCTTGTTGACCGCTGTGGTCATCCTGCGTGAACGCCGCCAGCGTCGCGTCGCGCGTCAAACCGGCGAGGCACCTCCTCCGGTTCCGGTCGCGAGCTGAATCGTCGTGGCGGCCCTTCAGTTTGTAGCTCGGTCTGAGGCGCGTCGTCTGCGTCCTTGGGATCTCGCGACGAGCGGCCCGAGGCTGACGAGGACAAACGCGAGGAGGAAGTTGCAGGCGCACATCAGGTAGGTGGCGACGTCAGCTCGACCGGCGAGGACGTCGTTCGCTTCGTACATCGCTGTGAGGACCGAGCCTGAAAGGAGGGCAATCGGAAGCGTGCGCCAGAGATAGCTCGGTCGCAAGCAATACAGCACGGCGGCGCGGGCGCTCGCGAGCCGTTGGCGGGCTTTGGGCTCAGCAACGGCATGGCTTTCGTCCTGGCTTGCCGGGGCGATGGGCCGCGCACGTTCACGAACCGGAAGGTCGCTGACCTCCTGGCTGGCCAGGCGGGCTAGGATGCCATCGACTAGGTTCGGCGGGAGTTCATGCTCGATCGATCGCAGCATTCTCGTCGCGCTCGGTGGCGAGAGAATCACGCCGCGGCAACGTTCACAGATCCGAGCGTGGCTTTCGACCAGCGTCTCCTGCTGCACAGACAGCCCGCCGTCGAGGTAATCCGACAGCAGCACTTGGATGCGCCGATGGGCGTGGTTCTGCCTGCGGGTCCGCAGTGCGCTTCGGACCGTCATTGGGGATGTTCCAGGTGGTCGGCCATCGCTTCGCGTACCGCCCGCCGAGCGCGGTGCAGGCGGCTCTTGAACGCAGCCTCACTGATCTCCAGCAGTTTGGCGGCTTCGACCGTCGAGAGTCCCTCGATATCGCGCAGAATCAGAGGCGCGCGAAAGTCGAGCGGCAAGCCGCGCACAGCGACCTCGAGCGCCCCGCGCAAGTCCTTCTGTTCGGCGCGAACGTCCGGCGTGGCGCGCCGGTCCGCGGCGTTCCGCTCTAGGTGCGCCTCGAGGTTCTCGGCATCGTCGCGTGCGCGCCGGTCGATTCGCCGCTTCGCTTCGTTGACGCCGATCCGGTAGAGCCAGGTGAACAGCTGCGAGTCACCTTGAAAGCCACGGATGCCGCGCCAAGCGCGTAGGAAGGTCTCCTGGGTCACTTCCTCGGCCTCTTCACGAGTTGCGCAAAGGCGCGCCACGACGGCATGCAGGCCGCCGGCGTGAATGCGCACGAGCTCCTCGAACGCGTCGCGCTCACCGCGTTGCGCGCGCGCCACGAGCGCCTGCTCGTCAACCGCGCGCGGACGCGGGGCGGGCGTCGCGCACGATGGCTGCGTCCCGTTGCGCATGGCTGTTTGACCCGTCAGCCGTGACAACGGTTCACGGCGCGCCCAGGTCCGCTGGCGCGGCTCCCTATCCGGAGCCTTGGGTCTGCTCGGCGGGGGCGTGCTGCTCGGCGAGGGCGCGAAGGGCGCTGATCGTGACGCGCAGATTTCGAAGCATGCGCCCGCAGTTCGGGCAGAAGCGGGCGTGGCGGCGCACTTTGGCGGCTGTCTTGGTGTCGAGTTCGCCATCGAGGTACTCCGACATCAACTCTCGCACGTGACGGCAATGTGCGCGATGGGCCGCGACGGGGTTGACGGTCATCGGACGTATCCGTCGCGAAAGTAGCCGTCGAGCTCAGCGCGCAGCGCCATTCGCCCGCGGTGCAGCCGGCTTTTCAGCGCTCGCTCGCTGATTGCGAGCGCCGCCGCCGCCTCGGTGGTGGTCATGCCCTCGACGTCCCGCAGTAAGACGGCGGCGCGATAGTCGGTCGGGAGCCCGCCCAGGGCACGCTCGACGGCGGCGAGGAACTCGCGCGACGCGACAGTGTCCCCGGGTCGCGCGCGCCAGTCGGGTATCCGTTGGCCGACATCATCGAGCAGCGCGAGCGGCTCTTCGCGTACGCCGCGCATCGCGCGGTAGCTTTCGTTGATGCCGATTCGCGTGAGCCAGGTGAAGAACCCCGAGCGCCCCTGAAAGCGCGCGATGTTCCGCCAGGCGCGGACGAGCGTTTCCTGGACGGCATCGTCGGTGGCCTCCTGGTCGCGGGTGATTCGCCACAGAACACGCCGCAGGCGGACGGAGTGGCGCCCGGCGAGCTCATCGAATGCCTCGCGCTCTCCAGCCTGGGCGAGCGCGACAAGGTGTCGGTCCTCGAACGCCTTGAGTCGGGTCGACATACCGAGAACGCTAAACGCCTGGGGCTTCTTTGACCGCGCCTGCGCCGGGAAGGATTCGGTGCGGCGCCGGTCATGACGTTGGGCTCTTGACGATCTGGGCGTCCGGCAGGAACGCTGCGACAGCGAACCAGAATGCCTGTAGGTCGCGGAGCCGGTGTAGCTGCGTACCGCGCAGAGGTCCGTCGACGGCCCGGCCCGTGACGTCCCAGAGCGAGTGGGTCTGGACGTCGGTCATCGCTCCGGCCGACGCTGCTCGGAACTCGAGCGTGCGCCCGGGTACCCGGCGATCGAACGCGGCGGCGGCGCCGACAGCTCGGGAAGCATCGAGTTGCTTGGCGTCAAGGGGCGAGCGCACGCTCGGCTGGAAGACGACGATCGCAGGCGTTCCGGTGATCGTGATCGCCGTCGCGGGATGACGGCTCAGGGCATCGAAGGGCAGGACGACCGTGGCCGAGCCCGCGGTCACGACTTCGACGCGCGCCAGCGCAGGCAGGCGCGGGTCAGGCTTGCCTCGGTAGAGGAACGGGCGCTGACCGCTGGCGTCGTAGCCGGCGTACGGGGTTTGGCCGTAGGGGCGCTCAAAGCCGGTGTCCCGGGAGAGCACCTCCCCCCCGGGGTAGCGGCCGCGGAAGTCAGCGAAGCTGAGCGTCTCGGAGTCGAGCGGGACGAGCTGACCGCCGGTGAGCGCGCCGACGATCGCGTGGCCGTCGAACTGCTGCCACCAACTTTGCGTCTGGCGGTCCCACATGACCAGATCGGAGTTGCGCAGGTTGCCGGTCGTGCCGAACGTGAGAAGCATGCCGGCGCTTCGTCGGTTGAACACGATCGCGGTGTTGCACAGCGGGCAGTACGTGACCGCGATCGGCTGGCGACCGATGGTGTCGTTGACGATCTCGTGCCAGAGCAGGATCGCCAGTGGGTAGGCCCGCGCACGCCCGCCGATCACCACGGCGATCACCGGTTCCTGTGAACCCACGACACGGGCGGCCTCTGCGGTCGTCGTGAACTTCGGCCGATCGATCGGTGGGATCCCGTCGCGGGGCGGGCCGCCGGCGCTGATCGTTCCAAGTGGCACGCTGTGCCGCGCGAAGTCGGTGCGCCAGCCGCCGCGGTCGAACGCACCCGCGCTCGCGCCGCTATCCACGCCGGGAGCCGGCGAGCCGCCGGTGGCCGTAGCGCCGCCGCAACCGGCTGCCGCGACGGCGAGCCACGCGGCAAGCAGCAGGCCGAATTTTGTGCGCCGGGGTCGGGGTCGGCTCACACTGTGTTGAAGAAGTCGACGCCGATCACGATCGGGAAGCGGCGTCCCTGGACGTTTCGAAGTCATCGCAGCTCACCGCGCGTGGATTCGCCGCCTCACTCGCCCCGACGAGTCGCTCTTGGATCTGGCCGTCGGCACCGAGCGACGCCCGGACCATCTCTGGAGCGGCCCGATCGTCGCGGCCCGCGAGCGTCGCGGCGATCCACTGTCCGAGCGAGCGGCGCGTGCGCCTGACGCGGTCCGCTACGACCGGGAAGGGGTCGCCGGCCACGAGCGGGAGAAGCAGACCGAGTCGGTCAAGGCGGGCAAGATCATCCGCGCCGCCGAGCGCGACACCGCGGATCACGATCTGCGGAACGGTCGCGCCGCCGGTACGCGCCGCCAGTTGTCCGCGGAAGTCTGCGACGCCGGCGCCGGAGACCTCGTCGTAGGCAACCGCGCGGCGCGCCAGGAGCGCACGGGCGCGAGCGCACGCCCCGCAGAACGGAAGCGTGTACACCGTCACTGCCGCTGGCGTCGGTGCGGCAGGGCTGCGTGCTGGGTCGGGGAGAGCTGCCATCGACCGGTTGGATTCATCGAGACGCAAAAAGGATTCGCGAACTTCGCGAATCCTTTGACGCGTCCGCGGCATCCAATCGTGAAATCATCCTGAGGAAAGTAACGTGAACGCCGTCTTCAACGGTAGGACGATCGCCGACACCAGCGAGACTCGGTCACCACCGACGGCAAGACCGGCCGTAACGCTGCATGGACCTACCGTCAACCGTGGCCCTGGATTCGCAAGATCCGAAACCACGTCGCTGTCTGGCAGCACGCTCGCCGCGTCTCGCGGACTCGACCACTCCTGATGACGACCCGCCGGCCAACGCCCATCGCCGAGACCCTTGGCTATCTGGCTCGCCCCGCGCATCTGCGCCGGACCGCGTGCATCGCGCTCGTCGTCGGGATCGTGCTAAGCACGATCAACCAGCTCACGGTAATCACCGCCGGCCACGCGAACACCGCCACCTGGGTCCGCTGCGCCCTGAACTTCGTCGTCCCGTTCATCGTCTCGAACCTCGGCCTCCTCACCGGTCGACCAAGGCCGTGACTGCCGGTCGTTCCGTCCCACGCGATTGGAGTCCCTCCGCGGGCGAGTCTGCGAGCGGCTCCAAACTGCTTCGAGGCGGCCGGCACGGGCCTGAGCCGATCGAGCGTTCTGCGCTGGCCGCACTCGCTATTTTTCCGTGTCGCTGGCGCAGGCGCGGTTCATCAGATCCGACGGGAGGAGCGCACGTGCGTAGGTTGATTGGGTCGATTGTCGTGTCTTTGACGGTCGCCGTCTCATTCACGGGGTGCGGAGGCGCGAAGTCCACCGGCACCACGTCGACGACCGGGACGAGCGGCGGATACCGGAGCGTGCTCGCGCAGGCGCGCGGCCAGACTGTTCGCTGGTGGATGTATGGCGGCGATGACAAGATCAACGCCTACGTCGACGGCCAAGTCGCTCCGGCGCTCGCAAAGCTCGGCGTCACGCTGAAGCGTGTGCCGATCACCGACACGACCGAGGCCGTCAACCGCGTCGTGTCCGAACGGCGGGCAGGCAAGACCTCCGGCGGCGGCGTCGACCTGATCTGGATCAACGGCGCGAACTTCGCGAGCGGCAAGAAGGCCGGTCTTTGGCTCAAGGGCTGGAACACACAGCTGCCGAACGCCGCCAGCTACGTCAACTTCGGCGATCCATCGATCAACACCGACTTCCAGGTGCCCGTCGACGGCCAGGAATCGCCCTGGCAGCGCGCCGCGTTCATCTACGCCTACGACAGCGCCAAGGTCGCGAGTCCGCCGCGGGACTTCGACGCGCTCCTTGCGTATGCCAAGGCGCACCCCGGCCGCTTCACATATCCGGCGCCGCCCGACTTCACCGGGTCGGCGTTCGTGCGGCAGGTCGTCGCGGCCAAAGGCGAGGACGCTGCGTTCGCCTACCTCAAGCAGCTCAAGCCGTTCATGTACCGCAAGGGCGCGAGCTTCCCGAAGTCCCAGGCGGAGCTCGAGACGCTGTTCGGCAACGGCCAGGTTGATTTCGCGATGGCCTACGACTCGAACTTCGTCAACGCCGACGTGCGCAAGGGAACGTTCCCGAAGACGGCGCGGCCGCTGATCATCGGGTCGGGTGCGCTGTCGAACACGTCCTACGTAACGATCCCGGCGGATGCAGCGCACCCGGCGGGGGCCAAGGTGCTGGCGAACCTGCTGCTCGATCCGAAGCTCCAGGCGATCAAGGCCGATCCGAAGGTGCTTGGCAATCCGACGGTGCTCGACCCCGCCAAGTTGGGCGGGCGCAAGGCGGAGTTCGATGTCGCGGCCCCGAGCAACCCGTACGTGCTCAGCGCGTTTGGCGCGCCGGTGACCGAGTTCTCGGCCGCCCGCGTCGGCCCGCTCGACGCACGCTGGATGCGCGAGGTCCTGCGGTAGCGGTGACGAAGCCAGGCGTGGCTCAGCGTCGCGCTGGCCGGCGCAACCGCCTCGCGATCGCCCCGGCGCTGGTCGTCCTCGTGGCGCTGTTCGGCGGCGCGCTCCTCGGTGCGCTGCGGGCCAGCGTCACGACGCTCAACGCAACGGGCATCGGCGCCACAAACCTCGACGCGTGGCGTGCCCTCCTCGCGGATCAGGTGTTCCTCGACTCGGCCTGGTTCACGGTGCGACTGGCGATCGTCGCGACGGTGGCGGCCGGCGCGTTCGCGCTCGCCGGCGCGCTCGTGCTGCGCCGTCGCGGCACGGTCGTCCGTGCGCTGGCTTCGCTGCCGCTGCCCGTACCGCACCTGCTCGTCGCTGTCGTCGCGGTTCTCTGGCTGGCCCCCGGGGGACTCGCCGATCGCGTGCTCGGCGGCCTGCCGTTCGAGCTCGTTCGTGACCGGCAGGGCGCGGGGATCGTGCTCGTCTACATCTACAAGGAAGTGCCGTTCCTCGTGCTGCTGCTGCTCGCAGCGATGGGCAGCAGCCTCGCCGAGCGCGAGGAGGCGGCCGCCGTGCTCGGCGCGTCACCGCTTCAGCGGCTGCGCTGGGTCATATGGCCGACCGTACGGGGGCCGCTGGTGGCCGGCGGGATCGTCGTCGGTGCATTCGTGCTGGGCGCGTTCGAGGTCCCGCTGGCACTCGGCCCGAACTATCCGCCGACACTGGCCGAGTACGCGCTTCAGGCCACGCAGAACGACGTGCTCGCCGGCGAGGGCCGCGCCGCCGCGGCCCTGCTGTTCACCGCGGTGCTCGCGATCGCGCTCGCGGTGCCTGCAGTTCGATTCGCGAAGGATGCGCAGGGTGCCTGAGCGCCGGTGGCGCAGCGGCGCCGGCGTCGTGTTGGCGGCGTTCTTCGCGCTGCCGCTCGGTGTGCTCGTCGTCCGGGCGTTCGCCGACGCCTGGCGCGCGCCGGCCATCGCCCCTCAGCGGTTCGGGCTGCGCGGGATCAGGGAGGCGTTCAGTGGGATCGCCCTCGCGGGGCTCGGCAACTCGCTCGTCGTGGCGCTGATCGTCACAGCGCTCGCGTTGACCATCGGCTGGCCCGCAGCGCGGGTGCTCGGCGAACGCCGCAACAAGCGCCCCGGCCTCGTCTTCCTCCTGCTCGCGATGCCGCTCCTCGTACCGTCCTACGCCACCGGCAAGGGGCTGACCGAGTGGTTCCTGCGACTCGGACTCGCGGATACGATCGGCGGCCTGGTGCTCGCGCACCTCGTCCGCGTGCTCCCCTACGTGATCGTGATCCTCTTGTCGGCCTTCGGCCCGCGCGTGACAGCGCTCGAGGAAATGGGACGCTCGCAGGGCCTCTCGCCGCACCAGCGTTGGCGGTGGGTCACGCTGCCCGCGGTGGCGCCGACGCTCGCCGCGGCGAGCTTCCTGGGCTTTCTCGTCTCGTGGAGCGAATACGGGACGAGCCTTGCGGTCGGCGGCGGGCGCGCGATGCTCCCAGTCGTGCTGCTGCCGTTCGTGCGCTCCGATCCACAGGTAGCCTCCGCGCTCGCCCTGCTGTTTCTCGCTCCCGCGGTCGCCGCACTGGCCCTTGCGGCGCGGGCGGCCCGCAGCCCGCTATGAGCGCGGCACTCGACTGCCTCGACGTCGCAGCGTCGCCCGGGGGCGCGATCGTGCTACGCGGCGTGACACTCTCGATCCGGGCAGGCGGGCGTAGCGTGCTCGTCGGACCGTCCGGCGCCGGCAAGACGACACTGCTTCGCGCGATCGCGGGACTGCAGTCGCTGGACGGCGGCGACATCATGCTCGGCGGACGTTCGCTGAGTGGCCTGCCGCCGCACCGCCGCCGGGTGGCCGTCGTCTTCCAGGAGCCGCGGCTGCTGCCGCATCTCAGCGTGGTGGACAACGTCGCGCTGCCGCTGCGCGCGGCCGGGTTCAACCGGACCGCTCGGCGCACCCGCGCGCAGTCACGACTCGAGGAGGTAGGCCTCAGCGCGCTCCTCGAGCGCCGCATCCAGGGGCTCTCGGGCGGTGAGCAGCACCGCGTGGCGCTCGCCCGCGCGCTCTGCGCGGAACCCGACCTGCTCCTGCTCGACGAGCCGCTCGCCGCGCTCGACCCCAACCGCCGTGAGGAACTGCGCGGCCTGATCGTTCGCCTCCAGGCGAGCCTCGGGTTGACGACGCTGATCGTCACCCACGACCGCGCCGAGGCCGCCGAACTCGGCGAGCGCGTCGCCCTGATGCTCGAGGGCCGCATCGTGCAACACGACGAGCCACGCGCGCTGTTCGAACGCCCGGTCTCGGCAGCGGTCGCGCGTTTCTTCGGCGTCGCGAACCTCCTCCGCGGCGACGTCCGCGACGGGCGCCTGGCGGTCGGCCGCACGCCGATCGACGTGCCGGGCCCGGACGGCACGGCAACGCTCGCGATTCGCCCGGAACACGTCTCGATCGACGACGCCTCCCCGCTGCGCGGTCGCGTGCTCGAGAGCGTCTACTCGGGAACGTTCGTCAAGCTCACGCTCGACTGCGCCGGCCAGCGAATCCACGCTCACGTCGCCCCCGGCGGCGCCCCAGCCGCCGGTGCGCTGGCCGGAATCGCGCTGCCCGCCGAGCACCTCTGGCGGCTGCCACCCGATGTCGCTCCGGCGATCAGTCCGATCGCGCCGCATCGCGCGGGTGAGTCGCCGCTACGCGCCACCGAGCACGCGCCGGGCGAGATCGAGCCGCTGTGCGACTGACACGAGCACCATCGCGGTAAAGACCCAGGCGATCAGCTGTGCCTCACCCGGCAGCAGGCACAACGCGCAGTAGACGATGATCGTCTCCGTGCCCTCCGTCAACGCAGGCGTGAAACGCAGCGAGCGTTCATCGCCCAAATCCAACCGCCGCTTCTCGACGAGCGAGGCGAAGCTCAACAGGGCGACGTTATTGAGCAGGTAGGCGGCCAGCAGCGCGCAGCACGCAAGCCGGGCGTCGGGCTCCGCGATCGCGACGCCGACGATGAACCCGCCGTAGACGACGAAATCCGCGACGAAATCGAGCATGCCGCCCAGGTCCGTCGGCCCGCGGAGCCGGGCGACCTCGCCGTCGAGGCCGTCGAGCGTCCGGTTGACGAGCCAGAGCGCCAACGCGACCCACCACGAGCCGCCCGCCGCCGCGACGCACGCAGCCACTCCGACCGCGAGGCCGACCGCTGTGATCTGCCCGGCACCCACGCCGCGGGCCGCGGCCTTCCGAGCCACGCCATCTAGTGCCGGCGAAAGACGCCGTCGAGCAATCCTGTCCAGCACCCCCGGATTGTCTCTCAGAACGCCGTTCACCGCCTGATCGAGGGTCAAAGTCGCGGACGCGGCCCACCCGATCCGGGCGGGCGATGGAAGGGCGCAGCACTAGAGTGATCACATGCACTCTCGCGCACCTGTCGTGCTCTTCGACCTGAACGGGACCCTGACTGACGTCAGCGCGATCGGCGACCCGTGGGGGGACCGCGACCTCGGGCGACACGTGCTTGCCGACGCGGTGAAGGGTGCGATGGTCTGCACCATCCTCGGCGAACACAGCGCGTTTGCCTTTCATATCGAGAGCGCGTTGCGTGTCCTTGTCGCACAGCGGTCGCTGGACCCCGCGCGTGTCGAGGCGGCACTCGAGCGCGCGGCTGGGCTTCCAGCGTTCGTGGATGCCGACGCGGCGCTCAGCACGCTGGCCGCGGCTGGCCACCGGCTTGCGGTGTTGACCAACTCCGGCGCCCAGAGCGGGCGCGACACGCTGGAGACCGCGGGTATCGCCCATCACTTTGACCGGATCCTCGGCGTTGACGCAGTCAAGCAGTTCAAACCGCACCCGGACACCTATGCTCACGCCCTCACCGAGCTCGCCCGCCCGCCGTCGGAGATCGTGTTCGTCGCCGCCCACACCTGGGACCTGGCCGGCGCGAAGCACGCCGGATTCACGACCGTGTGGATCGCCCGCAGCGACCAGACCTGGCCGAGCGTCTTCGCCGAGCCGGACATCGTCGTCGACGACCTTCGCGCAGCCGCAGCCGCAATTGGATCGCATCACAATGGACTGACATCAGAATTCGATGTATGATTTGGTAGCGTGCCAGCCACAACCGCTACCGCTCCCTTTCGGCTTCCGGAGGTGCCCGTGGAGGCCGATCTGTTGGCCAAGTACTTCCGGGTGCTCGGCGACCGCACGCGGCTGCGGGTCCTCGAGCTCGTCGCTGATCGCGAGCGCTCTGTGGGCGAGCTTGTCGAGCTGATCGGCGAGCCGCAGTCGAACGTCTCGAACCACCTTGCTTGTCTGCGCTGGTGCGGCTTCGTCGCCACGCGCCGCGAGCACCGCAGCGTCCACTACCGTCTCGCCGACGAGCGGGTCACCGCGGTCATCGAGCTCGGCCGCGCGCTGCTGCACGACAACGCCGAGCACATCGCCGCCTGCCAGCACGTCGCTGGCAAAGACTGCTGATGGGCCGCCCGGACGTCACGATCATCGGCGCCACGGTCGGCGTGCTCGCCGTGATCTGCTGCGCCGGGCTGCCGGCGATCGCCGCCGTGCTCGGCGGGATCACGTTCGCCGCCGTCCTCGGGGTCACCGGAGGGCTGCTTGGCCTGGCCGGGCTCGCCGGCGCAGCGGTGCTGGCTGTCCGTGCTCGCCGTCGCCGTGCGGTGTGCCGGACCCCCCCGCCGAGGACGCGCCTGTGAGGGTCGAGGTGCTCTATTTCGAGGGGTGCCCCAATCACGAGGCGCTCATGCCGCGCTTGGAAAAGCTGCTCGACCAGGCTGGGGTGAGGACTGACGTAGGGCTCGTTGAGGTGCCGGACGACGCGGCCGCGCAGCGCGAGCGGTTCCTCGGGTCGCCGACGTTGCGCGTTGACGGACGTGACGTCGAGCCCGGCGCGGACGCGCGCAGCGACTTCGGGCTGAAGTGCCGGCTCTATCGCACGCCGAACGGTCTGGGCGGCCTCCCAAACGACGAATGGATCCTGGCTGCACTCGCCGATCACGCGTGCGCGTGACACCGCGCACCGTCGAGCTACCCCGACATCCCGTGATCGCAAGGCGCTCGAAATTCGCCGCGTGCCGTCGCGGTGGCACGGCGCCACCGGTTGCCCTTGACCCTGACGCGGCGTCATGGTGCAAGGTATGCGTGACGAGCGATGAGCTACACGGTGGGACAGATCGCGGGACTTGCCGGCGTTACGGTGCGGACGCTGCACCATTACGACCAGATCGGCCTCCTCACGGCCGCTGAGCGGGGCGAGAGCGGCTACCGCCGCTACGACAGGGCGGACCTGGAACGGCTGCACCAGATCCTCTCCTACCGCGAGCTCGGCTTGACGCTCGAGGCGATCGCCGCGCTGCTCGACGATCCGGCCAGCGATCCGATCGAGCACCTGCGCCGCCAGCAGCGACTGCTCTCAGACCGGATCGCACGCCTGGCGCAGATGCGGGCTGCGGTCACCACGACGATGGAGGCATACGAGATGGGAATCGCGCTGACACCCGAGGAGCGCTTCGAACTATTCGGCGACTTCGACCCAGCCGTCTACGAAGAGGAGACGCAGGAGCGTTGGGGACACACGGACGCCTACGCCGAGTCCCGGCGCCGCGCGGGCCGGTACACGAAGGACGAGTGGCGAGCGATCAGCGACGAAGCGCACCACGTCGAGCAGGCGTTCGCAGGCGCGCTGGGCGCCGGCATCGCCGCCGACTCCGAGCCGGCGGCCGACCTCGCCGAGGCGCACCGCGAGCATCTCGTCCGCTGGTTCTATGACTGCTCGGGGCAGTTCCACCGGTGCCTGGCGGACATGTTCATCGCGGACCCTCGCTTCAGCGCCCACTACGAGCGGATCGCTCCGGGACTGGCCCGGTACGTGCACGACGCAATCCACACCAACGCCGACAGGCTCGGCTGAAGCGGGTGAGCCGGTAGCCCGCCGGGCGCGTCGGGAGATTTCCTGCGCCCGGCGCGGGCGGCGAGGTAGGATGCACCGCGTCCGCCCCGGGGGGACACGCCAGCTCGTGCCAAACACCACCAGGAGAGTCAGATGCCAGAGGCCACCGCGTTCTTTTTCTCGCTCCACGGCAACATCGTCCTGCTCATCGTGCTCGCCGCTTCGCTCGTCCTGATCCTCGCCGCGCTCAGCTGGATGTTCAAGGACTGACAGGAAAATAGCGTTCAGGCTGCCACCTCGTGGAGTGTGACGTGGTGTCCGAGCGCTTCGAGCTGGGCGACGAGGCGCTTCGCGGCCTTCTCGGGGTCCCGTTTGCGGAAGTAGTCGCCGCCGAGGTCGTCGTACAGCTCTCCGGTGGAGAGCATGTGCCAGCAGATGCAGATGATCGAGTGCTTGACGGCGCCGAGCGCTTTCTTGTGGCCGCGGCGCGGTCGGAGGCGGGTGTACTGGGCGGCGAGATACGTGCCGTTTGTGCGCGTCGCGGCGAGCGCGGCTTCTTCGAGTGCCCAGTCGAGCCACTTCGATCCTTTGCGGGTCGTGCCGGAGCGGCGTTTGCCGGCGGACTGGTCGTTGCCCGGGCACAAACCGGCCCAGCTCGCGAGGTGCTTGGCGGTCGGGAAGACGCTCATGTCGACGCCGATCTCGGCGATCACGACTTCAGCGGTGCGCCGTTGAATGCCGGGGATCGTGCACAGCAGCTCAACGGCCCACCCGAAAGGGGCGATCTGCTCCCCGATTGCCTCGGTCAGGCCGGCGATCTGCTCATCGAGGAAGTCGATGTGGTTGAGGATCGCGCCGATCCACACCGCGTGCAGACGATCGAAGCGGCCGACGAGCGCCTCCCTGAGCGCGGGGATCTTCGCGCGCAGCCGGCCGCGCGCGAGATCGGCCAAGACCTCGGGGTCGGTCGTTCCGTTGATCAGCGCCTCGAGCATCGCCCGCCCGGATACCCCGAGGATGTTCGTCGCGACGCAGTCGAGCTTGATCCCGGTGTCCTCCAGCGCCTTATGCAGCCGGTTGGCCTCCCTGGCGCGTTCCTGGATCTGCGTCTTGCGATACCGCGTGAGGTTCCTGAGCGTCCGGATCGGCTTCGGCGGCACGAAGCTCGCCCGCAGCAGCCCCGCCTCCGCGAGCTGGCAAAGCCACGCCGCGTCAGACACGTCGGTCTTGCGGCCCGGCACCTGCTTCACATGGCGGGCATTGACGAGCAACAACTCGAACTCGTCTTCGAGGATCGCCCAGATCGGCTTCCAATACACGCCGGTCGCCTCCATCGTGACCTGCGTCACCCGGTGCGCCACCAGCCAGTCACGCAGCGTCAACAACCCCGCGACCGTCGTCTTGAACTCCACCACGTGCTGCACGCGCGAGCCGCCGTCGCCGGGCACCCGCACGCACGCCGTCACCTGCGCCTTATGGACATCCAGCGCCCCAGGACGCTCAACCACCGTCTCCATCGAACCCTCCACGACGCGATCGACATAACCGCCGCCCGGGGGCCTCTGAGAACTAACGAGTCTGACAGTCGTGCTCTAAGCAACAATCCGGAGCTCCGGGGAGACCCACACGCCAAACTAGCCTCGGGCTCAAATCGCACCAAGAAAACGTCGGCGTCGAAGGCGACCCCCAAATCATCCCATTTTCACCAGCCCGCGACCGCCCCCCGGGCAGCCCAACTAGCCACCTGATGAGCGAGATGGCGATCACCGCCGACCGCCTGATCATCATCGGCCGCGGCCGCCTGATCAAGGAAACGACCGTCGCTGAAGTCCTCAAAGGCGGCTCGGGCCACCACGTACGCGCCCGCTCACCCCAGGCCGAAGTGCTCGCCAAACAGCTCGAGGCACGCGGCGCAAACGTCCAGCGGCAAGCCGACGACACGCTCAACGTCACGGGCGTCACCTGCGACGCCGTGGGCGAGCTGGCGAGGGCGAACGGCTTCTCCCTGCAGGAGCTTTCCGAGCAGCACGCGTCGCTTGAGGAAACGTACATGGAGCTCACCAAGGACTCCGTCGACTACCAAACGGCCGACGGCGCCCAACACGCCCCAGCCGGAAACTGAGGCCGCAGCGATGGAAGCGATCTCCGCCCCCCAGCCGTCTTACAGCCCGCTGTCGGGCTTCACCGACATCGTGCGATCGGAGCTCTGGAAGTTCCGCACCGTCCGCTCGACCTACTGGACGCTGTTCCTTGCCGTCCTATTCAACGTCGCGCTCGCGGCGCTCGCGGCGATCTTCATCCCCGGCCAGCTCAGCGCCCACGACAAGGCAACGTTCGACTCGACCCGGGTCAGTCTCGGCGGGATCCACCTCTCGCAGATCGCGTTCGGCGTACTCGGGGTCCTCATCATCACCAGCGAATACAGCACCGGCCTGATCCGCACCACCCTCAGCGCCGTCCCGCAGCGCCGCCAGGTACTCGCCGCGAAAGTCACCGTGTTTACGACGACCGCCCTGACCATCGGCATCGTGTCGAGCTTCGCCGCCTACCTCGTTTTTCAGGGGCTCCTCACAGACAGCAGCCTCCGGACCTCGATCAGCGACCCCGGCGTGCTCCGCGCCGTCACCGGCGGCGGGCTGTTCCTGACCGTCCTCGGACTGCTCGGCCTCGGCCTGGGCGCGATCATCCGCGCCAGCGCCGGATCGATCGCCGCCGTCTTCGGCCTCGTCTTTGTACCCCAGATCCTTGTGCAGCTCCTCCCGACGACGTGGAAGGCGGCGATCGGCCCTTACGTCCCGATGCAAGCCGGCTCCGCGATCTTCTCCGTGCGCCCCGAGGCCGGCGCCCTCGCCCCCTGGACAGGATTCGCCGTGTTCTGTCTCTACGCGGCAGTCGCGCTCACCGTCGCCTTCATCCTCATCAACCGCCGCGACGCCTAAGGAGTCACGACTTTATTAATGCTCGGGTTTCTGGGG
>JRHI01001729.1_pt1 | contig 17206 bp, 18 predicted proteins | sample 215371 | NCBI WGS metagenome assembly JRHI01 (sample SAMN02929681, study PRJNA255918) | sediment metagenome | biome: cave system; feature: Ice Cave; material: Sediment; isolation source: sediment from deep within a dark volcanic ice cave with no known source of... ...
ACCTTACTGGAAATCCTTTTTTCCGTCAACCCTCCTGCGGAATGTGGGGTCCAGTAGCGATTTGGCCGGATGACGGCAAATTGCCGCTGCAATAGATTAGGGGCAATAGGAAGAGAATGCCTGGAATCTGTCGTCATCTTGAACTTGCGCCGCGTTTTGCACCGCAATCCTGCCGCTTCCATCAGCTTTCCTATCCGGCAGCAGCTGGTCTCTATCCCTGCCCGCGCCAGTTGCTTCTGAATCCGCCGTGCGCCGTAGGTGCTGCGGCTTTCCCTGAAAATAGCTTCTATCTTTTTCATCAACGCCTTATCCTCTTGTTCCCTGTTGCTTGCAGGACGTTTCCGCCATGCGTAATAGCCGCTGCACGATACTTGCAGCGTCTTACACATCACCGACACCGGAAACTCTCCCTCATGTCCCATAATCCAGGCGTACCTTACCGGGATTCCTTTGCAAAGTACGCCGCTGCTTTTTTTAACAGGTCGCGCTCCTGCGTGACGCGAGCCAGTTCCTGACGCAGTTGTCGGATGGTCGCTTCATGCTCCGTCGCAGAACCGGAATTCTTATGCCCAGGCTTCAGGTGGTTACTTAACCAGGTATGCAGGGTATTCTCATTAACGCCCAGCTCCCGCGCTATCTGCGTCACCGGACGGGTCGACTCCAGCGCAAGCTTTACCGCCTCCGCCTTGAACTCCGATGGGTAAAATGTGATTTTCTTCTTTGATAATATACTCTCAGGCATGACTCTTAGCTCCTTCAGTTTACTTCGTGTAAACTGTCCACGCTACTGTAGCCACATCAAAAGGATCGATCTATGCCTGTAGTATCATCTCCAATCCCCTTTTTAGCCAGACCCTACTCTACACAACATTCGGGATGGCATCATTATAAGACTAGGGTTTCTCGGTGTGAGCGATCAAAAACACGCTCAGGATTGAACGTGCTGAGATCAATGGTAGCGTGATCAAATGGAGGAGGGAGGTGGACATGACCTTGATGGACATCTCCGGCGAGTATGGCTTCGACCAGCAGCGCGGTAATTGGAGCCTGCATTAGGCCATGCCCCGAAAAGCCGACTGCGTGGACGAGATTCTGCTGATGGGTATCTCGACCAATTAACGGATTGGCATCTGGCGTGATACCGTAGAAGCCGCAGGTGGTAGCTATCAGACCGCCTGCGTTGGCAAGCAGTGGAGAAAAATCCTCTACCTGTGCAAGGAGAGCATACCCGTAGTTGTCAATGCCGTTATCGTGACGAAATGGTGGGTCGATACGGTCTTGGTCGGCATCGCTGAAATATGGCTCTGGCTCGGTTTCGTGTCCCCAGGCCAGCAACAAGAGGTCATGTTCTGGCCGTGAGTGCGCGCCACGATCTCTTCCCATTCCGTAAATGATCATAGGGAGCTGTTGCCAAGTGTCTGCATCCATGAGAGGCTGCGAGGGTTTCAAAAAATAGAGATAGCGCTTGAGTGGAGAGACAGGAAGTAGCATCCCACCAATCCGTGGACTCAGACGAGCAGCCCAGGCATTTGTCGCATTGACAAACCAGTCGGCCTCGATTGTTCCCCCCGTCGTCACTAGTGCGGTAATGCGATCCGCACGCATCATGGCGCCAAGAACCTCGGTGTATTGCTGTATCTGGACGCCGAGCTCTTGGGCACGCCGGAACCCTTCATTGTAGATCATATGTGGGAAGAGGAAGCCGTCGGTTGGGCACCACGTCGCTCCTATCAAACGATCTGGGACAAGATAGGACCAGCGATCCCGAACGGCCTGTGGTGTGAGCACTTCAACAGGCAGCCCAATGCGTTGCTGCATACGAGCAGCCTCCTGGGCATGTTGCCAGAGCAATGCTGTCTCCTGCCGCTTGCGTGGTTGCCATGCTGGGGCAGCAGCGTCGGGGGCTTCGTAAAGAAACAGATAGCCGTTCTGCCGTATGACAGGCTGCCGACGTACATCGATGGAGCTTTGCAAGAGATCATGGAAGTGGCTGTACCACCACTCGGAGTATTGCATTCCAACCACTGTCTCCTCGGTACTGAACTGTGCGCGGATACCAGCAGAAGAGCGGCTAGAGGACCCGTTGCCTAGCTGAGCCTTTTCGAGGACAGTGACGCGGAATCCGCGTTCTGCTAGTCGAATGGCGGTAAGTGCGCTGGTTGCACCACCACCGATGATGACCACATGCTCGGCGGAAGAGGTGTCTACCATACTTGCCTCCTTCTTTACTTTAGTAAACTACGTAGAGGCCTCCTTCAATAATGTTTTGTAAGTATACAATAGAAAACCCTTGATTGCTCAGGGGTCAATTTCATAGAGTCCAACGAAGAATATTTTGATATTCATTCTCTATACAGCCATGACCACTAAAACCACACGCGCACAGAAAGCCCTCGACTTCTGTTTTGCCCAGAATGGGATGTTCATCGGCCGTCATTTCGTATAGTCCTGTCCAGACGCGAGTAATGGCGGCTTTTGCTAACGGAGGACAACGCTTTTGTGCTTCAGCATGAACGGTGTGCCAGAAATCTTCATCAACGGTGAGGTCAAATGCTTCTGGCTCAAGGCATCTATTGCGTTGTTCCTCTTCTTCACTGATAGGCAGAGGCATGGTCAGGATAACTTGGGCACCACGCCGACGGAAGTGAAAACCAGTTTTCAGGTCAACAACCATCGGTACATCCATCGGGAGGTCTGAGAATGGCTTGGTCAGATAGAGTTGACGGCGTAATGGATACACAGGCAAGTCAGGAATTGAGGCTAGGTGCGCAATGGTGGCGGCATAGGCGCCTGTTGCGTTCACGACTACAGCGGAGTGCTCAAAGATTGAGCTTTCATTTAACTCTTCCTTTCATCAGAAAGGAGATAACCGCAATGGTGGAACCACCCCTGCGCATCCTGAGCCGTAATGGTGAGTAACGCCTGACCAATGGCTTCTTCCAGTGCTTCTCGAGTTCTGGCCCCTGCTCGTCGCAAAGCTGTCTTGAGTTTGGAAAAGGCTTCTTCAATCGGCGAGAGGTCAGGCGAATAGCCAGGCAAGAAGAGAAGTTGACAGCCTTTGGCCTCGATGGCCAGCCTAACCCGCGCACTTTTGTGTGCCTGGAGATTGTCCATGACCACAACCTGCCCTGCATGTAAACTGGGAGCCAGGATCTGTTCGACATACAACTCAAAAGCGGTGGCGTTGGCCGATCCTTCCAGAATCATTGCGGCTCCCATCCCCGAAAGAGAGAGCGAAGCAATGAGGGTCGTATTCTTGCCACGGTTACGTGGGGCACTTCCTCTAGCCCGTTCCCCCTTTGGAGCACGGGCATACAAGGGCGTCAAAGCGATATTGGAACCGCACTCATCAATAAACAGCAATGCTTCTGCTGGAAGTTGACTGGTTTCTTCACGCCAAGCGGCGCGCTCCTCCTCGTTGCGCTCGGTCGCTCCCATCGACTTTTTTTCGCGTCCAACCCAATTGTTTCATGGCTCGACTCATGGTCCAGCGACTGACCGACTCACCATGCGCCTGTTCCCACATCTGGCAGTGCTGTTCCAGCGTGGCATCGTCGTGCGCCCGCAATTGTGCCTCCAGTTCTGCCTCCAACTTTGCTCGCTTCGTGGCGGGACGGCCAGGAATCGCTTTCGATCGCACATGCCCCTCGTCTCTTCGTTGCTTGAGATACCGTTTCAGCGTGGCGAGGGAAACGCCAAATAATCGCACAATCTCAGCTCTGGCGTGGCCCAAGTCCACTGCTCGCAGTATTCGTTCTCGCAAATCCTCTGAGTATGCTTTCATGGTGGAGCCTCTCTCCTTACTCGAAGGACGGATAGGATAGGACGTCATGGTTTCTCGACTGGAGAACTGCTCTGCTCTAGCAACAGGTTGCGGAGTGCCTGCTCCAGTTGGGGATACACGAACTGGAAGGTCGCCTTCGTCAAACGTTCAGGCACAAGATGCTGGCTGTCTAGCATCACCGTTGCGAGTTCTCCTAACAGTGCTTGTAGAACAAACGCTGGCAGCGGGAAGAGCGCAGATCGCCTGAGAACACGTCGTACCACACGAAGAAATTCTCGGTTAGGCACGGCTTCCGGCGCACAGAGATTGAAAGGACCGCAGAGCGTGCGTTGTTCCAGGAGAAACTGGATGGCTCTGGCAACATCCACGCGATGAATCCAGGGAATCCATTGTCTCCCATTGCCCACCTGGTTGCCCAACAGGCGGACAAACTGCAAAAGCGGAGGGAGGGCTCCAGCGTTTGTATCGAGCACGAGCCCTGTTCGTATGATACAGCGCCTGGTTGAAGCCTGAGCGGTCGATGCCTCCCACTCCTGACACACCTTCGCACGAAAGCCCTGGCCAGGGAGGCTGGTTTCTGTGAGAAGTTCCTGCCCGCGATCCCCATAGTATCCTGAGGCCGAGGCTTGCACCAACACCTCTGGCGGCCCATAGCGCTCCATCGCTTGCATCACGGCCTGTCCGGCACCCAAACGGCTCTCCAGGATACATGCCCGATACGCCCGTGTCCAGCGCCAATGGGCCGGAGTCGCACCCGCCAGGTTCACGATGGCACTCTCGCCAGTAATGAACTCTCCCCATCCCTGAGCAGATGTCGCATCCCAGCCAACGGTTTGGATGCCTAGCAGCCCCTGGTGGGAAAACATCTGAGCCGCCCGCTCTGGATACCGGCTCAGGACGATGATCTCATATTCCTGCTGGGCTAGATGGTGAACCAGCGTACGCCCAATCAGTCCGGTGCCACCAGTAATGATTACGCGCATGCCTCACCTCTCATCTTTCCTTGCCCTGTCCTGATGCGCCAACCAAGTAACCCGCAGAAGCCAAAGACCAGGGCATTTTCCAGCCCATGAATCACAATCATTTGGGGAATCGTGATAGTCCATGCTCCTGTTGCTACTCCCAGAGCATATGCTCCAGCAAACAGCATGGTGAAAAAGACGGTTGTATACGAGAGTACCAGGAGCACTTGTGCAAACCGTGAAGTGGTCGTGGGCACAACAAAATGCAGGCCCAGCAGCGAGATCAGGATCAGGCTCAGGGCCAACAGATCGGCGGGAGCAGTATCCAGGAAGTGCAGGCCGGTGACTTGCGCAATGGTCAGTCCCGCTGCTACCAAAAGAGGATCGATCAGGACGCCCAGCGCTGCGATGCGATAGGCAGTCCGGAAAATCCCGTGCTGCGTTGTCTGGGTGGTTTGGATCATTTGGCCGGTTAGCCCCGTGATGATCAGCGCTGCCAGAGCAATAAAGTGGAAATGGACCGCGGTGAGCAGGTCGGTATGCACGCCGAAACCAAATGGCTGAAGACCCCAACGGGCCAGCACCATCCACGTACTGCCAATTGGCAGATAGAGCCACGCCACCGCCAGGCAGAGATCGGCGAGTGACGTACGCTGTTGGCGAGATATCTGGCAAAGCCGGACCAGGCCGATCAGTGCGAGCAACCCGGTAAACAAGAGCCACACAGCGGCAAACGTTGCAGCAAACAGTCCCGTATTGAGAAAAAAGGAGACGCCCCCCAGCAATGACGCTAGTGGCTGGAGAAACAGCATCAGAGCAGAAAGCTGAGACAAGAAACGCTCCTCTTTCGGACGCAAAACAAGTGGAACAGCTAATGGGGTGATGACGAACAGCGCCAGCAGAAGGACAATCTGGAGATCGTTCAGCATCTGCCAGCCGAACAGACTGGCAAGTGCAACCACTCCCCAGACGCCTCCCCCAAGGCCGAGGCTGACGCGGTTCCATCTGGCCAAATCGCGTGTCTGAAAAGACATAAGTAGCTCCTTCTCTTGTTGTAACCAGGCGCACCATGCTCTTGCACCGATGATATCCCTGGTTGTCAGTAAGCTTTGAAAAGTGAACATTGTTCACTTGCTATTACTCTACCAGATGCGCTATGCTGGAGTCAAGAGTGCTTGTGCTTCTGTGCACAGGCAGAGTCGTTTGGAGGAGAGCAGCATGGAATCGTCTGAGACGCGCCAGTTCACGCACAAAGCGCTTGTGACGCGACAACGCATCATGGATACGGCCTGGCACCTGTTCGCGACAAAAGGCTATGATCAGACCACGATGCGAGATATTGCGGCAGTCTCCGAGTGTTCCTTGGGACTCACCTATCGCTACTTTGCCAGTAAAGAGGATTTGGTCCTGGAACTCTATCGATGGTTGGTTGTCCAATTAGAAGAACTCGTTCCCTTGCTCCCTGTTACATCCATCACCGACCGTTTTCACCAGCTTATGCACGCGTTGCTGGAAGTCATGGCACCGCATCGTCTGACCCTGGTGGCCTTATCTGGAGCCGCCTTGAATCCCCTCTCGCGTGCCGGGGTCTTTGGCGCAGAGGGAGCAGAGGTCCGTCGCCGGGCACGAGCAAGCTATCGTGTCCTGGTCTCCGGGGCCAAGGATGCACCTCGCGCTGCACAAGTGGACGATCTAGCCACACTGCTCTATGGAGTGCAACTCGCTCTCGTGCTGTTCTGGTTACAAGATCTCAGCACTGAGACACACCAAACCGAGGAGCTCTTACAGTTCGTTCATGAGCTGCTGGGACGTCTTCGACCACTCTTGCGAGTTCCCTGGATAACGCAACTTGTTGCCCGATTTGTTCAGATCGTCGGCCCGCTCCTTGGGCAAGGGGAGCAGTCAGCACCGACGAAGGAGCGTGATGTCACGTAGGAAGAGGCAGGCGGATACGTTCGGGAAACGCCTTTGCGCTAGATTGGAGACGAGAGGCAATTCCTTGTCAGGTGGTCAAGCGAGAAGCTCAAGAACATCTTATAGCTCAATCTTTGAGCACGCCGCTGTAGGTGGGTAGCAATTGTATCGTGTGGTGTATGTACTGCCTGGACGTGTCCGTGCTCGACGGTGATACTGGTGACAGGAGTATGTTCACGGATGTACACACCGCGTTGTTGTGCCTCTTGTGCCAACGCTTGTGCCATCGCGCCAGGGTCGCTATAGCCATCACTGGGGCAGAAGGATGCGCCCAAAACATCGTCTACAACCACTTGCGGAACACGTTGTTGTATCTCGCTAGGAGTGAGCGGTCTCCGTCACATAAACCCATCAGTTTGCTTAGGTTGATGCGTATGGGCGCGATCAATCAGGCTCCTACAACACCATGTTCCGGCCCGTCGATTGTGAAGATTGGCAGAGTCGTAGGGACCACGGTGTGTTCAGGGTAAGACGACAGAGATAGTGAAGCCGTCTGTATAGTCGTCATCCATGGCGAGGGCAAGCGAGAGAAGGTGTGGGTTACTAAGCACACGTTTGTTGTATTCTGCGGCACCGAGGAAGTAGGCATCGCTTATCTGTGCTGGATCGCGTAGGGCTTCGCCGCCACGCACCGTGTTGTCGGCAATGATGACACTGCCAGGATGTGTTAGGCGTAAGGCCCATTCTAGATATTGAGGGTAGGTCGGTTTGTCGGCATCGATGAACACAACATCAAAAGGGGCTTCGGATTGTAGTGTGGGCAAGATGTCCAGTGCGTTGCCAACACGGACCTCGGCTCGATCTGCAATGCCTGCTTTGGCATATGAAGCGCGTACAACTTCGGCATGCTTAGGGTCTATTTCTAATGTGATGAAACGGCCATCGGCAGAAAGCGAACGAGCAAGCCAGATGCCGCTGTAACCCGCCAAGGAGCCGATTTCCAGGATTTTGTGTGCGTGACAGAGAGTGCCAATCAATTGCAGGAGCTTTCCTTGTATGGGGGAAATTTGGATTTCAGGCAATCCCGCCTCTTTTGCATTCGTAAGGGCCGCCTGTAATCCTGCATCTTCGGGCGCAAAAAGTTGTACAATAGTTGTTTGTATTTGTTGCTGTTGTGTGAAGAGCTGTTGTAATGCTGCCGCATCTATGTTTGTATCGGTCATTGGGTAGAGTCCTCTTTCATATTGTATGGAAGTGGTAGGGGATAACTTCCATGTTGCCACGTTTCATGTTTATTGTACAACAATGTGTTGTTCTAGGGTGGTGAGGATGTGGTCAACCCAGGCTAGGTCGATGGTGGCTTGGCAGGTTGCGAAGATGTCATGTGCTTCTCGTAAATAGCCTACACCGCGTTGCAGTTGTTGCTCTCTCTGTTGTACCACGTGTGGTGTGGTGTTATCAAGGGAGATGCGAGGTTGGACAAGGGTTGTGCCATATCCATGTAGCGTGCGTGCGTAGTCGAGGCGTAATTCACATGTGCTGAATATATGTAGTGCTTGCTCAAAATAGTGCTCGGACTCAACATAGCGACCTTGTGCCGCTAGAATGCGTCCTAACAGGCGTTGTGTACGCCCCACAACTCTCGTGATCTCGTGTTCCTGTGCTTCTGACATGGTTTGTATAGCCATACAGCGTGCTATTTCCAGGTCCTCTTCTAGAAAGTATACTGTAGCCAGCAGCAATTTTCCGTTGAAGGTTGCTTCGACATCAAGCCCATCGAGTGCGATGGCCCGTCGCAGTGTTGATTTCGCCCGTCTGAGCAACCGATGACAAGAAGACATATGCGATGTTGTGTTGACTGTGTTTTGTTCATCTCTATACAAAGGTAACTCACAGGCGATGATGGCTTGGATGACGCGTAAATCTCCCAAGCCAACAAGCGCATAGCGAATACACCGCGTACTTTTGATAGCGCGTCCGATAGCAATGGCGCGACGAATATTCTCAGCAGCCTCCTGAAGGTGCCCCAGGTCTTGTTGTACGGCGGCTAATTCAACGCTGCTCCAACTCATATGCTCACGGTCATGAATTTGCTCTGCGAGTACTAACCCGCGTTTGAACCAATTCTCAGACTCCAAAAGGTTGCCAGAACGGTTGGCGATGTCTCCTAAGTTACAGGTGACAAACGTCATGTTGGGGAGGTCTCCGATGCGTTCTGCGAGATCGTAAGAATGGTGCAGATGAGTGCGAGCTGCTGTCAATTCTCCTCGTATCAGGTATACCGCTCCCAGGTTGCCACATATACGTGCCGTGTCCGTAAATAATTCGTGTTGCTCATAGATGTCACGTGCAATGTGCATGTGTTTGAGTCCATCACTCATCTGCCCGGTCATTGCGTCTACAATGCCCAGTTGTTCATGTGCGTAGCCAATTTCCAGGATACCTCCAACCAGAGCACGCTCGGTGCGTGTTTGCCCCTGTACATGCTTGTGGAAGGGTGGCTCACGTTCAAGGATCGCCAACGCTTCCTGGAGATAGCGACGTGCCTCCTGATAATTTCCATCCAGGCGTAACATGGCTCCATACTGGAGATGTAGGCATGCCCATGCCGCCCCTGTCGTAATATCTGCCTGTCTCATAATCTCTTTGGCACATCTGTAACTCTCATAGGCTTGCTCATAGTCTCCTGTTGCAGTCCAGGTGTTACCGATTTCGCGCCAAAGTAGTGCCTGTATTTGTACCTCTTGCGGCTTTTGTGCTGTTTCATTGAGGGAGCCGTGACGTTGAAATGTCTCACTACTGCGTAGTGCAAGGATATACTGATAGAGGTGCCGTGCCTCCTCGAAATTTCCTTGCACCACGAAGCATTCAGCAATATGCTCCAAGAGCCGACAACGGTGCAGTGGGTCTGAGGAGGAATGGATAAATTTTTCTTGCGTAATGTGTTGCATAGTGTCATGAATGGTAGTTGTGTCTTGCGCGTATAATAGGCTGCCATTGAGGGCCTGATATGCCTGTAGGTAATATTGTCGGGCTTCAGCATACGCAGCTAGCATAGAGGCATTGTTTCCGGCAAGTTCGGCATAATAGGCGATGCTTGCTAGATCACTGCCTCCCTTGTTGAGATGGTAGACAAGTGCGGCTGCCTCTTTTTCTGCCTGGGTGGTCGTACCAGTCGTATGTGCATGCTTGATGGCCTCGGCGGCTCTTCTATGCAATTGTGCCCGCCGGGCTGCCGACATGCGTTCATAGAGATGGCTGACAATGAGAGGATGCCAAAAATGGTACGTGATATGCATTCCTGTACCCTCTTCTGTCAGAATACCCGCGAACAAAGCTTCTTCCAATAAATCAAGTGTGGTATCCTCTGTATGCTCTTGTGCCATTGAAAGTAGTTGCCCTAGCTCAAAGGATCCACCTAGAACAGCAGCTTTGCCGAGCAGATTCTGACATGCTGTGCTGAGTCGTCCGAGACGGCGCTCAAGGACTGCCGCAATCGCTTCTGGTAGTGTCCGTTGGTGACGGTTGGTATGACGGGTATCTTCTTGTGCATGGTGAGTTGGTAATAAGGGGTGTGTGAGCGTTTCAGTTTTTCTCTCTTGTGTTTGGGAAATGGATTGTATGGTGTCATGCTCATGTGTGCCCACATAACGAGCTAACTCTTCTGCGAAGAATGGATTACCAGAGGCTTGTGTTTGGATGCTATGTATGACGTTTTTAGGTAAGTGTGCTACGAGTACCCCAATTTGTGAATGGGTAAGCGGCTGTATTGGCAGTGTGATGATAGCTTGTTCACGGCGTAAATCTGCGACCAGGGTACGTAGCTTGTGCTGTTGCGGAAGTTCTTCATCGCGGCATGTTGCGACAAGCAAGACAGGCTGCTGTCGTAGATGATGTGTGAGATAGGTGAGTAGCTCAATGCTACTCTCGTCTGCCCAGTGGAGGTCATCGAGTACCAATAGAAGCGGATGGGTGTTGCTTACTGCCGTGAATAGTTCCAGTGTGGCTTCCCAGAGGTAGAGTCGTTCTTGTTCATGTGAGTATGGTGGCGCTGATGAATGAAGTGTACTGGAGAGGTGTTGTCTTGAGAAATGCTGCGCCAAATCTGGTAAAAGGAGACTCAGCCGTTCGAGTTTGATCTGTGAGGAGGGCAGAAGTGCAGTAAGAGCGGTGAGAGTGGTATCGCTTCCATTATCGTTATGTGGCGAGATGCCTTGTAAAAGAGCGCGTAGTAGTTCAGTCCACAATCGATAGGGCATAGCCCCTTCTTGCTCGTATGCTCTGCTCCATACAACTGCCCAGCCACGCGTATACGCCTCCAGGCTGAGTTCTTCGGCAAGGCGTGTTTTACCAATGCCTGGCTCTCCTTGAAGGAGTAGGAGATGGGGACGTTTAAGGTCTTTGAGGCTGGTCTCCGCCGTAGTTTCTCTGTATAATTGTTGCTCTTCCGCTACGGCTTCTGCGTTCGTAGGTGTAAGTGGGAGTGCGAGTTCCTCTATTGAGTGCAGAACTTGGTACATTGTAGCGCATTCTCGTTGACGGCCCACGAGTGGACTCTGGTTATGTCTACTCAGTTGGAAGGTTGGGCGTGATAGGTTGAGGGATAGTATGTTCAATGTGGGTGTTGATAGAGGTGGTGAGGATGGAATAGATACTGTGAGGGGAACTTCTTCTTTCTCGCGTACAACTGGCATTTGTGCTTTGGGAAGGTACAATGTTGGAAGATTCCCCTTACGTAATGACTCGTACAATGTGCGAGTTTCTGGAAGTGGCTCACCCTCATAGTCACGTTGCAGCATACTTTTGTGCTGCTGATACGCCTGCAGGGCTTCTCCGCGTCGGTCAAGCTGTGTGAGCAGTATCATCAATCTCTGCAAAGCGGTCTCATTGGTAGGGTCGGAGGTACGTAGGCGATCAAGCGCTTCAATGGCCCCGACGTATGCCCCTCGCTCGGCACGTACATGCGCAAGTTTGAGCAAAAGTCCAATCCAACTGCGTTGTAAAGCATCGCGTCGTTGGATGGTCCACTCAGAGTAAAGCTCTTCAAGTAAATAGCTACCGCCATAGAGTATGGCCGCCTCTTCAAACAATGCCTCGGCTCGTAGCGGGTCATGTGTGGCATGTGCTTCCTTGAGTAGGCTTTCAAAGGTTTCTGCATCAACCCAGATGTAGGAGCTATCGCCCAATTCTAAAATGTCGCGTTTCAGTTGCAGTAGGTGTGAAGCAGCAGGACGGTCCAGTTCCGGTTCAAGAATTTGTCGTAGTTCATGGACTGCACCATTGAGACGATTTGCGGCAACAGCGCTATCAAGGTCGGGCCAGAGCTGTTCCATCACTTGCTCGCGCCCTAAACGTCGCCCTGTGCTATTGAGAAGACAGGCGAGTAGTGTACGCGCCCGACGGCGTTGCCAAGTGCGATTATCTATGGGTCGCCATTCATTGGAGATTGCGGAGCTTCTGCGCTCTACACGAAACTGTCCTAGCAGGTAAACGCGCAGTATGGGAGCGGTATTGTTGTGTACGTCATCTGTGGCATTGGTGCCAGCATTATCTGGCTCTGCCTTTTGCTGACTATCTTGTGCAGCTTGTAGATGAGGAGGAAGGTGAACTCCAATATATTTGCTTACTGTACGCCCTTTTTCGCTCCAATATGCGTACCAGTAAGGGCCGTGTCCTGCGCCTTCCCGACAGGCACGGCAACGTTCCTTTCCACAACGGGTAAACTGTTGGCGGTAGGTGACTTTATTACTCATGGCAATGGCCTATCTAGTTAGCGCTGAAAATATATTAATGGCTATCATGATAGCCTGTAATTATTACAGAAGACAGTCAAATTATATAATAAATAAGGATGATTACACAATGTTGTAGCCTTATCTGATTCGTGGAAGGAATAAAGCCTTATGTCTATCAACGGGGTGAAAGCCCTCGCGTTTGATGTCTTTGGGACGGTTGTGGATTATCGCAGCACCATTATTCACGAGGGTGCGGAACTGAATCAGCAAAAAGGTTTGGCTGTTGATTGGGCGCGGTTTGCTGACTCGTGGCGTGGAAAGTATCGTCCTTTTATGGCACGTGTAATGAGTAGGGAGTTGCCTTGGACGAATCTTGATGGGTTGCACCGCTTGGCGCTAGAAGAGGTACTCGCTGAGTTTCATGTGACTATTTTGAGTGAAGAGGAAAAGCAGCAGCTTCATCGCGTCTGGCATCGGCTCCAACCCTGGCCCGATTCGGTACCTGGACTTACGCGTTTGCGTACACGGTATGTGCTTGCGACGCTCTCTAATGGCAATGTTGCGCTTCTAACAAATATGGCGAAGCATAGTGGGTTACCGTGGGACTGTATTCTTTCGGCAGAGCTAGCAAAAGCGTATAAACCGGATCCGCGTGCGTACATGATGGCCGTCGAACTGCTTGGATTACAACCGTCGGAGGTAATGATGGTTGCTGCGCACCAGGAAGACCTCCATGCCGCACAGTCATTAGGGCTAAAAGCTGCCTTCGTGCCGCGACCACTAGAGCACGGACCCGACAATATACCTGATATAACGCCTGACCCATCGTTTGATGTGGTTGCCACAGACATGATTGATCTTGCCCGTCAACTAATTTCAATCCCCTCAAGTGGGTAGGAAAAGATGTGGCCAGGCGCCTCTCCCTGTAGGGCCAGATGTATCGCGCCCTATGCACTAGGGATATGAGATAGAGAAAATTAGAAGCTGAGAGCAGGAGGAGATGCGATAAGTATAGCTTTATTGCATCTCCTCCTGCTTTTCTTCACTATGCTTAACTGTTGGTTGGGAAGATTTGCGGAATACGCATAGCGAGCATCATATCGCCAGCCGTCTTGACCTTACCCGTCATGAAGGCGTTCATAGCGTCGAGCTTGCCCTCGGCAATAGCAAGCCAGTCCTTATCGCTCATTATCATGGTCAGATCGGGCTTCTCCACGCCGCCAGTGATGAGTTCACAGGTCTGATCGGCGATTTTGAAGGCCCATTTGCCAGCCTCGTCACCGCTAATGTTCCATTGGATTGTTTTGTTCATCCCCGCAGCAGCAGCAGGGTTAAATAGTGTTGTCATAGTCTGGAAGGTTTCAGCGACGGTCATTGTTTTTCTCCTTCTGTGCATGTGCAGGAAAGGCTCCTGTTAGCCATAGTACAGTATACCAGTCTCGTTTTAAGATTGTCCAATTCCACGGCTTGCGTCTCTCGCATACTCATGATATCTTAGACACGCAATTGCACATAATTTTGATAGAGAAGGTATGGAGATGGCAACTGAATGGACAAAACGCAAGGTGAGGGTCGAGGGTGGTAATCTCAAGTTTAGTTCGGCCCATTTCATCACTTTTGGCGGAAAATGCGAGCGCTTACACGGGCATAATTATGGGGTGCTAGTCGAACTTGAAGGTGAGCTTGGTGAAGATAAACTCGTGTTCGATTTCACGGTCTTGAAGCGACTCACACGCGAGATTTGTCAGCGGCTCAATCATCGCTTTCTGTTGCCGCTCCATAATCCGCATCTTGAACTTACATCATCACCTGATAGCTGGGAAGTGCGCTTTCAGGAGAAGCGGTATCTATTTCCTCGCTCAGATGTGGTTGAACTACCCATCGATAACTCTTCCGCTGAACGGTTAGCAGAATATATTTGTAGCGAACTGTGTACGGCGCTAGTTGAGTATGATACCTCACGTTTGCATACCATCACTGTAGGTGTGGAGGAGGCACCGACGCAAATGGCGTATTATGAACGACCATTGCACTAACACAGTATTATCCCTGCATGCCCAATAAATTCCCGCTCTCGTAGCGGTGTAGGCCCAGCTCGAAGAGGCCGACGGCGAGGACAACAAACACGATGGTGAAGCCAGTCAAAGCTCCCATGAAGGGCCAAGTGAACTGGCGTAGCAACTGTAGCGGGATGAACGAAATGAAGCCCGCCGGAATGATCGTGAACAGTACTATGCATCACTGTGCTCCTTCCTCTCTGTTTCGTTCGCATGTCTGCTCATCGGGTTGTCTCTGAGCGTGTTGTAGCGCGTCTGTCCGTGATGGAGACTGCAAGAGGGCCTGTTGGCACGTGTCGAACGATGCGCCTGTCTCTGCGTGCAGACGCTCGCTGTTTTCGCTGGTAGTGAGCATTGTTGCCCGTTGTTGTGCAGGCGCTTCTGCAGTGTACTCACCCTCTTGCGATGCTTGCGTAGTGCTAGGTGGAACTGCAAGCAGTGCTCGATCATCGCCATGTTCAAACGTGTGAATCTCATGGTGGACCTCCTCTTGGCGCTTTTCACGGTAAATGGTTGCGATAATCTCCTCCATGGGAGGATCAGTGATGGTCATATCGAGAATATGGCAACGCTGCATGATGGCCGCTATAATCGGCTCCAATTTGCTGCGTGCCGTGTCAATTTCTAGCTTGAGGCCGCGCCCCTGGGCCTTGAGTACCTCGACTCCCTCTATGTTATGTAACTCCTCGTGAATGGACGAAGGTAACTGAATACTGAGACGTTGTTTGCCACTCTGCGGGTCTACTTTGAGTAGTGACTCTGCGGGTTCGTCGAGCAACAAATCGACGGTTTTGGCTTTCAGGTAATCTCGTTTCATGCGCGAAACGGACGTATCCAGGATGATTTCGCCATGGTTGATGACAATAGCCCTTCGGCATACTTGTTCGATATCTCCCGCGTCGTGCGAGGTGAGAAAGATTGTGACTCCCTCATTACACGACCGAAGAGATAAAAAAAGAGGGACGCAGGTGTGTTTGCTGTGTCACCTGCGTCCCTCGTGAGTCTGCTCTAGCTAGAGCCTTTGGTCAAGTTCTCGTGTGTATGTTGCATCTGCGTGCATGAAGGACAGCGACACCTCTCCGAATACCATATTCTGGCATCCAGCGTGCATCAGTAAGCGTAATAGGGCTAAAATTGGCATGCTTACAACATTGCATAGTGTGTCTACTCCTTCCGTACGTAGTGTTCTAAGTGTACCTGTAATCCTTGCTGTTTGTCAAGTGTTTAAAGCTCTTCCCATATGACTCTATCGATTTGGGCTTGCTTCAATATTCTCCTCAATAAAGACGCACCTATATCACTTTGATGCGGATTAGGTATGGTAACAGTAATGTTCTCTTTGACTTTTACCATATACTGATGATTGCCACCAGGATAAGGACCTTCAAATCCTAAATGTCTTAAAAAGTAAATTAAATCTTTGCGTTTGATAGGACCTATGTGAGGCATCAGGCCGCTTCTCCCACTCGTAGTTCAATACCATCAACAATAGGCAAAGGGAAATGGAGAGAAACGCGTAACAGTATCCATCCTTCTAGGACCTCTTCTAGTTCATCTCGGCAGGCTTCGAGGGTCTCAGCATTCGCGTAAACCCCTTGAAAGCCATCGATTTCACCATAGAAGGTACCATCATCTGGCAAAATCTCATATCTTGCTTTGTTCATTGCGGCCTTAATGTATCTTTTTAACATGATAGATGGTTCTCCCCCTTTGTTATGTTGTAGGCAAATCTAAGAGTAGTTTGACAGGTGCTTCATCGGGAACAACTGTAATCCTTTTGAGAGAATATCATATTTTAGGGTTATTGCATAGTAATTGTACGAACAACATCTGCGGCAATCTCATGAAATCCCCGTCGTTTTCATGCACGCCACAAAAGCGCCTTGGGATAGTTCCGATCTGTTCGTTGGGACAGTATCTATACTGTCCAATTGACTCATGATCTCCTCGCGTCTTCGTGTTACAGTGAAGACCTCACTCAGGATGTTTGTTTGGTGATACAGGCGAGAGGATGGTATGTATGTCAAAACAGATGATGTCGGCGATACGTGTTCATCAGTATGGAGGGCCAGAACAGCTCGAACTGGAGCAGATTCCTTGCCCAGAACCACTGGCAGGTGAGATACTCATTCGTGTACATGCGGTAGGAGTTCTTCCAGCCGAGTGGAAAATTCGTGAGGGCCTCTTTCAAACCTTTTACCCGGCCATATTCCCTTATATCCCTGGTTCTGCCGTGGCAGGTATTGTGGAAGAGATTGGCCCTAATGTGACCACCTTCCAGAAAGGGCAGGCGGTGTTTGGGCGGAGCACGAATGGCGCGTATGCTGAGTATACGACGACGGCTGTGGAGCTTCCGGCCCTCAAACCAGAGACATTCAGTTTACTGGCCGAGAAGCCAGAGACGCTCAGTTTTGACGAAGCCGCCACGATCTCCGGCGGAGCGACGACTGCCTGGGCCGCGCTCTTTGAAGATGGTGCTTTGCAAGCTGGTCAGCGCGTCCTGATCCACGGGGCCGCTGGTGGTGTTGGCTCCTTCGCGGTTCAGTTCGCCAGATGGAAAGGTGCGCAGGTGATCGGCACGGCCTCGAAAAACAACATGGACTTCGTGCGTTCTCTCGGTGCAGAAACTGTGATTGATTATACCTCAACTCCATTTGAGCAAGTGGTACATGATGTAGATTTGGTACTGGATACGATAGGTAAACACACATTCCGCAGTTTACGGAGAGAAAAAATAGAATTGTGAATACGCAG
>JRHI01001730.1_pt1 | contig 17204 bp, 13 predicted proteins | sample 215371 | NCBI WGS metagenome assembly JRHI01 (sample SAMN02929681, study PRJNA255918) | sediment metagenome | biome: cave system; feature: Ice Cave; material: Sediment; isolation source: sediment from deep within a dark volcanic ice cave with no known source of... ...
CGGCCGCAAGCCGTTGCGGTCGAGCGTGGCGCCGATCTGGCGGCCGTCGGAGAAGGCCATGGCCGCTGGGCCGTCCCACGGCTCCATGAGACAGGCGTGGTACTCGTAGAAGGCACGCCGCTTGCGGTCCATCTGCGGATTGCCGGCCCACGCCTCCGGGATCAGCATCATCGCCGCGTGCGCGAGGCTGTAGCCGCCCATGACGAGGAACTCGAGGGCGTTGTCGAAGCACGCAGTGTCGGATTGGCCCTCGTAGGAGATGGGCCACAGCTTCTCGATGTCGCCGCCGTACAGCGGCGAGGAGACGGAGGCTTCGCGTGCCGCCATCCAGTTCACGTTGCCGCGCAGGGTGTTGATCTCGCCGTTGTGGGCGACAAAGCGATACGGGTGCGCGAGCTTCCAGGACGGGAAGGTGTTGGTCGAGAAGCGCTGGTGCACGAGCGCCATCGCCGAGATGAAGCGCGGGTCCGACAGATCTTTGTAGTAGGCCTTGACCTGATAGGACAGGAACATGCCCTTGTAGACGAGGGTGCGGCTCGACAGCGACACGGTGTAGTGGCCGATGTCGCGGCCCTTATAGGCGTCTTGAATCGCGTTGGAGACGATCTTGCGCGCCAGATAGAGACGCCGCTCGAAGTCGTCCTGGTCGAGGATCGACGATGGGCAGGCGATGAACACCTGGCGGTGCAGCGGCTCGGTCGCGATGACCATCTCCGACATGGAGGAGTTGTCGACCGGCACTGAGCGCCAGCCGAGCAGCTCGAGCCCCTGCTCCTTGATGATGCGCGCCCATATGCGCTCGCAGAGCGCCCGCAGGCGATCGTCGCGCGGCAGAAAGATGTGACCGACGGCGTAGCGGCCGACGGGCGGCAGAGTGAAGCCGAGCCCCCGGCATTCCTCCTTGAGGAAGTCGTGCGGGATCTGCACGAGTATGCCGGCGCCATCGCCGGCGAGCGGATCGGCGCCGACCGCACCGCGATGCTCGAGGTTCTCCAGGATGCGCAGCGCGTCCCTGATGATCGCGTGCGACTTGCGCCCTTTCATGTCCGCGATGAAGCCGACGCCGCAGGCATCGTGCTCGTGCGCGGGGTCGTAGAGGCCCTGTGCTTGCGGCACCACGGCGGCCTCGTCGGTCGGCTCTGGGCTATTGGAAACGTGGCTCGTCATTCTACTCGCGACCTCGGTGCGGGGGCGCTGCGCATCTCATGCATCCGCCTTCAGCGGCGCCGCTATTGACCGAATGCGTCGGTCCTCCACTTGGTTCAGGCTTGCAGCACCAAAAGGAGCGCCGCGGAGCGGCCCCCCTTCGCGCCTCCGACCCTGCCGCAATAAAGGACAGGGGTGCTGACCTTTCCGCCGAGCTTCGCAGATTTCAGGGTGCCGCACAAGCGTGATCCTGGCGTGCACCGGTCTGCCGCCGACGCGCCCCGCAGCAAAGGGCGGCCGCCGTTTTACACGGCGACCGCCCAAGCTTTCAGCTCAATTTGCGCCTAAAGCGCGCGTCAGGCGGTTGCCTCGAGCTGCTTTGGCTCGGAACCCGAACCGACCGTGATCGTGCGCGGCTTCATGCGCTCGGGCAGATTGCGCACAAGATCGATGTGCAGCAGGCCGTCCTGGAAGTCGGCACCCTTGACCTCGACGTAGTCGGCGAGTTGGAAGCGCCGCTCGAAGGAACGCGCGGCGATGCCGCGGTGCAGGAACGTGCGCTCCTTGTCGTCCGGCTTCTTCTGGCCGCTCACGAAATTCGGTACTCGTTGTCGCCGAGACGCTCGATGTTGTAGGGCGGGTAGCCGTCGACGTCATAGCCGCCGACGCTGTCCAGAAGCTGGGCAAGCCGGTCAAAGCCGACGGTCGAACGATAGAGGGGGGCAAAATCGAACTGTCGCATGACATATCCTCCTGATTGAAGCGACATGCTTGGACCGCCCGAAGGCCAGGCCGATCCGTGCTGGCGCACCCCCTTCGGGGCATGCGCCTCGCCTTGATTTAAGAGCGCCGTCGGCGGCTTCAAGGGCCAGATGCCCCGAATGGGGTGCGCAGTCGAGATGGTCCCAAGTGGCCTTCCGGCAACGGAAAATCGGCTCCCCTTCAGCTTGGGTTCATTTTGGAACCCGCACTCTGCGAGCGCTTTAGGGGCGTAGCGCAAAACCAGCTTTGGGAGTGGTCCACCATGTCAGCATCAGCTCGTCTTGCTGCGGCGTCTGCTGTTGCCGCATCGCTTTTCGCATTTGCCCCATCCGCCTCTGCTGCCGACCTCTACGAAGACGGCTACGGCCAGGGTCCGGCCCGCTACGATCGCTATGCCCAGCCGCCGGCCGATTTCGAGCCGCCCTATCCGCCCCGCTACGCCGGTGGCGGCCCTTGCGTGCCGCGTGAAGCGGTCCGCGACCGACTTCTCTCCGAAGGCTGGGGCGATTTCCGCGATTTCGAGCCGCGGGGCCGCGTGGTCATGGTGCAAGCGCGGCGCCCCTCAGGACGCCTCTTTGACCTGACGATCGACCGCTGCTCGGGCGAGGTCGTGGACGCCCGGCCCGTGTTCGGTCCCAGGGTTGAGCCCGGCGCCTACGCTTATGGCGGCTACCGTGGCTATGGGTACGGGCCGCACCGTTTCTGGCCGCGTCCCTACTAGGCCGCTCCACTGCCCAACGTGACCCCCTGACCTGTCGCGGCGCTCGGCTCCCTGTATGATGCCGGGAAAGAGTCGGGCTGCCGCCCGGGGGTAAACAATGCAACTCGTCACGCTCGCGAAAAATCCCGTTCCCAGCGGGGCGACCGTCGGAGCCTTCCGCGGCTACGACGGCGCGGAACTACGCTACGCGCGCTGGGACGCGACGCGCATGCCGAGGCGGGGCACCGTCTGCCTGTTCGGCGGCCGCGCCGAGTTCATCGAGAAATACTTCGAGGTGGTCGCGGATTTGCGCCGCCGGGGCTTCGCCGTGGCGACCATGGATTGGCGCGGTCAGGGAGGCTCCCAGCGCATGCTGGCGAACCCCCGCAAGGGCCATGTCCGCGGCTTCTGGGAGTATGACCGCGATCTCATCCGCTTCATGAAGGACATAGTGCTTCCCGATTGCCCGCCCCCTTTTATCGGGCTTGCCCATTCGATGGGCGGCAACATCCTCCTTCGCAACGCCACCATGCCGGGCTTGTGGTTTGAGCGCATCGTGCTGGTGGCGCCGATGATCTCGATCCACGAGAGCATCGTCGGGCCCAAGCTCTGGCATGCGCGCGCCTACGCCGAGCTGAGCTGCCTCATGGGTATGTCGACCGCCTACGTCGTGGGCGGCTCGGACCGCCTGGAATCGAGCTATCCGTTCGAAGACAACACGCTGACCTGCGATCGCGAGCGCTGGTCGCGCACCAAGGCGGTGCTCGACATCGCGCCCGACATCGGCCTCGGCTCTCCCACGATCGGCTGGCTCAGGTCGGCGCTGCGCTCCTGCGCGCGCATCTCGCACCCCGATTATCCGGCGAAGATCCATGTGCCGCTGCTGATCTTTGCCGCGAGCGACGACACGGTGGTGTCTACGCCGGCGATCGAGGCCTTCACGGTGCAGGTGAAGGTCGCTTCCTGCATCCTGATGCCGAACGCGCGCCACGAGATCCTGCAAGAGACAGACGCCGTGCGCACGCGCTTCTGGGCGGCGTTCGATGCCTACCTCGGCGTCGACGCCAAGGTAGCGTGAATCCTCTCAGCCCGTCACTTCGCGAGGATGGCAAGGGCTTGCTCATGCAGGCGCGGGTCGCCGGCGGCGACGATGCGGCCCCCTTCGATCGCCGGCCCGCCCTCCCAGGTCGATATGCGGCCGCCCGCCCGCTCGATGATGGGAATGAGTGCCACCACGTCGTGCGTTTTCAGGCCAGCTTCCACGACGAGATCGACGAATCCGGCGGCGAGCAGGCAGTAGCCGTAGCAGTCGCCGCCATAACGGGTCATGCGCACGCGCGTGGCGAGGCGAGCGAAGGCGTCGGTCTCCCGGCCCTTGGCGAACAGGTCGGGGTGCGTGGTCGTCAGCGTCGCCTCGGCGAGGCTCGCGCAGGCGCGCGCCTGCAGGCGCCGTGGCCGGGCGTTGCCGTTGCGGAAGTGAGCCCCCGTGGCCCCCGACCAGAAGCGCTCTCCCGTGAACGGCTGATCCATGAGGCCGAGGATGGCCTCCTCGCCGTCGAGCAGTCCGATGAGTGTGCCCCACATGGGCGAGCCCATGATGAAGGCGCGGGTGCCGTCGATCGGGTCGATCACCCAGCGGAATCGGGAGCCCTCGCCGACCGACCCGAGCTCCTCGCCGATGAGACCGTGCTCGGGCCAGCGTTTCGCCAGCGCCCGGCGGATCGCGCGTTCGGCTGCACGGTCGGCGTCGGTGACGGGATCGTAGGCGCCCTTCGTCCCCTTGTTGGCAACCGCAAGCGGTTTGCGGAAAAAGGGGCGGATGACGGTGCCGGAGATGTCCGCGAGCGAGTGGGCAAAGTCGAGCAGGGACTTGAAGCTCGGATCACCGCGGTTTGTCACAGTATCGCTACCTTGTTGCGTGCCATGTTAAGTGGATCTGCGCAGTAAATGCCGGCATGCACCGAGATGAATCTGACATGTCGACTGATCACGATTGACATATTCCATCGCATTACGTGATAAAACGGCCGCTTCCTGTTGCCCTGCAGTTACACATCCACTGACTTTGTACGAACTCGGGCGCCGTTAACTTGCCGTTGTGAGCGAACAGCGTCATATATTGGATGCGCGGTGGACTGACGATCTCACTACCCACCGCAGCCCACTTTGGGCGTTTCCTCCCTAGACTTGGGCCGTTCGGCGAACGAACGGCCTTTTTTCGTCCGAGGAAGCCAGCCCCGCAGAGCCGACCTTTTCCAGCCCTTCCATTCCGTAAATGCAGCTCTGCGAAAATTGCATTTGAAAATGGTGCAATGCACCCGTAAGTTTTGCGGTGCGACATCACGGGCTCGGCTCGTGACGTCGTAGCCCTCCTTGGGCGTTTCCTCCCTAGACTTGGGCCGTTCGTGACCCGAACGGCCCTTTTTCTTTGCCTAATCGCCTGCGGCCTGCCTCTTCCGGATGCGCGCCGACGATGCGATTGGCAGTTACCGTATCAGCAACCGACGGTTCTCACTGGTTGAGGAGACGCCGACTCTCGCGCCGCGGCATGAATTATCCGCATAGCTCGGCAGCCGGGACGGATCAATCGAGGTTTCTCATTCCGCCGCCGCGCGCCGCTGCAGCAGCAGCGGGAGCTCGTTGAACAACGGGCCCGCGAGGCTTCGCAGGTCGCGCTGCAACTCGGCAAACCCCCCCGTCGGCCTCAGTACCTGCTCGTTGAGATAAAGCCCGCGGTTAATCTCGATCTGCACTGCGTGCACGTCGCGCGCCGGGCGTCCGTAATGCTCGGTGATGTAGCCGCCCGCATATGGGCGGTTCATCTGCACTTCGTACCCGAGCGCCGTCAGCGCGTCCTTCAGGAAGCGCGTGATCTTGCAATCGGCGGACGCGCCGAAGCGATCGCCGAGCACGATGTCGGGGCGCGGGCCGCCCGCGGGAGCCATGGAGGCGGACGGCATCGAATGGCAGTCGATAAGAATGGCGTAGCCGAAGCGCGCGCGCGTTGTTTCGCACAGTTCGGCGAGTGCCGCGTGGAAGGGGATGTAGAGCTGCTCCACGCGATCGATGCCTGATGCCAGCGGCAATTTCGAGCGGTAGATCTCCTCTCCGTCGGCAACGATGCGCGCGATCGTGCCAAGCCCGCCGGCGACGCGCACCGACTGTGTGTTGGCGTAGTCGGGCAGCGCCTCGATGAACAGCTCGGGGTCGAGCTCGTAGGGCTCGCGGTTTACGTCGAGATAGGCGCGGGGAAAGCGCGCGGAGATCAGCGGAACACCTTCCCTCGCCACGGGCAGGAACAGGTCGTCGACGAAGCAATCCTCGCTCTTGCGCAAGGACAGCGGGCTCAAGCGCGACAGCTCGAGGAACGACCTCGGATAGACACGGCCCGAATGCGGCGAGCACAACACAAACGGCGCAACCTGCGGTCCGGGCAGACTGATCTCGAAGCCGGGGATCAGCTCGGGTGGGATCGAGGGTCGGTCGCGCAGAGGCATGCTTCTTGCTGTCTCGCGGGTAAGGTCTTCAACTGCGGCTCGCCGATGGGCTGTCGGTGAAGGGGCCAGATCGTAGCTCGCCGCGATGTACGGGAGACCCAGGGACAATGCGTCTCAACATGTGGAACACGTGGCCCCTTGCTCACTGTGCCAACCTGACCTCAATATGTCCACGGGCACAGTGGCATGTTGCAGGCCTCACTCGTGGACAATTCGCTATTGTCCGGCACCGGGGGCGAGTGGCTTCACCTTCCGTTTACCATGCCGATACCACAGTCGTGGCGAAGGGAACTCCGATCATAGCAACGCGTGTGCAGAGTATCCGTGCATGACCGCAAAGCCGTCCCGCGTGACCGTTACCCGCATTTTGCTGGCCGAGGACGACGAGTCCATGCGCGGCTTCCTCGTGCGGGCGCTCGAGAAGGCGGGCCACGACGTCATCGCCTTCGCGAACGGCGAGGAGGCCTACGAGCGCCTCAAGACCGAGCCGTTCACGCTGCTCCTGACCGATATCGTCATGCCGAAGATGGACGGCATCGAGCTGGCCCGCCGTGCCAGCGAGCTCGACCCCGACCTCAAGATCATGTTCATCACCGGTTTTGCGGCGGTAATCCTCAACAACGACATCGCGGCCCCCAAGGACGCCCGTGTCCTGTCGAAGCCCTTCCACCTCAAGGATTTGGTCCGCGAGGTCGACCGCCTGCTCGCCGCCTGAACAAGAAGGTTGACCGCGGCGCGGGTCTGCCCCTAGAACGACGCGCTCTGGGGGCGCGTAGCTCAGCGGTAGAGCACTACGTTGACATCGTAGGGGTCACAGGTTCGATCCCTGTCGCGCCCACCATTTGCCGCTGTTATATGAAAACCTGCCTGTGTGATTACGCGCTGTTCCGGAGTGCCAGCTCCTGATATAGACCAACAAATTCGTCCGTCTGTTGCGTTATTACACGCGGAATATACTTCACATTGGGGGGACGCAAAAACGTACTGGGATCGCCGTTAATGGTTTGCAAAACGCGCAATAGCGCTTCCGCGTTTCGAACGTTTATCTTAAACCCATTCACGCCCTCGACGATATCCTCGCCAATCGCGCCCAGATCGCTGGCTACGACCCAAAGCCCTAAGGCGAGAGCCTCACGAGTGACGAGACCGTAGCTCTCCGGCCAGATGGATGGCGCGATTAAAACGTCTAACTCGTCGTAAAGGTTTTCAACGCGATCGGGGGATATTTTGCCACGAATGATAACGTTTGTGCCGCCCCATAAAACAGGCATACTAAAAGTCTCTTCTTTGTCGTGATCTATCACGACGGCTTCAATATTCTTGAAATCCCCTCTACGTAGTGCGATTTCCAGAAGGAAGGCACCTTTTTGACGAACTAACCCACCTATATGTCCAATGCGAACATGCTGACCGCTCCTTACGGAATTCCTCTTGGCTTTATTTATATAGGCCAATGTAAGACCATTTTCAATAGTGATAATTTTCCTATGAATACAATTAGCGTAAAGGTGTCCAAAAATTTCTGAAACAGAGGTCACGACGGCCGCCTCTCTCAAACGTTCTGCTAGATAATGCCTTCTTCGTAGCTCACTTAGGGCGGTTTTCGGATGTTTTAACTCGTTTGCTCCGTCAGATGACGGCAGTTGCAGTAAACCATCTTCATCTATAAAGAACTGGTAATGTGACAGCCACCATCCATCATGCACGGTAATGATATAGGGAATCTCTCGCAACCGGCAGGCTATTGCAATTGATGCAGTCAAATATTGAATGCAATGGAGATGAACGATATCCGGGTTCCAGGCGTCAAGAACGCTCGTAAAATGCGCTTCGATGGCTTGATCCTCAAAGTTGGACTCGGCGCCCGGGGGCAATGAGAACGAGGAACCAAAGCGAAACACGGGGACGTCACCGTAGCTGCCAACACGCGAGCGTCCAGCCACCTCGCCAAAGTTCGTCGTATATACCGCCACCTCGCAAAGACCAGCATAACGGGCCCTAAGATCGTCAACAATGTCACGCACGACACGGGTTGCACCACCCAGGGTCTGTGGAGGAAAGAACACATTTACTAATAGCACCCTGATTGTTTCAACTCGGCGCGTAATGCTTTGTCCTCCGAGGATCGGCTCGAATACGTGCTTGAGTTTTGATGCGTTAGCAGCTAATGAATAATCGTTCTTTGCGCGCCTTCTAGCCGCCATGCCAATCTTAGCCCGAAGTGACGGGTCGTCGACGAGGCGAAAAAGAGTCTCTCTGCAGTCATCTATCGAGTGGACAAGCAAAGCATCTACGCCATTCTCTAGCATCGTTCTATAGGTTGCCGAATCGCTCACAATCGACGGCACGCCCACAACTGCTGCTTCCAACCACTTTAACTCGCTTTTGCAATCGTTCATCTCTCCAGCAGTGAGGACACATAGATTAATATGAACGTTTGATAGAAGCGACCAGTATGTTGAGATATCTGGGCAGAACTCTAACCGTATTATTCGATCTAAATGCTTATTTAGTACCGGATCTAAGTCGAGATACCCAATGACTATCAGCTTTACAAAAGGACGAGCGCTCATTAATTCAGACAGTGCAGGCGCGACGCATTCATTAAAGTTCCGGTTGTGGGTCCTAGTGCCAGAACCGTAAAAGATGAAAAGATCCTTGTTTATTGTGTACGTTGCCGGAGCATTTACAAAAGGCTCATTCCGAGCGTCCATCCCGTTTGGAATTACGTGACAAATCCCGTGCGTTACAACTGACTGAATATGAGAAGCAAGCTGCTTTGTTGTCGTAATACCCTCGTCACACAACGACATGGCGAACCGATACCGGACAACACCACATAATAATCCAACATATTCATCATACGTGACCTGTGACCCATAATTCTCTATTGGTTCTGGATAATAGTTAGAATCGAAAATCAGGTCGTCAATCTCGTAAAAAGTGCGGACGCCAAGCGCTTTCGCGTGGAGAATAAGCTTGATCGTCGTTAGAATCGCGGGCTCACGATAAATAATCAGGGCACTCGCCCCAACGAGCGCATTGGCGGCTTCATATGGCTGATGCCCCCCGAAGTGCAACACTTTAATCCCGAGCTCTTGGAATTGCTGCAACCGCTGTTCGACCCGGTAATGGCGACACTGAGGAATTGTGAGCACAGAAAACATTACGACGTGGCCTGGCCCTTGAAACGATATAGAGACGGGCAAATCGTCCAGTTCCCGGTAGGCGCGCGTGATTCGATTCAGGGCTTGTTCGAACCGCTCCTCGGCGCGAGTTCGCTCGTTCATTTTGAAGAGAGAACCGGCCTCATCTGAAGCTCTATCGTAATGGCGCGAAATAACGTCGTCGAGTTTCTGTCGCCAAGCTCGCTCCCCGCTAAAATCATTTTTGCTTTCCGCCAAATAGCGATACGCGGACTCAAAATCGCCAGATAGCGATGCCAGATCCGCCAAATTAATGAACACCCAGATCGATTTATAGTTTAGCGAATAAGAAAGTCTATATTGGGACTCAGCTTCATCGCGAAATCCAGTTTCTATGAGGTAATCGCCCATTTTATGATGAATCCGTCCATTTTCTGGATCTATTTTTAAACACATCCGCAGCGCCTTCTTAGCGCTATCGTGTTTTCCTTTGCCCCAAAAGAAGTCGGCGATACATTCGAATAAGTAGGCTTCGTCACCTTCGAGAGTTGGGATGTCGCGACCCTCTTCGAAACCCTGTCGCAGCAGATGTTCCAAAGCACTCCACCTTGTCTGTTCGACATCTGGGGAAATCGGGGCGAGCCGTTTGCCGTATGATTTCCAATCAAATGCAGAAGGAAAAAATGCGCTGCCGATGAGCTTCTCCTTCAATAGCTGGGATTCCGATCCAACTCGACCTTCAGGTAAACCCTTAAATAACCAGTGACGGTAGGCTTGAGCCGGAGAGAATTCTCTTAATTCCCGGCAATAGAGTTTATAGAAATCAGGATCAAACATAAAATTAAGTGCCATGGGCGCAACAGCGTCAATCCCTTGTTCTATAAATAGCTTTATTGCCTCTTCGTTCGTATTCACATCTGCCGCAAGCAAAGGGTTCAGTGCAATAAATTCCGCTGCATTGAAGCGAGAAACCCATAGCTCAGCAGCAGAGTGGGCTCCGTTTGCTGATGACGGTTTGTAGCTCCGCCCTTCTTTTCTGCCGTATTCTATGTAATGGCCCTTCGCCTGCCATGTCTGGTGCAAGGTGGATTGTAAATCTGGATACATGCTCAAATAAAGTTCGGCGTTAAAATCGTTTGGCAAATGGCCAAATTTTTCTTCAAGCGCTGAAAGCCAGGAATTAGCATTACTGTATCGACGCTTGCCGAATAGCGTCAGTACATAGCTTGAGACGAGGAAGTGGAAACGCAGCACAGAGACATTTGAATACAAGTTATGCCGAATATATTTTGTTTTGTAGAATATTGGATCAAAACCCATAAGAGTGACCTTTGGCATGGGTGGGGCGTCAAGCTCCTCTGAGCTTGTTACCAAGAGCGAACCAGTTCAACTTGACGCGCCTGGCAAGCCTTCCGGAAACCTTCCAGACGATCCCTTGCAACGAACGCATGGTTCCAGGCCAAGGGATCATGCTCGACATGGCTTTCGGCGAAACAGGCCGCAACAACCGTAAATTCCCCAAAATTCGAAGTAATTTTCTGATAGTGCCGCATGAACAGCTTGGTACACGCCATAATCCGGCTCATCAGGATTCGCATTCCTAGGATCGTTGTAATCATGAAACAAAGCGAACGCCCCCGGGACCAGAATACGATGCAATTCCACACAAGTATCATAAACTTGCTGATACTCGTGGGAAGCGTCGATGAAGACTAATTCGTAAAGCCTTCCAGCATCGGCGGTGTTCCCGACAAATTTACTCGCATCGAACACAAAGAAATGGACGTTTTCGCGTCCGGGCGTTCGACGGTCGGCCATGCCCTGTTTTGCTTCAGCCGCGAGCTGCGCAGCTAGATCGACAGTGACAATCTCGAAATTGCGCCCACTGTCCCGACTTGCTTCGGCCATGATGGTGGTCGACAGGCCTTTGTATGTGCCGAGCTCAATAATGTCACCTTTGCAGAAAAAGGCAAGTTCGTAGAGTTTCAAGGCATCCGCAAGAAGGAGCCATCCATCTATACCAATATTAATCATATTGGCATGTTCATGCATTCGAGACAAAGCAAGGCGATGATACGATTGGTTGATGAACGCGCCATCAAAGTTATACGTCTTCTGATAAGGCATGACAAATCTTTTGTCATCCTTTGTGGCCTCGAGGGTCAGGAATGAATCCTCATGCCTTAAACATTCAGTTGAAGCAAACACATTGACATTCTGAGCAACTGCAAACATCGAAGCTCTTTCTCTTAACGTACAGCACGACTCTTCCTTGCCTATGTGTCAAATTAAACGGTGCTTCATTTCATATTTTTTGTCGCGACGCGCTTCTAGGTGCGTTCAAAAGCTGCAAATCACTACGGGGTGCCCCGCGCTTTTCTGTGAATAGGCTTACAAAAAAGGACAACTTCGCCGTCATGTGTGGCGTTATGGCGAAGGTAAAATTTGTACCACGGGCACACATCGCGAATCAATAGCGTGATCGCATGAACGTCGTAATGAAGGTGATAAACGCACACCGCCAGTTTCGGCCGGAACGTGCGGATGGTCGAGGCCGCGCCGCGTAGCGCGGGCATTTCATGGCCCTCGACATCAAGCTTGATGAAATCGACGTTGCTCAGGCCACGTTCGGCGACGAAATCGTCGACCCTTGTGATTTGCACGTCGACCTCGCCATGTGGAACGAATCTCGATCCTGCCCCTTGAACCATGAATTTGAGCACCTCCGGCTTATCGCCCGCGCCTAGGGGGACGATTTCGACATTGCTGCAACCCATCAAGGCAAGGTTACGGGACAGGACCTCCTGCATCGCCGGATTCGGTTCAAAGGCATAGACCTTACCTTGTGCACCTGCAGGGCGGGAAAAGGCGATCGCCGAATTGCCATTGAACGCCCCGAGATCCAAAACAATATTGTTCGGCTCGACGCCGCAGATGCCCGGAAGATTGTACCCGTCCAGCAGAAAATTCTCGATGAGATCAATGTCGAGGTTCTCCTCCAGAATCTTCTCCGGAAGATTTTTCGCCTTTTGCAACATATCGCGCCATTCGGCCGGAGAAATGGCGGGAGGGAAAAATTCCCCCGCCGCTTTCTTCGACTGGAGCATTAAACAAGCGACCCTGAACTTGATGAGCCAGATCAAGGTTCTTTTCGACTCCTCGTCGGCGAGCAGATCGTAGACCTCCTGGAACTTGTGAGACTGTTCCAGCACCTCGCAAAAGAAATGCAGGCCATCTACGATGACTTGCTCCTTATTCAATCGATCCCGAAGCAAGAGCCGAAGCGCATCAAGAACGGATGATCCTATTTGGTCTTGCATCGTTAGTCCTACCCTAAATCGCGAGAAAATATCCCAATCTGCTGCAAACGTAGGGCAAAATCGTCGGTCAAGGACACGACCATAGCTTTGTGCCCGCGTGTTCCTCCGCCACTTTCCGATATAGCTCCGCAAGCTCGGCGCCCTGATCAGCCGCTGTTTGCATGGGCTCGGCGACGTCAGGCGGACGAGTCTTAAAGCGCGCAACGTCGGCGTCGAGTTTTTGCAAAACTTCCGTCAGCCCGCGCCCGTCAGAGACGTCGATAACAAAACCGTTTTCACCGTGCTTGACGGCTTCGGCGACCGCGCCGCGGTCCGACGCGATCACCCATAGTCCTTGTGCCCGTGCCTCGCGCGTGACAAGCCCGAAACTTTCCGGCCAGATCGACGGAGCGAGAAGCACGTCGAGCGAGGCGTACAGCGCCGCGACCTGATCCTGCGGATAGGCGCCGCACAGCAGCACTGGGGTATTGCCCCAAATCCTCTTGCTGCGCACGCCGGGCTCCATCTTGAAATCGATCATCGTGAGCTTCAGATGATCGAAAGAAGTTGTCCGCAAGACCGCCTCGACTAGCGTGGCGCCTTTGTGAGCGGAACGCCCCCCGATGTGACCTAGCGAAAGCCTCCCGTCATCGTTTGTCCGGCGCGGCGCCGGCGTGATCGGCGAAACCCCATTCGGTATCGCCACCACGTTCCGGCAGCCCGCGCGGCGGTAGATCTCGGCGAAAGCGTCGGAGACGGCAATCACCTTCGCGGCGCCGTCCAGCAAACCGGCAAGTCGCTGCCGGCGCGCGATCGACGCAAGCGGAGGAATGTCCGGCGGGGGCGCGTCTGCGAAACAGTCCGGCGAAGGCAGGCGCAAAATATCATCCTGATCGACGAAAAATTGGTGATCCGAAATCCACCACCCGTCGTGGACGGTGACGAGGTAGGGTATTTTTCGTCTGAACGCGATTTCGACGATCGAAGCTGTCAAACGCTGAATGCAGTGAAAATGGATGAGATCGGGTTGAACCGCACCCAAGACGCGCTCGAAGACGTCTTCATGTTCCGCGTTGAAGGGCCGCCAATCTATGTTCGGCTCGCTCGGCGTCGAGAGGCGGAAGACAGGAATCCCCTTGTACTGATCAAAGCGAAAGCGACCGGGTGGAGAAATCCCTTCGTCCGTGGCAAATACGCTCAACTCGATGTCGGGGCATTCATCCTTGATGTAATCGACATTGTCTTGCACGACCCGCGTCGCGCCGCCGTAGGTCTGGGGCGGGAAGAAAACATGGCAGACAAGGACTTTGACCTTGGAACCGCTTCTGTCGCGCACCTTCGCCGTAGCCAGGGTCGGCGGACCGAAGCTTTCCCGCAAGAGAGCCGCCGCAGTCTCGAGGGAGTAGTTTTGTAAGGCCTTGCGGCGCGCCGCGGCGCCTATGCTGACGCGGAGGTCACGACCCTCGATCAAGCGCTTCACGGCCTTGGTCCATGCCGCAGCGCTGTCTTCCACGATCAGCGCATCGACGCCGTCGTCCAATATCTCGCGGTAGGTCGCTGTTCCGCTCATAATCGAGGGCACTTGCAGAATAGCCGCCTCCAGCCATTTTATTTCGCTTTTGCAGCTCGCCATGAGCCCTGGCGACAACACTGCGAGATTGATGTCCGAGGCCGCGAGAAGCGACCAATATTGATCGGTGTCGGTTATAAAATCAAACTGCTTGATGCGCGACGAAAATCGATCGAACTCAGGACGAAGGCGCAAATGACCGGCAAAGACAAGACGGACATTGTCGTAACTTGCCAAGGCGGAGAGGAGCGCGGGAGCCGCCAGTTCGTTGAAATCGCTGTTGTGGGCCTTTGTGCCGGAGCCGTAGAAAATCGACACGGTGTCGCGTTCGGGGCGCGGCGCGCGGCCGATGCCGATCGCCTTCTCGTTCCGTTCATCGAGACCATTGCGCAGCACGAGGCAGTCGCGGCTTTTCACGACAGGCGCGATGTGGCGCGCAAGCGGCGTGGTCGAGGCGATTCCATGATCGCAAAGCCCCATTGCGTAATTGAACAAAGGCACCCCATAGAGGAGACCGTTATACTCTGCCTTCGAGATCTGCTCCTCGTAGGATTCAAAAGTATCGGGATAATGGGCTGCGTCGAAAATCAGATCATCTACCTCGTAATAGGTCGGAATACCTAGCGCCTTCGCGGTCAGGATGGCTCTTATTATGATTGGAAAGGCGGGAACGCGGTAGAAGATCGCCGCCCGTGCGCCAAGCAGTGACTGAATGAAGGGCGCCGGATCCTGCTGATTGAATGCTTGCGCTTCCAACCCGGCATATTGTAACTGGCGCAGCTTTTGCTCGACTCGATAATGCTTGCATTGGGCTAGATCTTGATTGGCTAGGATCGCGATGTGGCCATTCTGGGCAAGCGCGACAGCAGACGGCATATCCTCCAATTGGATGATGGTCGCGCGAACCTCATCGAGGGCGTCAAATATAAGCGCGTCAGCGGCATGACGAGCCTCAGCGTCATACAACGCCATCGCGGCCCGCGTCTTGGCGGCGAAAAATTGATCGAGAAGACCGCTTACAGTCGTCCTATATTCGGCGGTGTTCCCCCATTTCGGACGCGCTTCCGCTAAAATTCTGAATGATTTTTCGAAGGATCCATTGGCGGCTGCGGTGCGAGCGGCGTGAATGGTCGAAAAGATGGTAGCGTAAGGATTGGTGATTGCTTGGGCGAAATCTGCGTAAGCGGCGACGGTTTTCCCGAGAGCGTCATAGGCATCGCCGCGACGATGCACTACGCCCACGCGAGAATTATCCGCGGCGAGCGCGCGATCGTAGGCGGCAATGGCCAAATGGTGATGACCGCGGATCAAATGATAATCCCCGATTGACGCGAAGAGTTCATCGGCTTGCGTTCCGCCGATATGCTTGGTTAGTCCTTTTTCGAAACCGTGATCGAAAAAGTGCTGCAAAACATCGACCCGGTGGCGTAAATTTTTGGCCTCGCCTTTCGATAAATCGGACTTGTATCGCCGCCAGTCGAAGCTTGCCGGATATTGGCGGCCAACGACCATGTTCTTAAGAGCATTCTCCTCATTCGCGGACAGGCCTTGCCAAATACCTATCTCGAGCCAGTGTCGATAGAGCGTTGCGTCGGCCGCGGACTCCTCGAATCCGTAAGACGCCCGGTAAAAGGCAGGATCGAAGACATGATCGAGATTTAACGGAGCCAGCCGTTCGATCCCGGCATCGATGAACATGCGGATGCCCTGTTCTTTTGTCTGCGGTATCTTCTCTAACCAACTATATGCGCAAGCAATGAAATCGCCGAGGCGGAAAAGATCCATCCAGGCATGAGCCTTATCCGGGGCGTCACGGTTCTCGACCTTGTAGCGTCGTCCTTCCTTGCGCCCATGCTCCAGGAAGTGAAAAGTAAACTGCCACTCGTGATCGAAGGCGCGGGCGAGATCCTCGTTCAATAGCTTATAGCCGCTCGCACTAAAATCTTCAGGCAGCTGACCGAACCGCGACTCGAAGTTCTTCGTCGCCTCCACGAAATTCTTCCAGCGACCTTCCCGCAGCCCGTGCAGCAGATAGTGTTTGCGTAAAGCCCGTGGGGATTTCAAATGATACAGATCGCCATAGCATTTACGATAAAAGGCGGGATCGAAATCCATAAGTTCAGGCGTGTTTAGCACTGGGGTATGGATAATTTGCTTTAGGATAGAAAACAACTTCGATGCTCTTTTATCCGCCAAGGGACCCGGGGATGTTCCGCGTGATGTTGAACAGCGCGAGGCGCGCGTTTCAGGTTGAGAGCCTACGGAACCTTTGCGTTTTGGACAAGATGTTGGTTTGCCGCTACTGCCTTGGTCTTGCGAGCGATGACCACCGCGAACTTCAGGACGGCCGCGGCGACGCGAGCATATCGAGCACCGGACAGGCGGGCGCGGGCCCGGCATAACAGCGCTCCAGGGCCCCGGCGAGAATAGCTTCCAGCGCGCGGAGATCGGCGATCTTGGCGCGGACCTCGCCCAGATGAACCGCCGTCAGGGCTTGAACCTCGGCGCAAGATGCCCGGCCCGGTTTGGCGAGAACGAGCAGTTCCTTGATCTCGCCGATGGAAAAGCCGATCTCGCGCGCGCGGCGGATAAAGGACAGCCGTTCGACATGCTCCGGCCCGTAGTTCCGGTAATTGCTTGCGGTCCGGGAAGGTTTCGGCATCAGGCCAATGCGCTCATAATATCGCACCGTCTCCAGGTGGACCCCCGAAGCCTTCGCGAGCGTTCCGATGGTCAGCGGTCGCATGTTCGTGATCCTTACCTGCTTGACCCCGTAGTAACTACAGACCTTATATCACTATCGCAGAAAGCCAGGAAGCGACGATGAACGTTCAACATGATGACCCAGCGATTGGAATGGCTCCGTCGCGTCAGGCAACGGAACCGAGCGCGACGGCGATGCGGCTCACCGCGATCGGCGGAATTCTCGGGGCAATCGCGGCTTCATCGTGCTGCATCGCGCCCTTGGTGCTGTTCAGCCTTGGTGTTAGCGGCGCGTGGATCGGCACCCTCACGGCGCTCGCTCCCTATCAGCCCTATTTCATCGCGGCGACCCTTGCCTGCCTCGGCTACGGCTATTGGCTG
>JRHI01001731.1_pt1 | contig 17180 bp, 24 predicted proteins | sample 215371 | NCBI WGS metagenome assembly JRHI01 (sample SAMN02929681, study PRJNA255918) | sediment metagenome | biome: cave system; feature: Ice Cave; material: Sediment; isolation source: sediment from deep within a dark volcanic ice cave with no known source of... ...
GGCAAATCCGAGAAGTGCATCTTCTGCTATCCGCGCATCGAAGCCGGTCAGCCCACCGTCTGTGCAGAGACCTGCGTCGGACGCATTCGCTACCTTGGCGTCATTCTCTATGACGCCGATGGCATCGAGAAGGCCGCCAGCGTCAAGGACGAGAAGGATCTCTATCAGGCACAGCTCGATATCTTTCTCAATCCCAACGATCCAAGCGTGATTGCCCAGGCGCGCGCTGATGGCGTACCGGACGCCTGGCTGGATGCTGCCAAGAAGTCGCCGGTGTGGAAGATGGCGATGGAGTGGAAGGTCGCCTTTCCGCTGCATCCCGAGTACCGCACGCTGCCCATGGTGTGGTACGTGCCGCCGCTGTCACCGATCCAGTCCGCGGCCGAAGCTGGCAAGATGGGCAGCGACGGCGCCATGCCCGACGTGCGGTCGCTGCGCATACCGCTCAAGTATCTGGCCAATCTGTTGACAGCCGGTAACGAGCAGCCAGTCGCATTGGGGCTGGAACGCATGCTGGCCATGCGCGCCTACATGCGGGCCAAGACCATCGAGGGCGTGCTCGACGAAACCATCGCCGCCAAGGTTGGCCTCAAGGGCCAGCAGATCGAGGACATGTACCAAATCATGGCCATCGCCAACTACGAGGACCGGTTCGTGATCCCGACCGTGCATCGCGAGCTGGGCGAGGATGCCTATGATATGCGCGGCTCCTGCGGGTTTTCATTCGGCAATGGCTGCTCGGACGGCCGCACCGAGACAGGCCTGTTCGGTGCCACAAAGCGTAAAGCCAAAACTCCGATGGAGGTCGCCTGATGCGCAAGACCCTGAAGGTGCTCTCTGCCCTGCTAACCTACCCCACGGCCGAGCTGCAGGTGGCGGTCCCGGAGATGCGAGTGGCCCTTGACAGGGAAGGGCGCCTGCCTCAGCGCAACCGCGACCGGCTCGACCGCATCCTGGAAGAACTCGCCACCGGCGATCTCTACGACCTGCAGGAACGCTATGTCCTGCTGTTCGACCGCACGCGTTCGCTGTCGCTGCACCTGTTCGAGCACGTACACGGCGAGAGTCGCGACCGCGGCCAGGCGATGGTGGATCTCAAGGCTCTCTACGAGCGTCATGGCCTGTTGATGAGTTCCAGCGAACTTCCCGATCATCTTCCGTTGTTCCTGGAGTTTCTGTCCGCGATTCCCGAGACCGAGGCATGCGAGCTGCTCGGCGATACATCGCACGTGCTGGAAGCGATCCGCCAGCGCCTGAAGAAGCGCAAGTCGACCTATTCGTCGGTGTTCTCGTGCGCCCAGGCGCTGGCCGAGGCCGGACCGCAAGCTGAGATCGTCGCAGCTCTGTTGAACGAGCCGGACGAAGACCCCAACGATCTCGCCGCCCTCGATGCGGCATGGGAGGAGGAGGAGGTTACCTTCGGTCCCGCGGCGGCCGCGGCTGCCCAGTGCGGAAAAGATGGTCTCGCCGCCAAGCTGCGGGCAGTCCGTCGGCCCGCTCCTGGCATGCCGGTGCCGGAGCCCAAGCGCCCTGTCGTCACCTACACGCCGTCCAACCGCGCCTGAGGAGGCACCCATGCGCGACGCCTTCAATCATATTGTGTTCGGCTGGTACCCCTACCTCTGCCTAACCGTGTTCCTGCTCGGAAGCCTGCTCCGCTTCGACCGCGAGCAATACACGTGGAAGACGGGCTCCAGCCAGCTGTTGCGCCGGCGCCAACTGATGTGGGGCTCGAACCTGTTCCACGTCGGCATTCTGGTGATCTTTCTTGGTCACCTCGTCGGCCTGCTGACGCCGATCTGGATCTTCGACGCGATCGGCATCGGCCACGGCTTCAAGCAGCTGATGGCGATCTGGGTCGGCGGGATCGCCGGCATCTTCTGCCTGATCGGTATCGCGCTACTGACCCACCGGCGCCTGTTCGATGTGCGCATCCGCACCACCTCATCCTTCGCCGACATCGCAATTCTGCTGATCCTGTTCGCCCAGCTTCTGCTGGGTCTCGCCACCATCCCCGTCTCCATGGGACACCTCGACGGCCACGAGATGGTGAAGTTCATGAACTGGGCGCAAGGCATCCTGTTGCTGCGCAGCGATGTGTGGATGCTGGTCGCTGATGCCCACCCGATCTTCAAGGCGCATCTGGTCCTCGGCATGACGATCTTTCTCGTCTTTCCGTTTACGCGCCTCGTACACGTGTGGAGTGCGCCGATCTGGTACCTCGGGCGGCGCGGCTACCAGGTCGTGCGCTCGAGTGGCCGTCCTGTCGCCGGGCGCCCGCCGCATCGCCACGTCCAGGCTGCGGAGTGATCCCATGAGCTGCTCGGTCAAAAGTGTGCTGACGCAAAACCTGCGCAAAGTGGTGTCGGTGAACGGCGTGGTCGTGCACCACGATGAGATATCCCGTGAAGCACAGAACCATCCAGCACCCACGCCGATCGCGGCATGGACCGCCGCAGCGCGGGCTCTGGCCGTCCGCGAGCTGCTCCGCCAGGAGGCCCGCCGCATCGTCATCGATGCGCAACCTCTGACAGACGGTGAAGGGCGAACGGAAACAACCGAGGAGGCATCGATCAGAGCCCTGGTGGAACGGGAGGTCTCCACACCTAGCCCTGACGAGGCCGCTTGCAGGCGTTACTACCAGCACAACCTAAAGCGCTTCCGTTCCGCCGATCTCTGCGAGGCCGCGCACATCCTGATCGCGGCGCCCCCTGGCGACCGTGCAGCATATACGGCGGCCCGCACTGAGGCGGAGGCGGTGACGGCCGCTTTGCGCGACGCGCCCGAGCGCTTCGCGGAATTGGCCCGCGCGTATTCCGCCTGCCCCTCGAAGGCCGTCGGCGGCAATTTGGGCCAGCTCTCCCCAGGCGATACAGCTCCGGAGTTCGACGCAGCGCTCCGCGCGATGGGGCCCGGCGACATCACCACGGAGCCCGTGGCTTCTCGCTTTGGCCATCACGTCATCCGACTCGATCGCAGGATCGAGGGGCGTCAGCTGCCCTTCGAGCCAGTCCAGGAACGAATTGCCGACTACCTGGTCGACCGGGCAAGGCACACGGCGATCGCTCAGTTCGTGGCGCGCCTAACAGCGCGCGCTGAGATTACCGGAGTCGATCTTCCTACGACTGCTGATCTCAGGGTGAGCTAGGAGCACGACATGCTGCTTGGATCGATCATAGCCAATCTGTCCAATGAAACCAGCATCTTGGAGACGCTCATGTCCCTCGACGATCTCGTGCTGATGGCACGCATGCGCGAGGGGGCCGCCGAAGCTGGCGAATCTCTTGGCTGTTTCGCAAGTGGAGCAGTGGGATCGTTTGTCGCGCGCGCCGACGACGCGGCCTGGTTGTCTCTGATGGCCGTGACCAGCAAGGCTGATGATCCGGGCAGAGCGTGCCTCAGATACATCCTGGGGACCGAAATGCCGGCGTCGAAGCCAGCGTGCTCCTGTCGCCACTAACGTTCACAATTGCGGACATTGCGCATGCGCACGACGGCCGAACGGGTGCGTACCCATACCGGCCCGGCAATCCTTAGCTACGGATTCCGGCCGTTTTTTCTGTTTGGCGCGATTTGGGCCGCGACGGTGGTTGCTATCTGGCTGCCGATGCTTGGAGGCTGGCTCGCGGTACCTTCCGCGTTCTCGCCTCTCGAATGGCACGTGCATGAATTGATCTATGGGTACATACCCGCCATTGTCGCCGGGTTTCTGTTGACGGCCGTGCCGAACTGGACTGGCCGTCTCCCCGTCACGGGTACGCCCCTGCTCGCGCTGGTCAGCGTATGGGCGGCCGGCCGACTAGCTGTCTTGCTTTCGGCTCGGGTCGGCGCTCCACTCGCCGCCGCAATCGATCTGCTGTTTCTTGCCGGCCTTGCAGGCGTCATCGCGCGCGAAATCATCGCTGGCCGCAATCTTGGCAATCTCAAGGTGCTCGCGCTGATCGGATTGCTTCTGATCGGCAACGCTGTTTTTCACGCGGAAGCCAACCTCATGAACGGAGGCAGGGGTTACGGCCTCCGCATCGGCATCGGCGGCGCTGTGCTGCTGATCACTCTGATCGGCGGCCGCATCATTCCAAGCTTCACGCGCAATTGGCTTGCGCGACAATCGCCGGGGCGGCTCCCGATCCCATTCGGGCCATTCGACGTGGCCAGCCTTGCCATCGGCACATTGGCGATCGCTTGCTGGATCGCCTATCCGCATGACCAGCCAACCGCTGGTTTGGCCGCTCTGGCTGGCGTGTTGCACGCGCTGCGTCTTGCACGATGGGCAGCTATCGCACCACTGCTGAGCCGCTGGTTCTGGTGCTGCACGTTGGCTACGCCTTTGTGCCCATCGGCTTCCTGCTGCTGACCCTGACAATTGTCACGCCGGATCTCGTCGTCGCGAGCGGAGCGCTGCATGCTTGGACGGTTGGTGCCATCGGCACAATGACGCTTGCCGTCATGACCCGCGCCACCCTAGGGCACACGGGTAAGGCGCTCATCGCTTCCCGATCGACACAGTTCATCTATGTTGCAATCGTGATCGCCGCTTTGGCTCGGGTCCTCACGGCGTTTGATATTTGGCGCAATACCTTGCTCATCGTTTCCGCCGCAGCCTGGGTGTTGGCATTCGCCGGATTTGCCGTGAGCTTCGGTCCGTCGCTCGTTAAGCCGCGCCAACACGCCTGAGCGCGTCATGCCGAATCGACATCTATTTCGCTTTGTCTGAACGGCACGCACGCGCAGAATTGAAGGGCGCTAGACCACAAGGGCGCACCATCATGCCGGCGCCCTCAGGGTTCATGTCTTTCAAGGAAAGTTGCGATTTGAGCACGAACCTCCTCCGGCTGGGCCTCGACCGCGGCTAAGACAGAACGCAGGGAGCGGCGAGCGCGATAGAGCTGATCCATGAGCGACAACACCACGGACATGCTGTCTTCCTCAATCCGCAGCTCGTAATGAAGCTCGCATATGAGACGGGTGCGAGCCACGTCCAACGCGTCGAAACGAAAATTGACGCCGTCGCGCTGTGGACGCACCCAGTCAAGATCGATCCAACGCTGCAACGCGTCCGCCTCCAAGCGGTCAATCATCTCGACAAGCTCGTTTTCATCGATCATGAGCGTGCCTCCATATCCTTGCGGGGATTGTAAGGATGCTTGGCTTCCCAATCCGTGATGCACCCAACGAGTTCTTCATCCGGATTGTCAGGGAGAACGATCTGCAGCTTCACGAGATGATCGCCCTTGCCACCCTTCGATGGCACCCCCCTGCCACGCAGCCGAAGAACCGTGCCGCTATTTGAGTTTTTCGGAATCGTTAGATCGACCGGGCCGGAAACGGTTGCGACCCGCACTTTGGACCCGCCTAAAGCCTCGCCTGGTGTCACCGGCAGCGTGGAACGGATGCTGGTGCCATCGCGACGAAACACCGGGTGCGGCTTGACGTGAATTTCTACCAACGCGTCGCCAGGTTCCGCTCCGGCAGTTCCTGGGCGTCCTTGACCTCGCAATCGAAGGCTTTGCCCATCTTTCAATCCTGCGGGTACCGTGATGTCCAGCGCCTTGCCGTCGGCCATCACAACGCGCTTCTTAGCTCCGTTTACTGCCTCCGTGAACTCCACCGAGAACGTGTAGTGGAGGTCCGGCCCTCGCGCGTTCGTCTTGGCGCTGCGAGCGCCAAATAGTTCAGAGAAGAGATCCGCGTCCTCCTGGCCCGCCCCATCCCCCCAGCGGCGCTCGTACCTGAAACCAGGACCCGCTTCGGCGTGCTGGCGGTAGAATTCACGCTCGGGCTGCTGAGGGCGCTCCGCGCCAGTCGCATCAATTTCGCCGCTGTCGAACCGCGCGCGTTTCTTATCGTCACCGATAATATCGTAGGCAGAGGCAATTTCCTTGAAGCGCGTTTCGGCGTCCTTGTCGCCAGGGTGCAAATCCGGGTGGTGCATCTTGGCTAGCCGACGGTAGGCTTTGCGAATGTCCTCTTGGGCCGCCTCGCGCGTCACTCCCAAGATTTGATATGGATCCGCCATGCAAATATCCTCTGGGCGCTTCCGCTGAAGCAGCGTTGATGCGCGGTCGACAAGGATGCGATTGTTGCCGACGCCTTGCAAGGTATGCGAGCGCGAGCATCCAATTTGCTCGATAGGCGTCGACGGCTTCCGCTCCCTTGCTTCAGACTCTCGGTACTAGTGCGACGGTGGGATGGACCCGGATGCTTACGGTCACAAGAGTTGCTCACCTCATGCTCCACGCGCGCACAGTGTACTTATCTGGAGCCATGCCGGACGGCGGTTGAGCGAGGTCAAGCCGCTCTACCAGCGCTGGTTCATGTCGGCGCCGACATGAGCCTTTGATCCACGTCAAACCGGGCCGAGGACGGGCACGCTAGGAGTGTGCTCATGAAATCGTCCCTGAACGAAACCCCCGATACGACGCCAACGGCCGGCAGCCGTCTCGATGCGCTGGAGCGTCGCGTTGCCCTGCTCGAGAAACAGGCCGGTCTTCCGTCGCTGGCTACATGTCGGCTCTGCGGAAAGCGCACCGCTGTTCGAACCCATGTTCATCCCGGTGAGGGCGGGCATGTCGTGGAATGGTGGGGCTGTACCTCGTGCAAAGAGCGCGATCTCCGCGTTCACCTGAACTGGCCTGAAGCGTCCATCTAAAATTGGGTCTATGTAGACTGCAAAACGGAAGGTCGCTCTCATCACCCGGACTTAGATAACCATGCTGCCAAGCAGTTGCAGACCAGCGTCCCTCACAACGTCCGCCAAGGCCCACATGGCGCTGGTGATTTCGCTGTTAGTATTCTCCGTTGCGGCACCGCTATCCTTGCGGGCAGAGGACGCAAAACTGCTCAGAGGGAAGTCCTTATTGGCCGAGAAGTGCGCCCGATGCCATTCCATCGACGCGCAAGGGGATAGTCCACTCAAGGCCGCTCCGCCGATGCGCGACGTCTACGCACGTTTTGCGCCCACCGAGCTAAAAGTCGAGCTCATGGAAGGCATGGTCTCGCGTCATCGGGAAATGCCGCAGATAGACTTCTCCGAGGAAGATGCCCACGCCATCGTCCTGTACCTTTATGCTTTGGCCGTCAAAAAATGACGCGGCCGAGGCTACCGGGTTCGTGTGGTTCGTGATGCAAGAGCTCAGCAGACGCCGCTGCGACTCTGTCGAACGGTGAAGAGCCAGGCGGCATGATTACGATCGAAGATTGCATTGCGATGTGCGGGCTGACCGAGGACGAGGTCCTGGCTATCGCCGAGCACGAGCATATTCCAGAAATAGCCGCCGCAGCCCTCGGACAATATTTGCTGAGTCAAAATGACGGCGCCGAGAAGATCGGCGCCATGCTACGGGACGACATACGGTTAGCAATTCGCCGTAATGACCGCGCTCATGCACGGCAGCTGTTCATGGCGCTACGACATTTCCTATCAAGCCATCCGCAAGCGTGCACACGCACCTGACGGTCGCGCCCCTCTAATCATGCGGTTCGGCGCAGCCGGCCGCAACGATAATTGCCAGCGTGCAAGATCATCACGCCGCCTTTGACAAGTGCGGTGGCGGCTCCAAGGCATCCTCAGCCCTCTGGCTAGCGGATGTGTCGGGCATGATGCCAACGCCCGCCAGCTTGGTGATCGCGGCGTACTCGCGCGCATAGTCTTCAACCGCCTGCTGCCAAAACTTTCCGTAAATGCCCACCAGCTGCTCAACGTTTCCTGCGGTGCCCACCCGCTGCAGCAGACGAAAATCCTCACGTATGCGACCGTGCACGAAAGCCTGCCACTGATCGCTGAAGGCGAGGAGGTTCTCGTGCAGTTTCGCATTCCAACTTGTGTGCCAGGCCATCGCTGGCATCCACCAAATCGACGGCGGCACAATACTTGTCCCTCGAGCCTCAGCGCGCATCGCACGTCTCCCTTGCTGATCCGCATCCGTCACAGTCTAGAGCGCCAGCGCGAACGCACCTTGATTCAGATCAAAGAAACCTGCGCGTTCCGTCGCATCAGACGGTGTCCGATGCAGCTTGCTATAAAGCGCGATGCTGGGCAGCAATTGAGTTTACGGTGATCGCGTTCGCGCGTGTTTGGGGTTGCTGCAAGTCCACCAACTGAAAGCGTTAGACCTTGGACACCCGCGAGGTTTTGCCCGGGCGCCGCAGGAGCTCCGCAGCCTCCACCCCGAGAATGGTCGCCAACTTTTCAACGGTGGTGATGCTGGCGCTGTACTGGCTGCGCTCAAGCGCGCTGATATACGTTCGATCGACGCCTGCTTCGTGCGCCAACGCCTCCTGAGACAGACCTTTGGTCTGCCGGTACTTGCGCAGGTTGCGAGCAAACACCTCTCGTATGTCCATGCACGAGAGGCGAGCTTCTTGAGGAGCATTTCACCACGGAGTATACTCGACAATCGAAACGATGATCTTCTCCGTTCGTGGCGTCAGCATCGGTCACTCAATGCCGCCAGACCCGCCTGTAGCCATCGCCGCAACTCCCCCAGAGAGCGATCAGCTAACCGATTACGATCGCGCGCACCTGGCTACCTACTTGAAACTCCTCGACGCGGACAAACTGGAGGTCGACTGGAAGGCGACGGCACGGGCGGTGTTAGCCCTGGACACCGAAAAGGACAGCGAGGCTGCACGACGCGTCTATGACGCGCATCTGGAGCGGGCGCGCTGGATGACAGTCACAGGCTACAGGCTCCTGCTCTCTTAGCGGGCACCTCGCAGTACAAGTTGTTCACAGAAATGTCAGACGCTATTTGGTGTGTTGCACGCCTGCTCTTTGGGAACTGTGAACCACTCCGAGACAATATGGACGTGCTCTGACGTCCGTCCTGTTATCATCCTGGTGGGCGGTTTCCTTGGGGGGAGCGCATGAAACAGCGGCGCATCAGCAATTCGCCTTTGATCGACGCGACCATCAGCGCGCTCATCATTATGGCGCCTGCGTCAGAGGAACCCTTTGCGTGCGACGCCCCTACCGGCCAGCGCCGCGCGCAGGCTGCCGTTGCACAGGCCGCTGCCGTCATGGATGTCCCTGTATTCCTGTTGATGCGACCCTGCGAGAAGCAAAAAACCGTCGACACCGACGACAAGGCCGGCAAACGCCTTCCTCGTCGCTTTTTGTTCGAAGAACATTCCTGCCCTTGGTCCGACAAGTCGTTCATCAAAGCGCTGGATCAGGAGGATCGGTCCATCCTTCTCTTTGCGGGATCCTGGCTCGAGCATCAGGTGCTCGGCACTGCCCTGCATGGCTTGGCTGAAGGGTACGACGCCTGTGTCCTCCTTGACGCCACTGCCGCGCGCTCGGACCATGCAGCCCAGCCCGCCCGAGAGCGCCTGACCCAGGCGGGGGCCACCCCAGTCGTCGCCTCTCAGGTGATCCATGAATGGATGGTGCACGCAGCCGACACTGCGCAGCGCACGGCCCTGCGGGACCTGCTAGCAGTCGTCATGCCCAAGAATTGAGCCCTGCGCGCATTAATCCTTCCGCGCAAAAATGTCGTCCTTCTTTCCGAGCGCAACTCGTACTACGGGTGCCAACAATCTTGACCTTTCTTTGCAACGTTGCGGCCTTGGCAAGCGCATTTGCGCCAAAGAGTGCCAAATATCGGCAAATTGTTTGCTCTCAAGCTCCGCTTGGCAACGCGCGGCATTTTATATTAGCAGTATACACCGCGTTAAGTATGCACCGACTACGTCATGCCGCGTTTGCGACACTATGTTGGTCCCTGTTGGCCGCTCGATCCTGCGGCCTACGACTATTTGCTCGACTTGTGCCCGAGCGATCTGGCGTGGGAGTTTTTGCGGCGCAATCCCGACTACCAGCGAGACTTTCGCTTGCAGCGCCGTGGTGACCAGCGCCCGCGCCGGCTCAAATCCGGACAGTTGATGACACGTCTGCGACGCGCGCCAGTGGATGCCGGAAAATGGGGCGTCTATCCCTTTTGCTGATCCGAAATTGCCGGCTCCCCAGGCCGGCGTATGTTGGTCCATCGGTACCGCATCGCCTACTCTCGATGCCATTGCCAACCGCTCGACCAGCAAGCCTGATTTGCATCTCCATGGTCACGTCCCTGCCACGCACATGATTGTCGGGCCGAACGGGCAAGAGCATGTCGTGCTCCGCGATGCCGAACGCGCGGTGACATTGCGTGTCGAGGGTGCGCGTGTCTGCCTCGGCGGCGTCGATGTCACGTTCTTGGTTGAAGGCATTCCGAACCCCGTCACCGTGGCCACGCGGTTTGGCATGTTGAACGATCTCATCGTCTCTCCCCGCTTAAGCGGGCAGTGTTCACGTTCCCGCGCCTTCATGCGTGACGCCCTCGTCGCGCTTGACGCGCGACAGCTCGGCGCGACGTATCGAGAGACGGCCGCTGTAATTCATGGAGATCAACGGGCCCGAGCAGCGTGGTCCAGCACGAGCACCGCCATGAAGGAACGCATGCGACATCTGCTTGCCCGCGGGCAGGATCTGCGCGACGGCGCCTATCGCAGCCTTCTGGACTAGGGGTGTCTTTTCCTCGCGCGGCAGTATCACACTCCCGGCCGACATCGTTTTCCCCGATCTTCTTCCGCGTTCCTTGGCGCAAGGAGACGCGCGGTGCCCAGACACGTCCTACTGACCACAGCCGAGGCTGCGGACTATCTTCGTCTCAAGAAGCACACCCTTGAGAATATGCGCTGGCAGGGCACAGGCCCGCCCTTTCGCAAGCACGGCGGCCGCGTTTTCTACCATCGCGCCGAACTGAAGCAGTGGTCCGATCAGGCGCGCCGGCGCTCATCGTCTGGCGAGAAGGTATGAACCTTCTCCCGTTGTGCGGCATGGCCGGCGCCGTCTTCATGCTGATCGCCCCGCCGATGATGGACAGGACACCACTTCTTGTCTGGAACGCCTCGCCGAGTGTCCCGCGCGGGCTCTATGCTGTTGACCGCGCGACACCGAAAATTGGCGACCTTGTGCTGATCCGTCTCCCGGCGGGCTTGGCGGCGTTGGCTGCGCGTCGGGGCTACCTTCCGCGCGGGGCTTTCCTTATCAAGCCCGTGGTCGCCCTTGCCGGCGACGCTGTTTGTCGTCGTGGCGTGCGTGTTTCTGTTCGCGGCAAACTGGTGGCCACGGCACACTCGGCCGATGCTTCCCGTCGACCGCTGCCCAGCTGGCACGGCTGTCGAACACTGCAATCCGGGGAAGTATTTTTGCTTTCCGATCATCCCGACGGCTTCGACAGCCGCTATTTCGGCGCACTGCCCATTCGATCGTTGGTTGGACACGCCATCCTCATCTGGCCGCGCGTTGCAGCTCGGTAAGAGGATCTGCAGGCTCTCTGACGTCCGCTATCGTGAGCGGCAAGATAAACATTTGCCTGCCGTGGCGCCAAATGCAGAGGCAGCGCTGGGCGTTGTTTGACGTCGCTTCGTGCGATGCCCTGAATGGCGCTGTGGGCGGGCCCGCCCTTCGGACCAGAGTCCTCGGGCGGTCGGGCTCTATCGCGCTTGCCGTTGGCCGCGCGACCGAGCCGCCGGCTAAGACGAAAAGGCGTCTCGGCCCATGCGGGTCACGATCCCTCCCGCGTCTCCGCGGCCACCCGACTGCCAGACCCAGATCGCTATCTTACCTGCAAGGCGCGACCGGGACAGGGGTGCTCCGTGTGGCGCGGCTATGAAATGGCGCGGTTCGTGTGTCGAGGCTCGCCTGCAACCCCATCACGCAATCGCGGCGTTCTCCGGTGCCACCACCTGGTCTGGCGTGCGCCACGGCCATTCCCGCCGTCAGTTATGCGACGATGCGGCAGTCCTCGCCTTAGAGGCAAGCCGGCGGAGCCGGCTCCTCCACTGCGTTCCGGCCCTAAAGGGTGCCTCAGGCTCCGCCCGCCGCTGATCCGCGCATGCCGGCCGGGGAATAGGCCTCAGCCGGCACAACGCAAAGGACCATCATCATGGCTACCATCGGATCAGTCACGAAGCGCGACGACGGCCGTTACGAGGGCGAGCTCCGGACGCTCTCCATCCGCGCCGATGTCACCATCGTTCCCGTGGCCGACAAGGTCTCCGCCAATCAGCCCGACTACCGCGTGTTGTCGCAAGGCATCGAGATCGGTGCCGGCTGGGTGCGCAAAGGCCAGACCTCGGGCAAGGACTACGTCTCCTTGTCGATCGCCGCACCTGAGTTTGGCGCCAAGACGCTCTACGCCAATCTCGGACGCGCTGCGGGTCAGGCCGATCCGGACGTCTACGCGCTGATCTGGAGCCCGCAAGACTGAGCGCCAGCTTCGCCCTCGCGCCAGCTTCTGGCGCGAGGGCTCTTCTTGTTTTCCGCCGGCCTCCCCCACCCACCCGCCCCCGTCGCGCTTGCTGCGACTATCGCGCTCGTGCAGGACCGCAGTCACAGCCGTGTGCCATTTGCGTCTCGCAGTCTTGCTTCCACCTTCGGGGGTCGCGCTCTGCAGCGGTTGATGGCCGTTACGGGAGGTGGTCGACGGCGTGGGTGGGTGATCCTCGCTGCCATGTCATTCATCCGGTGCGTGGACCCCGTGCGGTGCGATAGGAAGTGGGGGGAAGTCTACGAGCTGTTTCTTGGAGATCAGGATAAAGGGGTGACGTCATCTCGGCGTCAGGGCGAGCAAATACGGCCTCTTCGGCGACGTCACGAAATCCGCCGTGACGCTCATGCGCGAATTCCGCGTGCGACTTCAACGCGGTTTTTGACGCCATCTTGAATATCTGCGTCGGCGGCACATCTCGCTTCGCACGGTGCACGGCGCGAGACGTCGCATGGCTGAAGACCAATTCGATCCCAAGCTCGGTCGCATTCGCGATGCCAGGCAAGCGCGAGCGCAACGCCATGCGGCACTGGTATTCCGTCAAGCCGGAAAGCAGGGTGCGCGCGCCCTGAGGCAAAGAGGTCACGTTGCGCCGGCCAGCCTGACGCGCGGCATGGGCGCCGGCGTGCGGGCCGCCGCCGGCCTGATCGCCCCAGGCAGTCGCCGTGTGATCGTCAAGGCCCGCTACACACGCATCGTCGCGGGCGATCTTGGCGCGGCCCGCGCCCACATCAAGTACATCGTGCGCGATGGCGTGACGCGCGAAGGCGAGCCCGGCCGGCTCTATGACGTATCCGGGGACGAAGTGGACGCTGCCGCATTCCTGGACCGATCCAGCTCTGACCCGCACCAGTTTCGCTTCGTCGTCTCGGCCGACGAGGGTGCAAGACTGGCCGACCTCAAACCCTTCATTCGCAACCTCCTGACTGACATGGAGCGCGACCTCGACACCAAGCTCGACTGGATCGCCGTCGATCATTTCAACACCGGCCACCCTCACACCCACGTTGTCATCCGCGGCCGCGATGACAAAGGTCAGGACCTCGTGATGGCGCGGGACTACATCGCCCATGGCGTTCGGGCCCGCGCACAGGCACTGGTCACCCTCGAGCTCGGGCCGGAAACCGAGGTCGAACGCATGCAGAAGCTGTTCAACGAAGTCGCCCAGGAGCGCCTGACACGCCTCGATCGGTCGTTGCTGCTCCGGGCCAAGGACCGGGTGTTGGTGATCACCGCCGACCAGGAATCGGATCCCGCCCAACGCACCCTACGCATCGGCCGGCTCAAGACGCTGCAGAAACTGGGACTGGCTGAGGAGCGTCGGCGCGGCGTATGGGCGCTCGATAGCGCCATGGAACCAAAGTTGCGCCAGCTGGGCGATCGGGCCGACAAGTTCAAGATGATGCAGCGGGCGCTGGCCGAAGCCGGCATCGATCGCGGCGCCGCGGCCATGGCGCTGTTCGAGCGCGGACCGCGCAAGGCGCCGCTGATCGGCAAGGTGGTGGGAATCGGCATGGTCGACGAAATCACCGACCGTACTTGGGTGGTCATCGATGCCGTCGACGGACGGGTGCACTACGCGGAGCTGGGTCGTCTCAGGGCGACCGACGTGCCGGAACGCGGCACTCTTGTGGCGCTGGCCGGTGAGGCGGCGCCGGGCAAGCCCTCCGCAGCGCCCAAACTTCAACTCTTGTCGTCGATGAGGATCGAGCGGCAGACAGGCTACGAAGGGCCGACCTGGATCGATCAAGCCATGCTCGCCAAGTGGCGGCCCGATCCTGACGTTGCGGGCTTTGGCGCCGAGCTTCGCGGTGCCTTCGCAGCCCGGGTGCGCTGGCTCGGGCAGCGGCAGCTGGTCGCGCCGTCCGATGGTGGCGACGATGCCGTTCCAAAAACCGACATGATGCGATCCCTGCGCCAGCTCGAGACGCAACGCCTGGTCGCATCGCTGTCGCGCGAACTCGGCGCCGCCTACGTGCCGCATGAAGCCGGCACCAGGATCAACGGCATCTACGAGCGCTCCATCGTCACGCCCACCGGAAAGCTCGCGCTCATCCGTCGCCAAGACACCTTCACCCTTGCGCCGTGGAAACCAGCGCTGGAGCCGCTGCGAGGACGGGCGGTGACCGGCATGGTGGGCCCTACACGCGTCACCTGGGCGATCGATCGCGCGCGTGCCTTGCCCGGACGGTAGAAAGAGCAGGCCAATGTTAGAGCAGGCGCGTCAAACCCAGCAGCACTACGGCCACCAGGCTCGGTATGCCGACTGTCACGCCGATCTTGCGGCCGCCGACGATGGCGGCCATGACTGCCTTGGCAAGGGTGTTGACGCTGACCGCAAGCAGAATGGCATCTGCGGCGCGCGCGTCCGACACTGTTGTGCCCGCCATGCGCGCCATCGACAGGGTGATGGCGTCGACATCGGCGATGCCGGACAGCGCTGCCAGGAGCAACAGGCCCTTGGCGCTTGCCTCCGAAGACGCGACCTTCGCCAGCACCATGACGACGCCGATCAACACGGCGAGCTTGAGGGCGTTGCCGATGTCGAACGGGTTCGTCAACCGCAGCGTCGCCGGTGGCCCTTTCTGTTCCCTATCGCGCAAGATGAGGACGCCGCTGGCGACGAGCAGCGCGATTGCCGCGGCCGACGCCGGTAGCCATAGGTGGGTGAGGAGCTGCGGAGCCAGCGCGGCGGCAATCAGCACCACGCGCACGATCATGGTGATGCCGGCAATGAGAATGCCTCCGGCCAGCAAGGGCGAGGCTTGCGGTTGCTCGCGCGCCAGTCGCGCCAAGCTCAACGTGGTGGCGGTCGATGACGTTATGCCACCGGCAATAGCCGTGACGGCGATCCCGGTCTCATCACCCATCAGTCTGGTCGCGACGTAGCCCGCAAAGGAGACACCGGCGATCAAAATCGCCAGCAGCCAGATTTCGGCAGGATTGATGGCTTGCCACGGATCGATCGGCCGGTTTGGCAGGATCGGCAACAGCAGAAACGTCATGGCCAGCAGGATCAAGACGGCGCGGACCTCCGTCCATGCCAGCTGGCGCAGCCAGGCATGCAGCGGCGCTTTGAGCGCGAGCAGGATCACCATCGCCACTGCGGCCGCCACCGCCACGAGCGGCTCGCCGAGCACGGCGTAGGCACCGATCATGAAGGTCAAAATGGCAGCCACGACACCAGTGACGCTGAAATTGCGCTCGGTCGTGGCTTCGACCCAGGCAAACAGCGTGAAGGCTGCCGTGAACGACATCAGCGCTGCCGCCAGCAGCAGCGGACTGCTGACCGCCGACACCGCAGCAGATATCCCACCCAACAGTCCCGTCAGCGCGTAGGTGCGCAGGCCCGCGGTTCGCTCGCCCTCGGCCTCATCACGCAGCTGCCAACCGCGCTCCAAGCCGACCAGCAAGCCGACGGCGAGGGAAACAGCCAGGCGCCGAAACAAGTCTTCCTGATCCATGGCCTGCCGATCAACAATTCCTCAGCCGCCCGCCAGGAGGACACGATCCCCGTGACGCTTGGAGCAGCGAGTCTGCTAAGCAGACGCGAGAAATGGCAAGTCGCCTTTGCGCGACGTCAATTTACCAAGCTTCCTGTTGCTCGAATTGGGGTACCGCGCGCGCCAACCTCTGCACCTCAGGTGACGTGCCGTGACGAGGGGCGGCCCCCTCCCTGGCGGTCGGGTCACGCTCTAGTCGCCGCACGGCGACCGGAGCCGCCGGACCGGCGTCTCCGCCCTTCGGGTCACGATCGTTGCCGCGGCGCCCGCGGCGCCGGTCTCATGCTTCATTTCATGGTGGAGCCCGGCGGATCTGGGGTCCGTGGCGTGCCACATGCCGACCAACCGAGGCGCAGCGAATGCGTTGGTTGAGCGTGGAGGACCGCTACGCGACACAGGCTGGGACTCACCACGAGGCAGGCCCGTGGTCCGCCTCGCGGATCCGCCCCCGGAGGGCCAGGGGCAAGGGCGGCTCCGCGAGGCAGACACACGACGATGAACCTTTGCATTTTTCGGAAGAGAATAAAAATACCGGCCCATATGTTTTGGAATCCATTAGTTTGCGCACTGTCTGAGAAACCAAAAAAGTGATTGACTTGAAGGGCATATGGCTCCATTTATATAGAACAAAGAGCGAACATATGATATTATTTCGGCGCTCCCCCACAGGGGGAGTTGTTCGCCATTGGGAGTGCGCGTCATGACAGCCAAATCAAGCAAAGCTTCCATCTACGAAACCATCACCACGAAGCTGCTGGCGGCTGTTGCCGCCGACCCCGGCAACCCAATCATGCCCTGGCAACGCGGCGGCACACGCCCCGTGCTGCCAACCAACGTCCTCACCGGACAAGCCTATCGCGGCGTCAACATTCTCAGTCTGTGGATCACCGCCGTGGATCGCGGATACGACAGCGGCGAATGGGCGACGCTGCGGCAGTGGAACGAGAAGGGCGCATGTGTGCGCAAGGGCGAGAAGGCCAGCGCAATCGTCTTCTACAAGGAGATCACTGTTGCCAGCGCAGCCGAGCCTGACACCGGCGCGTGCGAAACCGAGCAGCGACGCCTGGCCCGCGGCTATTGGGTGTTTGCCGCCGAGCAGGTCGATGGCTATCAGCCAATTGCCGCTCTGCCACCCAATCCGCTTGCACGCATCGCTGCCGCAGAAGCTTTTTTCGCGGCAACCGGAGCCAGGATCATCGTTGGTGGCGCGCAGGCTTGCTATCGCCCGTCGACCGACAACATCCATATGCCGGACGAGGCGCGGTTCATCGATGGCGATGGCCGCTCACGGACAGACGCCTGGTATGCGGTGCTGAGCCACGAAGCGACCCATTATGCCGATCTCCGGATTATGCCGCGTGCCTGA
>JRHI01001732.1_pt1 | contig 17179 bp, 15 predicted proteins | sample 215371 | NCBI WGS metagenome assembly JRHI01 (sample SAMN02929681, study PRJNA255918) | sediment metagenome | biome: cave system; feature: Ice Cave; material: Sediment; isolation source: sediment from deep within a dark volcanic ice cave with no known source of... ...
TTCCATTACCGCCTGACCCGTGCTAACGGAGGCGCCGGGGGAAATCATGAGACGGACCAAATCGCCCGATTCGATGTTTTCTCCGAGTTCGGGGAGTTTAAATTCGATCACTTCGTCTATTCCTCTTTTCGATTCTTGCTATTGCATCAACGGGTCAACCAGACCTTGCGCCAGCTACCTAGCTGATTGCCGGATTAGCTTTCTCTGGATTGATCCCGAGTTCCTTGATCGCGCGCTGCACGACATCTGTCCCGATTTTCTTTTCCCGCGCCAGGGCTCCCAGCGCCGCGAGCACAATGTGTTTGGCATCCACCTCGAAGAAATCGCGAAGAGCTACGCGACTCTCGCTGCGTCCGAAACCATCGGTTCCAAGTGACACCAGTTGTCCCGGCACCCACTTTGACAGACTCTCAGGCAGCACCTTCATATAGTCTGACACTGCGATAAAGGGGCCTTGAGCATCTTTTAAAGTTTGCGTGACATATGGAATCTTTGCTGGGTCGGCCGGGTGAAGCATGTTCCAGCGTTCGCAATCGTTGGCGTTGCGATAAAGCTCTTTGTAACTGGTCACACTCCAAACGTCGGTCGCTACGTTGTACTTCTCTTCCAGAACCTGCTGCGCCTTCAGCGCCTCATACATGATCGTCCCGCTGCCCAGCAGTTGCGCGCGCACTTTGGCGTCTTTCTGCTGTGAGGCCTTGAAGCGATACAGCCCCTTCAACACCCCTTCGCGAATATTCGCATCCTTCGGAATCTCAGGCATGGGCAGCGGCTCGTTGGTCACTGTCAGGTAATAGAAGATCGACTCCTGGTCGACATACATCCGCTTGATTCCTTCCTGAATGATGATGCCAATCTCATAGGCAAATGCAGGATCGTAAGCCAGCAAGTTCGGCACCGGTAGAGCCAACACGTGGCTGTGACCGTCCTGATGTTGCAGGCCTTCTCCGGCCAGCGTCGTGCGTCCGGCGGTGCCGCCGATAAGAAATCCACGGCAGCGCATGTCCGCGGCTGCCCAGATCAAATCGCCGATGCGCTGGAATCCAAACATGGAGTAGTAAATGAAGAATGGAATTGTGTTGATGCCGTGATTGGCATACGCCGTGCCCGCCGCGATAAACGAGCACATCGATCCCGCCTCGGTGATTCCTTCTTCCAGGATCTGCCCATCTTTGGCCTCTTTGTAGTAGAGCAGCGTATCCATGTCTACGGGCTCATAGAGCTGCCCCACGTTGGAGTAAATTCCGACCTGGCGGAATAGCGCTTCCATACCAAACGTTCGGGCCTCGTCAGGGATGATCGGCACAATCAGTTTGCCCAGTTCCGGATCGCGCAAGAGCTTCGCCAGTAACCGCACGAAAACCATCGTGGTCGAAACTTCCCGCCCCTCGGTCCCTTTGTGAAATTCTTCGAAGTAGGATTGCGGAACCGACTTCAGCGGTGTGGCGCGCACTTTGCGCTGCGGCATGTATCCGCCCAACTGCTGACGCTGCGCCTGCATGTATTTAATTTCAGCGCTATCGTCGGACGGGCGATAGAAGGGAGCCTCATGCAGTTCATCGTCGGGAATCGGAATGCCGAAGCGCGAACGGAACATCTGCAGTTCATCCTCGTTCAGCTTCTTCTGCTGGTGCGTGATGTTCTTACCTTCGCCCGCTTCGCCCAGTCCGTAACCCTTGATGGTTTTCGCGGGGACGATCGTCGGAGCGCCAGTGTGCTCCATCGCAGCCTTATAGGCCGCATGCACCTTGATTGGATCGTGCCCACCCAGACGCATGCGCGCCAACTGGTCGTCCGACAGATGTTCGACCATCTTTAGCAGTCGAGGGTCGGAGCCAAACAGATTTTGACGAAAATACGAACCGCTCTCCACGAAATACTTTTGATACTGACCGTCGCTGACTTCGCCCAGCCGCTTTACCAGCAGCCCATCGCGGTCATTCTTAATCAGGTTGTCCCAGTCGGTGCCCCAGATAACCTTAATGACGTTCCATCCGGCACCACGGAAAATTGCCTCCAGCTCCTGGATGATCTTCCCATTGCCGCGCACCGGCCCGTCGAGGCGCTGCAGGTTGCAGTTCACGACGAAGATCAGGTTGTCGAGCCGCTCCCGCGACGCCAGCGTGATCGAGCCCAGCGACTCCGGCTCGTCCATTTCCCCGTCGCCCAGGAACGCCCAGACTTTTCCGCCAGTTGTCTGCTTCAGGCCGCGATTCTCCAGATACTTGATGAAGCGCGCATGGTAAATTGCCTGGATTGGGCCCAATCCCATCGAGACGGTGGGGAACTCCCAGAAATCCGGCATCAGCCAGGGATGCGGATAAGAACTCAAACCGCCGCCAGGCTTCAGTTCGCGCCTGAAATTCTGAAGCTTCTCTATCGCGATGCGACCTTCGAGATATGCCCTGGAATAAATTCCCGGCGCAGCGTGCCCCTGGAAATAGACTACGTCCCGATCGCCGGTTTCGGTTTGCGCGCGGAAGAAATGATTGAATGCGACCTCGTACAAAGTGGCGGCCGATGCAAAGGTCGAGATGTGGCCGCCAATTCCTTCCTGCATCTTGTTGGCGCGTACGACCATCGCCAGCGCATTCCAGCGCACCAGGCTCTTGATCCTTCGCTCCATTTCCTGACTGCCGGGGAAAGGAGGTTGCTGCCCAACCGCAATCGTGTTCTGGTAAGGCGTCGTCGCCGTGAAGGGAAGATTGATGCCCGCTTCCCGACGCGCATGCAAAGCAAGTTGCTGCAGCAATCGGCCAGCCCGGTTCGGACCGCCCCCCTTGGATAGAACGTAATCCAGCGAATCGACCCATTCCCGAGTTTCCAGAACTTCTAAACCATCAGCTTCAATTTGAGGCACGTATGATTATCTCCGTGGTATGAGGCGCAACCTTCCATGATATTCAATCGCGGGGATTTTTGCTGGCGAAACGCTTCCCGAGCTTGATTCTCGTATAGAATCCGTTCCGAAGCGGCGCGTGCAGGAGGATTTATGTTGCGGATCGGGCTGATATTGCTGGTGGTGGTCATGCTCGTTTTGTTCGTTCCGCGGCTGCTGTCGCGCAGCCCCATGCCCGCGGTGGGCAGCGCAGCGCCCGATTTTACGTTGCCCTCGCAGGAAGGCTCGTCCGTGGGTCTCGGGGATTACCGCGGGAAGTGGGTCGTGCTTTACTTCTATCCGAAAGATCAGACGCCGGGCTGCACCCGCGAAGCGCACAACTTCCAGGCCGACTCCGCGAAGTATGCCCAGCGTGACGCGGTCGTGTTAGGAGTTAGCGTAGACAATGTCGACTCTCACAAACGTTTTTGCGCGAAAGAAGGGCTGAATTTCAAATTGTTAGCCGACACGGACCACAAAGTCACCGAGGCCTACGGTTCGCTCACTAACATGGGCGTGGTGAAGTTTGCCGCCCGAAATACTTTCATCATCGATCCGAATGGAAAGATCGCAAAAGTCTACAGCAGCGTGGATCCAGTGAAGCACAGCAGCGAAGTGTTGGCCGGGCTCGATCAACTGCGCGAGCAGTCTCCGGCAGCAAGTTCGCACTGATCGCCGCCGTCACTGTCGCGTATTCGAAAGGTCGACCCCTTTTCGTTCTTTACCGCTCAAGGTTACGAAAGCAACCAGACTAGCGATAATCAGCACCGTCCAGGCCAGCACTGGCGGGTATCTTCCGCCGTAGCGCATCTCGGCTAATTTCGCCTGAACCACCGAATTTCGCGAAGCAAGAAGGTTTCCGAGTTGGTAGGCGAAGCCAGGAAACGTTCCCCGGACAGCCGGTGGGGAAAGTTCATTCAGGTGTGCGGGAATCACTCCCCACGCGCCTTGCACCATGAATTGAATCAGGAAGCCGCCCAGCGCGAGCATGGGAACGGTCTGGGAGTACGCCCACAGGGGGATGATTGGAATTGCCAGCAGCGCCGCGATTACGATAGCCCGGCGGCGCCCGATTCGCTCTGACCATGTGCCGAAGAAAATGCCTCCCAGCAGGGCGCCGATGCTGGTAATTATGCCGATCATTCCCACGATGTGCGGAGTGAATTGCCGATTCTTTTCCAGAAATGTGGGATAAAGATCCTGTGTTCCGTGGCTGAAAGAGTTCAAAGCAAACATCAGCACGACGAGGAATAAGAAAGTACCCAGGTGTTGCAAAATTTCTTTGCCCCAATGATTTTTGGGATCGCCACTCTTTCTCGCCGCGCGACTTTGCAGCCACGCCGGGGACTCATCTACTTTTGTGCGAATGTAAATGACCAGGAAAGCCGGTAGCGCTCCGATCACGAACATCCCGCGCCATCCAAAGATCGGAAACAATCTGGCGTAGGCCAGCGCGGCCATCAGATATCCAACCACGTAGCCTTCCTGTAGCATGCCGGAAAAGAAACCGCGACCCTCCGCGGGCAACGTTTCGAAGGCCAGAGCGGCGCCCACACCCCATTCTCCGCCCATGGCGATCCCAAAAAATGCGCGCATAACGAGGAAAACTTTCAAGGACGGCGCGAACGCGGAGGCAAGTTCGAAAATCGAATAGGCAATGATGTCCACCATCAGCGTTGGACGGCGGCCGAAACGGTCCGCCATTATTCCGAACAGAAAGGCCCCGACCGGACGCATGGCCAGAGTAATGAATATTGCTTCTGCAATCGCCGAAACCCTGGTCTGAAATTGCGTGGCAATGGCACTCACACAGAAAATGAGGATAAAGAAATCGAAGGCGTCGAGCGCCCAGCCCAAAAAGCAGGCGATGAAGGTATTGCGCTGCACCGGAGTGAGCCTGCGAAAATGGCCGATGAATTCCATAGGATGTGGTCGAAAGTCCTGCGGATGCTAGCATATGGTTTCAGTCAGCCAGCGAGAAATCCAGCGGATCACCATCCGGTCACCATGCCTGAACTCGATCCCCCCCAACGCCAGACGCCGGACTCGTTGATGCTAAAGGGCTTCTGGTACCGGGCCCTGCCTGCCGATCGCGTGCACCGCAACCAGTTGTACAAGGCCATGCTGCTTGAAACTCCATTGGTCATCGGGCGCGATCCTGCGGGCCATCCCTTTGCCTTGCGTGACGCCTGCCCTCACCGCGGCATGCCCCTTCACTGCGGACGATTTGACGGCGAGCAACTTGAATGCTCTTACCACGGTTGGAAGTTTGACGTTCACAATGGACAGTGCCAGCTCATTCCCTCGCTTACGTCGGATCAAAAATTGCGAGTGGATCGCATCTATGCCGGCAGTTATCCTTGCCAAGAGCAGGACGGCTTTATCTGGGTCTACGTGCCGGAACCTGCGCCGCCAGGGGCAGGAGTGACGAAGCCGGCCAGCGCTCCCGACGCGGCCCCGCAGGTGGAAAAATTCAGCGAGAAGTACAAACTTGCTTACTTGACCGCTGACATGCCGGTCAGCGTTGACCACGGCATCATCGGCCTGATGGATCCGGCGCACGGCCCGTTTGTTCACCAGGCGTGGTGGTGGCGGAGCCGCCACAGCATTCACGAGAAGCAAAAGAATTTCGAGCCCATTCCGAATGGCTTCCGCATGAGCGCGCACACTCCGAGCTCAAACTCCGTGCCATACAAGCTGCTGCGTCTCTACACCGCCGCAGACTCCGTCACCACGACGATTGATTTCGTTCTGCCAAACCTTCGCAGTGAGATCATCCGGGCGGGGAAATACTGGTTTTCATCTCTTACCACCGTGACCCCGATCACGCGCAATCAGTGCCGCATTGATGTGGTTGCGGCATGGAATATTTTTGGGTGGGTTCCGTTCGGGACTGAGTTGTTGAAATTTGTTTTTGGCAAGTTTGTCGAGCAGGACCGCCGCACCATGGAACTGCAGGCCGAGGGCCTGAAGCACAATCCTCATCTGATGCTGATCGACGATGCCGACCGTCCCGCGAAGTGGTACTTCCAATTAAAGGCGGCGCATGTCGAGGCCAGGCGAACGGGGCAAGAGATGAAACATCCCATGGCCAGTCAGGTCACGTTGAGATGGAGAAGTTAGCTTGAGGCTCCAGCGCGCTGGTGGGTTAAGTTATTCGAAGAGCTCGAGCACTACATCTGCTCCACCAGCCACTGCATCGCTTCCTCACGTGTCTTGAATGTGGGCAAATCCCGCCGCGAGAAGCTCTTGATGTGCTCGTAAAATACCTTTGGCAGGTTCTCGATTCCGACCCATGCGGACTGTTTCAAATGGGGACGGTCAAAGACTGCACTCTCCTTCAGCCGGTCAATCGCAATGCGGTCAAACTCCGCTCCCGTGAAGTCGGCCAGCAACAGAACCGAGCCCATCGGCTCGCTCTCTACGTAGGAGGGAACGATCTGTGCGATCCTTGCTAATTCCGGAGCGGAACAGTGAGAAACATCGATGAGGAGAATCCGCTTGCCTAGATGTTCGATAAAGCAAATGCGATCTTCCATGGCCATTGTCCCGATAGTTGAGAGGTTAAGACCCCAACAGCGAGTCCACTACCGCGTACACTTCGGCGAGCGCGGAATCAAGTGCCGAGGCATCCTTGCCCCCGGCCTCGGCTAAGTCCGGACGGCCTCCGCCCTTGCCGCCCACCTTCAGCGCCACAGGACCGATTACCTTTCCAGCCTGAATACGGGGGGTGAGGTCTTTAGTGACGCCGACGATCAGCGACACATTCCCATTCGATGCCGAACCGAGCACAACGACTCCGCTGCCAACCTTGTCGCGAAGCTGATCGACGAGGGTCCGCATCTGCGATCGCTCCAGGTTGTCGACTCGATGCGCCAGCACCTTCACGCCGCGCACGTCTTTAATTCTCTCGCCGATGTTCGCAGTGCTCGACGAAGCTGACTTCATCCGCACCTGATCGAGTTCGCGGGTCAGGCGTTTAATCTCGGCGTCGCGTTTTCCAAGTTCGAGTTTCAGGGCCTCCGCGGGAGAGGTTTCGTCGGAATGCGTGGTTAGCGCTGCGACTACGCTTTCAAGTTCATGATCCTTGCGGAAATGATCGAGGGAACCTTCGCCGGTGACCGCTTCGACCCGGCGCACACCCGAGGACACACTGCCTTCTTTCAGAATCTTGATCAGCCCGATCTCCCCGGTCGCGGTGGTGTGCGTGCCACCGCAGAGTTCAGTCGAGAAGTCGCCGATCTTGACTACGCGAACCCTTTCACCATACTTCTCGCCGAACAGCGCCATCGCGTGGTACTCGTTGACGGCCACGTCGATGGGAACGTCGGTTATGGTTTCGACTTTCTGGTTGCGCAGCACTTCCTGGTTGATGATGTCTTCAATGTCCTGCAACTCTTCGTCTTCGACCGCGGTAAAGTGCGAGAAATCAAAGCGCAAATGATTCGGTGCCACCAGAGACCCCGCCTGCTTCACGTGCTTGCCAAGTACCTCTCTTAAACCCGCGTGTAGAAGGTGCGTAGCGGTATGGTTGCGCATTGTGGATTGGCGAATGCCGGTATTTACCACGGCGTCCACTTTATCGCCCACCTGAATCACTTGTTTGGCGACGACCTGGTGAGCCCGCACGCCCTGAATCGGTGAGTAGCATTCCTTCACGTCGGCGACGATGGTGTTGTGATCGTCCGAATAAAGCCATCCGCGGTCGCCGACCTGGCCCCCGGATTCCGCGTAGAAGGGCGTGTGGTCGAAGATGATTTCGCCTTCGTCTCCGGGGCTGAGTTGTTGAACGCCGTGGCCGTTGTGGATGATCGCTAAGACTTCGCAGCCGTCGGAGCGTGTCTGACGGTAGCCTTCGAATTCGGATTTAGGAAGCTGCTGGTACACGGGGTTGGCGGTTTGCTTGGCGGCGCCTTTCCAGGAAGCCCGAGCACGAGTTTTTTGCTCCTCCATCGCGAGATCGAAGCCAGCTTGATCGAAGACGACCCCGGCGTCGCGGGCCGCATCCTGAATGAAATCCAGCGGCAGTCCGAAGGTATCGTAGAGCTTGAAAGCTTCAGCACCGCTGTAGCGTGGGCCTTCAGTTGCCTCCTGAACAAAGACCTCCGGGTGAATGTCCCCAAGTTCAAAATCTTCAGGATGCTCAGCTACCGCTGAGGTAATGCGATGCTCTTGAGTGGCGCGAGTTATGCCTTGCTGCATTTTGTGCAGACCTTCGGCCATTCTCTCCAGGCCGGTTTCCATCGTGTGGTGAAACCGTCGCTCCTCCTCACTTACCACCCTGATTACTTGGCCGCTGGCAGTCAGTTCAGGGTAAACATCGGCCATCATCTTCTGGACGAGGATCACCATTTCAGTCATCACCACCGGCTGCTTCTGACCCAGGAGCCAAGCATGCCGCATGGCGCGGCGCATGATCTTCCTAAGAACGTATCCGCGCCCCTCATTTGAAGGAACAACCCCATCCGCGATTAGAAAGGCGGTCGCGCGCGAATGATCCGCAATCACCCGGAGCGAGGCTGCTGACTTTGTATTCGCTTCCTTATCCAACTCCTCCTTCAACGACGCGCGGGTCAACTCCGCTGCTCGCTTGATCAGCGGCGTGAACAAATCCGTCTCGTAGTTCGAAATCACGCCTTGCAACACTGCCGTTACACGCTCCAGGCCCATGCCTGTGTCGATCGAAGGCCTGGGGAGCGGATTCAGCTTGCCGCTGGCATCGCGATCGAACTGCATGAAGACCAGGTTCCAGATTTCAACGTAGCGACCGCATTCGCAGCCGAATTTGCAATCATTGTGCCCTTGATCCGACGCTACGGGACCCATGTCGTAGTGAATCTCACTGCACGGACCGCAGGGGCCGGTATCGCCCATCTGCCAGAAGTTGTCTTTCAGGCCCATTTCGTAGATGCGGGATTTCTCCACACCTTGAGCAATCCACAGGTCGTAGGCTTCAGCGTCGCGCTCGACTCCAGCTTCGCCTTTGAAGATGGTCACGTACAGCTTGTCTTTCGCAATGCCAAACCAGTCTGGTAAAGTGATCAGTTCCCAGGCGTAGGCGATGGCGTCTTTCTTAAAGTAGTCTCCGAAAGAAAAATTGCCCAGCATCTCGAAGAACGTATGGTGGCGGTTGGTGAAACCGACGTTTTCCAGATCGTTGTGCTTGCCCCCGGCGCGCACGCATTTCTGCGAACTCGTGGCGCGGGTGTAGTCCCGCTTTTCGAGGCCGAGAAAAACGTCCTTGAACTGGTTCATTCCCGCGTTGGTGAAGAGCAGAGTGGGATCATTCTGCGGGACCAGCGAGGACGAATGCACTTCTTTGTGACCCTTCTGCACAAAGAAATCCAGAAACTTGCGGCGGATTTGAGAGCCAGTCAGCATGGAAAGGCAATTCTAAACGATAACCACCTTTCAGCTCGATTAAGAGCAAGCAGGGACACTGAAGAAACCCAGTAAAGTGCCGCGAGCCGCGACGTGAGGGGATGAAGAAGCCGATGGCGAGGTTAAGATTTGTTATCGCTCAGGCTAATTCACTCTCCAAAGCGCTCAGTGTTTCGACATCAACATCCCAATTTTTTAGGATGGTCATGAGGGTCTTGGTGCCGAAGCCGGCGCGGGCCAACTGACGGAAGATGCGCGCAGTTTCTTTCTTGTCTTTTGGCTTTTTCAGCCGCTTCTTGCGCAGGTAGTCGCGAGCCTGTTTTTCTTCGCTCACGCCCTCGTAGGCGGACTCGATAGCTTTGGCGACCACCTCGCCATGCACGCCACGGGTCTTCAATTCCGTGATGACCCGCATGCGTCCAAATTTCTGATTGTCCCGCCGTAGCGAGGTGTAGGACGCGGCGTATTGAGAATCGTTCAAGTATCCCCGGTCCTTGAGCCGCCGGATCACCAGTTCGATAAGCGTCTTTCCATATTCCGTCTCAGCATCGTCGACCCGCGCGCGCATCAGGCGCTTGAGTTCGGCAACCGTTCGCATACGTCGGGCCAGTGCTCCAACGGCATACTCGTAGAGCTCGTCCTCGGAGTAAGTCTTTTTCGTAGGACGGCGGAAGGACATGGATAACTAATTCTACTGCGGATGGAGGGCAGGAGGGCGGCGATTGACTTCGCGGGACAGTTTGAGCAACCAGCGCAGTTCGGCGTGGAACTGTTCGATCACTAGGCTGACCATCCACACTGCCTTGTGGAAGCGGTGCCCAACTTCCTCGCGGATAGATTTCAACGTTGCCTCTTCCCGGGACAGTTTTTTAGGAACTCTTGCCGGCGGCGTATTTGCTGCTCGAAGACACCCGGCCGAGCCTGCCACGACAACGCGATCCAGATCAGGGACGGTGGGCGCTCGCGATGATTGGTGCAGTCGGCACGCTCAAGGGCATCAGCCATTGCGCTCATTCCGCCGCGCACAACCTTCTATGGAGCCAGGGAAATCGGCATCAGAATCCCGCCGGACACTTCGTGACGTCGAGGAGTTCGTCGCGCCTCAGCCCCAACCTTCATTGTCAGTCTGGGGTTTCCGGCATCACCGCAAAAGAAGGTGCGCTAAAGGCGCTACCCTAGAACTTTTGCGGAGGGTAAGTTGCGAAGCTGACACGAAACGCTGAAGAGCAATTTAAAAACTACCGCGAGCCGAATCCCGCGGATTGCATCGACTGCCGTGAAATGTCGGCGGTCGATGCGATCCCCTGCATTCGCAGTTTGAAGTCGTCTGCGTTAGAAGCATTCTCCAGCGCGGTTTCATAATTGACCAATCCCGCCTGGAAGAGGTCCCACAATGACTGGTCGAAGGTCTGCATTCCGTACTGCGAAGTACCGGCCGCGATGGCATCCCGAATAGCGCGCGTTTTTTCCGGTACCAGAATACATTCGCGGATGTAGGCAGTGTTGATCATTACTTCCACGGCAGGCACTCGCCCTTCGCCGTCGCAGCGGCGCACCAGGCGTTGGCTGACAATGGCGCGCAGTACCGCGGCCAACTGCATGCGGATTTGTTTTTGCTCGGCTGGCGGGAAAATCGAAATGATGCGGTTAACGGTTTCAACCGCGTCCAAAGTGTGCAACGTGGAGAAAACCATGTGGCCGGTTTCGGCGGCGTGCAGCGCTGTGCTAATGGTTTCCAGATCGCGCATTTCGCCCACCAGAATCACGTCCGGGTCTTGACGGAGGGAAGCGCGTAAGGCCGCACCGAAAGAAGGTGTATCCACCTGGATCTCGCGCTGGTTGACGTAACCCTTCTTATCGCGGTGCAGGAACTCAATGGGGTCTTCAATGGTGACAATGTGTTCCGCGCGGCACGAGTTCACGCGGTCGACCATGGCGGCAAGTGTGGTGGACTTGCCCGACCCGGTCACGCCCGTTACCAGCACCAAGCCGCGGGGCATGTCGCAAATCTGCTCCACCACTTTCGGAAGGAACAATTCGTCCAGCGCGCGAATCTTGGTAGGAATGACGCGTAGCACTAATCCTACGTTGCCGCGCTGCTGGAAGATGTTTACACGGAAGCGTCCCAGGCCCGCCACGCCATAGGCCATATCAATTTCTGTAGTTTCTTTGAATTTCTGTTTTTGCCGGGCCGACATCATGCTGAAGGCCATGGTCAGCATGTCCTCGGCGCTGACGCGGGGCTGGTCGGTCAACGGCGTCAGTTCACCGTCAATGCGGAGGTGAGGATAATTTCCTACCTTCAGGTGCAGGTCGGAAGCTCGCCGTTCCGTTGCTATGCGCAGGAGATCGTCAATATTCATGAAGAGGTTTCCCCGTGGAATCTCTTTATCATGATGAACCGAGTCGTCACCTTCCCCAAGATGACCTAGGTAATGGCGCGCGTCGGCGTTTGGGCAATGGCTTCTGGGTTCGTGACAACGGCGAGGAGGGGAGCGGAGAATGTTGCGCCCACCTGTCCAGTCGGCCGTGACAGAATTTGGTGCAGATACTTGAGAAAGGACCTTAAAGAATTTTGCCGAAGGTCTGTAGCGCGGGATTTTGTAAAGTGTTGATCCAGTTAAGCCCCCGAGGCCGCGCCTGCCATCATGACCTAATATTGGAAAAATCACGCAGAAGGGGCCCGGGATAAGCAGTTGGGAAAATGGCGGCGACTGTATTGCTCGCCTTCAACTCAGGCAACGGTGATTCTCTCGTCGATGAATTGCTTGTCGGCCTCGTCCGCTCCGGTAAGTTCGAATGAATTCGTCACCGCTGCCTTCCCTCTCTCCACACTGGTAATCACATAGGAGCAACTGAACCAGTGGGCCTCCGCCAGATCCGTCTGTGACCAGCGGGCGGGGTGGTCGGGGTGGGAGTGATAGAAGCCGATGATGTCCTCGCCGCGTTCACGGCCCTCACGCTGTATTCGAACCAGTTCGCGAGGATCGATGTTATAGCGGTTCTGCGGGGAGTCGGTGCGGGTATTTCCGCAGCGCGCCGCCCTAGTCACGATGCGAGTGCCCTCATCGTCTGTACGGCCAAGAAGCACGCCGCAGCACTCGTGCGGGTAGGTTTCTTCACCGTGGCGCCGGAGCGATTCGTAATCTTTAGGTTCGATATTTAGCATGTTGCGGGAGAAAGTTACGAACTCAAATTACAAAATAAGGAACCCGTCTGCGTTCCGGCTTGTAACTGTGCCTTCCTCAGGCTTCCGTCCAGAACCGTTCGCTTAGGTACTTGTCGCCTGAGTCGCAAAGAATGGTCGCAATGACGGCCTCCTGTTCCCTCTTTGGCGGAAGCTGCCGGGCAATCTGCAAGCAGCCAACAACCGCTGCCGCAGATGAAATACCGACTAGCAGGCCGGCCTCGCGCCCCATGCGCTTCGCCATGGCATAGGCATCTTCAGTGGCAATCTTAAGATCCTGATCAGCCAGCGCCGAATCGTAAATTTTCGGGATGATCGCGCTGGCCATGTGCTTGGCACCTTCGATGCCATGAAAAGCCGAGTCGGGCTGCAGTGAAATGCATTGGATCGCAGGATTCAGTTCTTTCAGTCGGCGAGTGGTACCGACAAACGTTCCACTAGTACCTAGCATGGAAACGAAGTGGGTAATGCGTCCGTGGGTTTGTTGCCAGATTTCGTTAGCAGTACCGTGGTAGTGAGCTTGCCAATTGGCGTCGTTCGAGTACTGGTCGGCGTAATAATATTTGTCGGGATCTTCGGCGGCAAGTTCGCGTGCCTTTCGAATCGCGCCATCCGATCCCTCGCCAGGATCTGTGTAAATGATGTTAGCGCCGTAACTGTGCAGAATTTTTTTCCGTTCGCGCGAGACGTTCTCCGGCATGCAAAGCGTGACCGGAAATCCCCCCGCCGCGCCGAGCATGGCGTAGGCAATACCGGTGTTGCCGCTGGTGGAATCGAGCAGAATCTTGCCCTCGTGGAAATTTCCACTACGGCGGCCTTCCGCAACAATGTTCGAGGCGGCGCGATCTTTAACGGAGCCTCCGGGGTTGTACCATTCGGCTTTGCCCAAAAGTACTACGCCTGGCAGATTCGCGGTGAGCGCGGTTAATCGCAGTAGCGGAGTATTGCCGACACGGTCAAGCACATCTTGGCCAAGGCTTGAGACAGAGTTTTCAGGACCTTTCGCCGAAGCCGGGAGCCGTTGTTCGTTTGCCTTAGTAAGACTTTGCGTCATATTTGGGCCGAGCATTTTTTGCGCCGGACGGTTTCGGCCGAAGTTGGCGTCGGAGTCGAAAGCGGGAACCGAACCGTCGTGACTTCCGTAATGTGCTACAAAGGCCTAAACGCGGTATGTAGTATGGTGTCTTAGATGATAAACATGGCACGGCGATGCAGGCGATGTAAAGGTGCGCGTTTCCTGAAGTCCGCATCTAAAGACTTAGATTGCTGAAAGGCTGAAGCAGGAGGCAATGGCGAAAACCATCGAAGCACGGACTTATGAAGAAGCGCTGGCCTGGTTGCGTGAGCACGGGTTTGATGTGCTGGATGCGCCGGGAATGAATGGCCGTGTCTTCCTGAGGAAATATAACGTATCGGCGGCGATCCAGAGGACTCCCGAGGATTGCGTGAAGATTTTTGCCTACCCTGGCTATTTGATTGGGAGCGAGATATCGAAGCTGGTGAACCGTGGGTACCAGCAGTTTCTAAAGACTTCGAAGACCGAGGTTCCGGCTTCTGCCGATCATCTCAAGGCCCTGCATTCGTTTGCCGAAGAATTGAAAGTCGCACTCGGGCTGCCCAGCTTGTATAACGAATCCTTGGGTACGGTGAGCGAGTCCTACCAGTACGATCGCATCGAAGACCGGGACAAAGCGACAGTCGACCGGCCGAAGCGGCCTTGGGAAGTGGCGGGCAAGGCGGCTGCTGCCAAAAAGGGCCGCGCCTAAGTCGGCATAGTCAATAAGCGGGCCAGAATCTTTCCTCAAGCCAATCTTCTTATGCCAAACTGTGCGCTCACGGAGGTCTCTGTGCGCGCATATTTCGCAATCTTCCTTTCTATTGTGTCTCTTTCCATGATCAACAGAGCGTCGGGCGCACAGACGCCGACTTCCATCGTCGCTCCAGAAGACACGAAGAGTGCCGTGGAACAAGTATTACGCGCGCAACAGGCGGCGTGGAACCGTCACGACCTCGAGGGATTTATGGCGGGATACTGGAACTCGCCAGAGTTAACGTTCTTTTCCGGCGCGAAAGAATCGGATGGATGGCAGGCCGCGATCAAGCGATACCGCTCCGCCTATTCGGGCCTCGGACACGAGATGGGGCACCTGGAATTTTCCGGTTTGCGCATCGAGACGCTAGGGCCCAGTGCAGCCTTTGTGCGTGGGAGCTGGCAATTGACCATGCCGGACGGGAAAATACCGCATGGGCTATTCACGCTGGTGTTTCGCAGGTTTCCTGACGGATGGAAGATTGTGCACGATCATACTTCGGCGGAGTAGCAGCTTGGCTTTCAGTCACCCTGGGTTCTTGGCTCGCACTTGAACTCTGGTTCCTTCGGGGAGTTTGCCGTTCACTATCTCAATGACGCCGTTGCGGACCAGGCCTTCGAATTCCTTCCTTGCGAGATTAGGGTTGACTGATGGGTTCGCGGGTAGGAGTGACCCCGCCACACGATCCGTGCCTGCGCGCCCCATTTCTGCGCGCCCCATGCCTTTGTCCATGGCTTCGTTCGCCAAGCCGTCGGCTTCCTGGTTGTGCTCGCGAAGAGCGTGGCCGATGGAAAACCAATCCAGGTGGGCAATTAATTCTTTGGCGCGGCCGTGAAGGTCCTGCAGCGCCGCATTCTTTACCTTGTAGATGCCCTTGATCTGACGGACCAGCAGTTCGGAGTCACTGATGAGCTTGAGGGCTTTGTGGCCGTGTTTGATGGAGTATTCGAGGGCGGCTATCAGGCCTTGGTATTCTGCGAAGTTGTTGGTCTGGTGGCCGAGATACTCGCTCAATGTGGCGACCTTGCGTCCGGATTCATCTTCGATGACGACACCATACCCTGCCGGGCCGGGGTTGCCGCGTGCGCCGCCATCACTGTGAGCAATCAAGTAGCGCTGCGGAGGATTTTCGCGAGGCTCGAACAGATGCTTGGCTCCGGGGATGCGGGAGGAAGGCATGCATCGAGTTTACAACGTGCGGTTGTACGACGGCGAAGCGGTGAGTTTGCTGCGGGTGAAATAAAGATTAAAGATCAAGATCGCGAGGCAATCGAGAAGACAGGTTGCGGAGTGGCGGGTGTCGCTGGCGGGTATGGGGTCCCCTTCGGCTTCGCTTATTCAGGGCAGGCTCTCGATTCCTACCAGGATGACACGTGTTCAGCGGCCTGCGGCCAGGCGCGTGGCTAGGCGCGCCGGAAGTTTTGCGGCGAAGATGCGGTCCTGCGCAGCTTTCAAGTTATAGGGAGTGCGGTGGAAGTGGATGATTTGCGCTTCGGTGTCGAAGAGTGCGAAAGCGGCTCGCCAATCGCCGTCGCGCGGCTGTCCGACTGAACCGGGATTGATCAGGTAGCGAGTCTCCGATTTCAACTGCAGCGCCATCGACTCGGCTTGACCAACGGTGCGGTATTCGGGACGGAAGCCCTCGCCTCCGGAGCCGCTGACGAAGAATCCGCCCTGCAGATGTGTGTGTCCAAAAAAAGTCATTGGCACCGCCAGATTGATCAGCGCGGCTAGCGCGTCACCGAAGGCAACTACATATTCGTCTTCGTCGTGGGGAGAGCCGTGCACCAGCTGCACCCCCGGAATATCTGCCAATTGCAAGGGCCCACGGGGCAGCGATCGTAGCCACTCAAAATTCTCCGGTGTCAGTTGCTCGCGAGTCCACGTCGCAGCGGCGGCCGCAAGAGGATTGAAGTCATCGAGGGCGATGAGCCCAGTGGCGGCTTTGTCGTGATTGCCGCGAACGAAAATCTTTCCCAGGTCGCTAGAGCGCGCCGCCACTTCGTTGGGGCTAGCGCCATAGCCAACTATATCCCCTAGATTGACAACCACATCAAAAGCGGGAGTGGCTGCCAGGCAGGCTTCCATAGCTTCGAGGTTCGCGTGGATGTCACTGAGCAGAAGTATGCGCACGGATCAGAATCACTGGACAAACTGCCGATTATAGACCGGGCGGAATGGATTCGAACGAGATCGCAAGAGTTTTCCGGAACCCGCGTGTCAGGGCACAACACTAGGGAGATCCTCAGTTCCCTTAATTTACCGTCCTGACATCGTCCGGCAGTACGAGCACAAACATGCAATTACCGGTTGCGGTTGAGCAGGAGAGAATCCCGCGCCGCAACACCTTGACCGGAGTGCTGTCGGGAAACGTAAGGTGATAGTCGGCGGTGCGAAGTGCCTCGGAGAATGACTTTAACTTTTCATCGCCACTGACATATTTCACGCTCTCAGCCTTGGCGGCCGAACCGGCGTTTCCGCTCAGCAGGACGAAGAACTCGGCGTTGCCCGTCTCTTTCGCTTTGCCTAGATCGATGGTCCGCTGATGTTGCAAGTCGTCTTTGTACTTCGCTATCGCGACATCCGCTTTGGCGTCTCCTCCTGCCAGGGCCGCGAGGCGAGCATGAGTTTCCGGGATCGGCCGGAGCCCGCTCATAGACATCGCATAAGTTCGCAGCGCGCGATCTTTGTCACCTTGCTTCTCGTATATCTGTCCGAGATGGTCGCCCACCTCTGCGTGTTGACCAAGTCCCCAAGCGGCTGCCACATACTTTTCAGCCTTGTCGAGATTGCCTTCGGAAAAATGAACCCAGCCCAGGGTATCCCAGTACGCGATCAGCGAGGGAACGAGCGGCAGTTCCTGCTGCGTGAGGCGATCGAGCGAAACATTGCGCAATGCCGCGGCCGTAGCTGAGACTGCCG
>JRHI01001733.1_pt1 | contig 17170 bp, 14 predicted proteins | sample 215371 | NCBI WGS metagenome assembly JRHI01 (sample SAMN02929681, study PRJNA255918) | sediment metagenome | biome: cave system; feature: Ice Cave; material: Sediment; isolation source: sediment from deep within a dark volcanic ice cave with no known source of... ...
CAGGGACAAGCCCCTGGCTTGAGCCATGGGGTTCATGACATCAGATCGTGATATACTTACGATCAGAGGTTAGTGGATTCCGACAAGATGCCTCGTATTTTGCTACTGTGGCTACGCCGCCACTTGAGGCTGAAAAGGCCTAATTGATGGGTAGCCGAGGAAAGGAAAGGCCATGTCAACTGAAATTACCACTACTGGCGTTCATCATATCCGTCTGATCGTAACTGACACCGTTCGCTCACGTGACTTCTACACCAGTCTGCTCAACTTCAAGGTGGCTGCAGAACTGCCGCCAGGATTTGTGTTGACAAATGGGAACATGCTGCTGGGTATCACTTCACCATGGGATGCGAGCCAGGCTATTTCCAACGATCGTTTTAGTCCTCACCGGGTAGGGTTGGATCACCTCAGTTTTGGCGTTGCGAACCGCGCTGAACTCGACAAAGCTGCGGCCCTTTTCGAGCAGCATGGCGTGGAGCACGGGGAAGTGAGAGATCTGCCAGAATTTGGGATTACGATCCTGAGTTTCAGCGATCCGGACGGCATCCAATTGGAATTAACTACGCCTCTCGCGTGAGGTAGGGCAAAGCGGCAGGGGAAACAGAATCGTTGAATCCGTAGGCCTGGTGTGTGAACAGGCAAGGTATCGGGACGAGGGCGACGCAAGCGTCCCCACGGGATGGCAAAGGTGGAGCAAAGCGGTAGGGAACAGCGGAGGACGAGGGCGACGCAAGCGTCCTCCCCCATCGACCACGCTACCCCCGCCCCTACGGGATGCCAGCAAGTTGTGCAGAAAGTGTCACGAATATGTCACAAAAATGAGTCTACAACGTTACCACCGTCCCGCTGCTCGCGCTTTCCCTGGCTGCCTCTATCACCTTCAACGTCGTCACGACCTCGCCAGGCTCAACGGGTAGAGGACCGCCAGCGATGAGGGCGTCGCGCAGCAGTTCGTAGTATTGTTCATAGGAGCCGGGCAGTGTCTCGATGGGAGTATCGATGCGTATGCCGTTGGTCTCTGTCAACAGGCGTCCCCAACGTTCGGGTGGCTCGAGACCCCAATTGACGTTGCCCGGTCGCATACCGGTAGTGAGAGCGTGTTCCTGGGGATCCAGTGCCCACTTTTCATAGGTTCCGTGCAGTCCGCTAAGGCGGAAGCGCGGGCCTGGAATACGGGCAACCACGCTCATCCAGAGGTGTGCGTGCATACCACTGGCAAACTGCAGCGCCACAAATGTATCGTCGTCCACCTGTGCGCCGGGACGCCGTTTCTCTAATTCAGCATAGACGCGCGTTGGCTGCCCAAAGAGCTGTACCGCCTGGTCTATCAGGTGACTGCCCAGATCAAAGAGCAGTCCCCCAGCCTCTTCGGGCGCGGCGAATTCTCGCCAGACATGGGGGCGCGGGGTAGCACGATACCGCTCGAAGCGTGACTCAAAGCGCGTGATAGGGCCAAGCAGATCGGCGGCGATCAATTGGCGCACAGTCAGAAAATCGTTGTCCCACCGTCTATTCTGGAAGACCGTAAGCAACTGCCCTGTGCTTTTGCTCGTCTCAATTAACTGCTCGGCATCGGCCACGCTGGCCGCCAGGGGCTTATCAATCACGACAGGCAGCCCGGCATTCATAGCTGCCATGCCGAGGGACACGTGGCTGCGATTGGGGGTAGCTACCACAACCAGGTCGTAGCGCGACGCGTGTCGCCAGATATCTTCAGCAGTCGCGAGCACCGCCGCGTGGGGAAAGTCGCGCTCTGCGTGCTCCTGACGCCTGGGATTGTTAGTGACAATGGCCGCGACCTTCATGCCAGGTACAGAGTCGATAAGCGGTGCATGGAAGACGGAGCCAGCAAGGCCGTAACCGATAATGGCGACGCGTAGCGTTCTCGCCGTTATTTCAGAATCAGGTGATGTCATACCGAACTAAGCCTCCAATCTGTAGAGGGCAAGGGCAAGCCCTATAGCCCTATAGCCCTGTAAGCGCGAAAGTGAGCCTCTTCAACAGGGCAGGGGCAAGCCTCTTCAACAGKGCAGGGGCAAGCCCTGCCCCTACATTTACTTTATATATGTGCTGTGGGCGCAATCACTCGATCAAAGATGTCTTATCGCTGTAGGTGATCAGCCGCGCTCCACGTTGAAAAGTGAAGTATGCCCATGCCCATTGAAACATCACCAGGAAGCGATTACGATATCCGATCAGGAAAAAGATGTGCACTGCAAGCCATATGACCCAGGCGATGAAACCGGTGAACTGAATGCGCTTGATATCCATGATACCAAAGGAGCGCCCTACGGTGGCGAGGTTTCCCTTATCAAAATAGTGGAAGGGAACTGCCGCGTGAGCGGTTCCTGTATGAGCGTCCTTCACGCGCTGTGTGATCACCGAGGCGGCATAGGTGCCCCCTTGCATTGCCACCTGAGCCAAACCGGGTAGCGGTTTCCCTTTTTGTGCCAGGCTAGCAGTATCGCCAATGACGAACACATTGGGGTGCGAGGGTATCGTCAGGTCGGGCAAAACTTTGACGCGTCCCGCCCTGTCCGTCTCGGCTCCCAACCATTGACCGGCCAGCGAGGCGGCGACTCCTGCCGTCCAGATCACCGTCTGCGCGGCAAGACGTTTACCGGCGATCACCAAGCCGTGAGCGTCTATTCCTTCGACAGCGGCTCCCGTTCTCACCTCGACACCAAGGTGGTTAAGCTCCTTATGTGCTTTTCTTGCTAACCGCTCGGGGAAGGTAGCCAGTATACGTGGTCCTGCTTCAACGAGGATGATGCGGGCCGAGGCCGGGTCAATATGCCTGAAATCAGAGGTGAGCGCCTTATGCGCCAATTCTGCTATGGCACCCGCCATCTCTACACCGGTCGGGCCAGCACCAACTAACACAAAAGTCAACAGCGCCCACAACTTATCCGGGTCAGTCTCTATCTCAGCGGCCTCAAACGCAAGTAAGATGTTGCGGCGCAGCATGGTGGCATCAGTAATCGACTTCAATCCAGGGGCGAACGGCTCCCAATCATCATGACCAAAGTAGCTGTGACGCGCGCCCGTCGCCAGGATCAAGTAGTCATAGGGCACAGCTTTGTCATGCATCAACACGCGCTGCTCCTGCATGTCCACACCCGTGACCTCCCCTAAGATCACGCTCGTGTTTGCCTGCCGCTTGAGGATGCTGCGGATCGGCGCGCAGATATCGGCAGGGGAAAGGCCAGCCGAGGCGACCTGGTACAGTAGCGGCTGAAAGAGGTGATAATTGTTGCGATCGATCACGGTGACGTCGACTGGCGCGTTGCGCAGTCCTCGTGCCGCCCGCAGTCCCCCAAAGCCACCTCCCACAATCACGACCCGTGGTTTGGTGCTGGTAGGCTGTTTCGTTGCAGAAACAGCAGTTTCAGGTAAGGTCTGATTATTTTTCTGGTTTACGATAATTGATGTTTTGAAATCTTGACTCATAGCAGTACTCTCCTTGCTACTGCATTAGCATTTTCTATAGCACTTCATTTTCTCAAAATGTAGCCAGCTCTTCAAAATGGTAATTCGTCACATGCTTAAAACAGAGAACCTGGAACAGACCTGGGTTTATGGGGCGCGCCCAGCAGGGTTCGAACCTGCGACCTACCGCTTAGAAGGCGGTTGCTCTATCCACTGAGCTATGGGCGCGTGTAATGAGGAATACCACTTCTAATTCGCTTGTTATAATAACAAGATTGATTGCGCTATGTCAAGCACAAAATGACCGTTATTTGCAGGTGGGGCGACCTCTCACCTGCCTGGATGGAGCGTCCTCCACCCACAAATCATCTCGTTGCTCTTGACATGTAGGGGCAAAAGACATATAATACTATTAAATCCGAGTAAACAAGTAAGGATTATCAGAGAGCAGCAGCTTTCTGTGTTATCTACATTTTGAGATACCAGTTGAGATACCAGACAGCAAATGGAGTGAATCAAATGACTCAGGCAAAACCGGTGGAACAGGACAACTATAGTGCTGGATTCCATGTAGCCGAAAATTATGCATTCAAGTCCCAGAGAGGACTGAACCGCGAGATTGTCGAGCAAATCTCCGAAATGAAGGGCGAACCCAGTTGGATGCGAGATATTCGCCTCAAGAGCCTGGAGCATTTCTGGAAACGCCCAATGCCAACCTGGGGTGCCGACCTGTCAGGAATTGACTTCGCCAATATCTATTACTATATCAAGCCAGTACAGCAGCAGGGCAAAACCTGGGAAGAAGTGCCCGCGGAGATCAAAGACACCTTTGACCGCCTGGGTATTCCAGAGGCTGAGCGCAAATTCCTTGCTGGCGTCACTGCCCAGTACGAGAGTGAAGCTGTTTACCACAAGGTGCGTGAGGACCTGGAGAAGCTCGGTGTGATCTTCACTGATATGGATACGGCTCTACGCCTGTACCCGGATATCATTAAAGAGCACTTCGGCTCGGTCATTCCCTATAGCGACAACAAGTTCTCGGCATTGAATACTGCCGTCTGGAGTGGTGGTAGCTTCGTTTACGTCCCCGAGGGCGTACGAGTAGAGATTCCCTTGCAGGCCTACTTCCGTATTAACGCACAGAACATGGGTCAGTTCGAGCGCACGTTGATTATCGCCGCCCCTGGTTCCTATGTGCACTATGTGGAAGGTTGTACGGCACCAACTTATACGAGCGATAGCCTGCATAGCGCCGTAGTAGAGATCAAGGTGCAAGAGGGTGCGCGGGTACGCTATACGACTATTCAGAACTGGTCGAAGAACGTCTATAACCTGGTGACAAAGCGCGCCGCCGCTTATCGAGATGCAACTATGGAATGGGTCGATGGCAACCTTGGCTCAAAGGTCACCATGAAGTATCCGGCGGTGCTGTTGATGGAGCCAGGCGCTCGTGGTGATATTCTGTCGGTGGCATTCGCCAGTGATGGTATGCACCAGGATGCAGGCGCGAAGGTGACACACCTCGCCCCACACACGACCTCGCAGATTCTGTCGAAGTCGGTCTCGAAGGGTACAGGTCGTGCTTCTTATCGTGGACTGGTTCGTGTCAACCCCGGTGCCCATCACACCAAGTCCAATGTGCGCTGTGACGCGCTCCTACTTGATGAGAATGCCCGCACGGATACGTATCCAACGATTCGTGTCGAGGAAAACCATACCGAGATCGGCCACGAGGCGACCGTTTCTAAAGTTGGTGATGATCAGCTCTTCTACCTGATGAGTCGCGGTCTGGATGAGTCTGAAGCTTATTCCTTGATCGTTAATGGCTTTATCGAGCCGATTACCAAGGAACTCCCAATGGAGTACGCGGTTGAGTTGAACCGGCTGATTCAGTTGGAGATGTCCGGTAGCGTGGGTTAAAGTACATTTGTATATTCAATAAGAAAAGAGGTCGCCAGTTGGTGGCCTCTTTTCTTATTGGATGCCCTCTTTGAGAGAAAGAGAATCATTTCTGGTTGGCGAATGCCAACACCTTCTTCAACTGCTCCAAAGAAGCATTGCCGCCAGAACAGACAATGCCTACCTTCTTCCCTCGTAACTCAGCGCGTAGGCGGTAGGCAGCCGCGAGAGAGGCCGCTCCCGCACCCTCGCCCAGTGTATGGGCACGTTCGAGCAGCCAGACCATCGCCTGCATAATCTCCTCTTCACTCACCAGCATAAACTCGTGGAGCATCTGCCGCATAATCTTTTGTGGCAGTTCAAAGGCGCGACCGGTCGCCAGCCCTTCGGCCATCGTGCGGTTAGTTGCTTCTATTAATTGTCCCTGTCGCCAGGACTCGTAGGCCGCGGGAGAGGCCTGCGCCTGGACGCCAATTATGCGTATAGAAGGGTTGAGCGTGCGGGCGACGATGCAGGTACCGGATGCGCCACTGCCTCCACCGATGGGGACTATGATAACATCCAGGCCAGGTTCATCTTCCAGCATCTCTACTGTCCCGGTGGCGACTCCAGCGATAAGCAGAGGCTCGTTGCCCGAGTGAATGTAACGGTAGCCATGTTCACACGCCAGCGCCTCACAGTGTAGCTGCGCGTCATCATAGATTGCACCGTGGAAGATAACCTCGGCACCCATCCCCTGCATGGCAGCCACTTTGCCAGGATTTGCTCCCTCTGGAACCACTATACGCGCCTGCACTCCAAATAGACGAGCGGCATAGGCGACTGACTGCCCATGATTTCCCGTAGAGGCAGCGATTACTCCACGCGCTCGCTCATCAGGGCTGAGTTGAGAGATCAGATTGATGCCGCCGCGCACTTTGAAAGCGCCTATCGGCTGGTAATTTTCATGCTTAATGAATACAGTGGTACCTATCAGTGCATTTAACGCCGGATAGCTATACAGGGGAGTTGGTTTCAGATAGGGACTAATCTGGCGTCGGGCAAATAAGACGTCTTGAAAGGATGGAACGTTCATGGTACAGGCTCCTTCATGGTAATCAAAATCTATTGTACTTTAGGTATTCTTATAGCATAATGAAAGAAAGCGTCAAAAAAGTAAAGGGGCAATGATATGGCTACAGCACCAACCAATCCAAAAGTGGAGAAAATTCTCCTGAGCATTCACAATTCTTATGCGGAGTTGGTTCGACTCGTCGAAGGGCCATTGACGGCATTAGATGCCGAGAAACTGTATGTATCACCAACTGAGAACGAGTGGACAATTATGCAAAACCTGTCTCACACAGCGGAATTTATGCTGTATTGGGGCAATGAAATTGAGAAGTTAGTCGCTAGCCCTGGACAGAATTTTGGACGGACTATGCAGCATGAAGGGCGCATACGAGCTATTAACGAACATGGGCGAGATAACCTGACACAGATTAAAGAAGCTTTACCAGGAAGCTATGCTCGCCTGAAACGTGTGTTGGGAAGTCTGAAGGATAGTGACCTGGAGTTGACTGGCCGTCATATTAAATTTGGCGAGAAGTCGCTGGAATGGTTTATTGCAGAGTTTGTAACAGGACATTTGAGCGATCATGTAGATCAGATCAAGGCATGTCTGGTGGTCGTAAAGTAGAAAGCTATTTCCTGAGACATCCACCTTCACATCCAGGGTTTTCAGTTTATTCCTGGAGTTTCTGGCGTATCAGAGCATACCGCTCCGCAAAGCGTTGAGGGTTGAGATTGATATAGGGGCGTTTGCCCATGCGGGGTAGCACCTCATTGTAGACATCATCCAACGCTTCCAATGTGATAAGCTTTTTTTGAAGAAGTAGTTGAACGTCAATGAGGTCGCGATCATTTCCTCGTGATATTTTACTCAAAGCAAGGCTGTAGAAATCAAAATAGAAGACGTCAATGCTACCATAGCGTCCAACATATCTTGCTTGTGCCATCCACTGAGTAGGCAGTGGGATAAAATCTCCAGGTGAAGCAAATTCGACGTTAATTTGCATCTTTTCTACTAACGTTCGTATGGCCATCACCATTTCATCTTCGTCCGAAGCTTCTATCGCCACATCAATACCCATAGTAAATCCGGATCGCAGCCCAATGTGAACGAGGGCCGCGCCGCCTGCCAGGTATAAGCGACCAGGTTTGTGAAATAACTTCCCCAAAGCATTTAAGAACTTTTCGATATCTAACTTTGTGACATTGTGTCGCATACTCATCGCGCTACACACCTGTTTCTCAACCTTTTTTTGCCATGGTTCAGGCAATTGAGTGGGGACCGCTGCTAGATGGTGTTTAGCTTCTTCCTGGAGCAGAAGGTGATCAATTTGATTTTGCCAATCACCGATAAAATTCAAGGGTAGGCCCAGGCGGTGCTGCTCTGCTTCTTGTAAGGCGATCAATCCCGCTTCTCCTTGATGGCATCCTGGCGCAGGTAAGTTGCGACTTTGCCACAAATGCAGAAATCGCTCTTCAGGAAATGAAGGCGCATGTCCAAGTACCAACGTTAATTGGAACGACCACAATCTTTGAAGGTAAAGAGAAGCTACTATTGAAACTGCAATTTGCTCGGCTATTACTGGTTCGCTCGTTTGATATGCTTCTAGTGCAGCAGCAGCTAGTTCAGGATGTAGAAGGAAGAGTGAAATGCTTGCATCTCGCACTCGTGGATATTTACAATGCGCAAGGCGTTTTACAAGCTCGATAGCGGTCATCCGTTTCGTTGCCCTTTTAGGGAGACTAGCATTACCAGAATCCATCAAGTAACTGATACCCCACGACCGTAGTGTATTGATTAAATGGCCAGGGTCTTCGTCCTGGGTTGAAATAGACTGGTTGTTAAGAGTAATGCTCACACTGCTGTCCCTCATATGTCGTTGTCACCATTGTATCTCAATTTCATTCTACCATAGAAAGGGTTGCTTCTACTAACCAGACTATGATTTGGTAGCAGGACATCTGCTGCTACCTATGACTGCGTGTTTCAATTTTGGGAGCGTTGGGAGTATTGGCTGGTCTGGCCTGGCGGCCCTGTTGGTGTTGTGGGATTGACGATGTTGGGAGAGTACTGGTTACTGCGCAGAGATCTGATTTTGCAATAGACGGTCGTGAAGCTTTAGAGCCTCAATTAACAGTTGATAGGATACGAAGTTTAGCACCTTTACTCATGGGTATGAATTTGGATTTTCAACACTGAAACCCTCAACAATAGCAATTTCGAGAAGACCAGTATCTGCACTGACAAAGATAGGTTCAGGAGCTTGATTTAGTATACTGTCGTTATGAACGCCCAGCGCACAAGCTAGCTGTACTGCATCGTATGCACGCAATCTGTGCGTGCGACACAAATCACCTGCGGAGATATACAAGGGGGCAGTGACAAGCCATAGGATGTAGTCATCCTGGCTATCTTGCCTAAATTCTGTAATGAGCCTATCACGCTCTGTAATAGAAATATTTTTCTCACGTGCTTTTCGACAAATTGTTGCCACCACCTCTACCAGAGCAGCCTGTGAGATGTAGAGTTCATGTCCTTGAACTGGGTCACAGAGGGTTATTAACCAATTATGACCTTGCTCGGGAAAGTAACGTTTGATAATTGCAGAAGTATCCAGGAAGTATGTTGCCATTAGTATGGACCTCTGTCCTCAATGGTCATTTCAGAAGCAGGTTTACCGCCAGAGAACAACCGGGCCAGTCGTTCCCGTTCGGCCTGTTCCTTGCGGGTCAATGGTCGTCGGGAAGGGATATTAAGGATTTTTCCCTCACTGTATTGCTTTTCCATCAACTCGCGGCTTGTTAATGGTCGTTTTAGCTGGGGAGATGGCTGTAGCCGTTGCAACATGATTTCACGCAGAAGCGTTTCAGGCTGTTTCCCGCTCTTTTTTGCTTCTGTGATGAGCGCTGCATATTCCTGATCTGACAAGTTTATCGTCATCTGGTAAGCCATGTTTATACCTCCTGGCACGAGTTATATTTACTTTTAGGTTAGTATAACATCTTACGTGTTTTGATGATAGCTATCTTTTAAGAGATTTGTACTCATTGGTATTGCGTTGTAGATGCGAAGCTATGGTTTAAGTCTGAGATTCTTAACACAAAATGTTGACGAAACTTGGGGGATACTACTGCAAGGCTCTTGCATCTTTGCTCCTACTCAGTTATACTAACCTGGGCACGATACATCGGGCCTATCATCTACACAATAGAAATACTCCAGCGATGATGAAGAGGAGTAACCCGGCGAGGATAGCAGCGAGCCGATAGAGAGTGCGAGGTCGGTTGTCCGCAAAAGGTGAAGGGCGCTTCGGAGTTGGACTTAATGAGTGGCTTCACAGATTGAATGTGAAGAAGCAGGGTGGAACCGCGCATTATGCTGTAAGACGTAGTAGCCCCAGGCATACGCAGGCATATATTCGTCCCTGGGCGTCATTTACAACGAGTGAATGTGACGCCTGGGGCATTTTTTTGAGGAGGATCACTCATTATGACACAGGTTGAGAACAAACAAGCCATGCATGACACCCCTTTTGTGCCAATCGAGAAGATCGTTGCACTCTGCAAGAGGCGCGGTTTTGTCTACCCGAACTCCGAAATCTATGGTGGCGTGGCGGGCATTTATGATTTTGGCCCGCTCGGTGTTGAACTGCGTAATAACATCCGCCGTTTCTGGTGGTGGTCAATGGTGCAGATGCATGACAATGTGGTGGGGATCGAAGGCGCGATTATTACCCATCCAAGGGTGTGGGAGGCCAGTGGGCATATAGAAAACTTCGTGGATCGCCTGGTGGATTGCAAGAACTGCAAGCGGCGTTTCCGCATTGATCATCTGCCAGAAGAAAATGTGATACAGAACAAGTGCCCGAATTGTGGTGGCGAGTTGATGGAGCCGCGCACTTTTAATCTCTTGATGGAGACGTATCTGGGTGTCGTCGAGGGCGAGCGCATGAAGACCTACCTGCGTGGTGAAGCCTGCCAGAACATCTACCTCGACTTTGACAACGTGGTCAAGTCCTCGCGTATGCAGATTCCGTTTGGGATCTGCCAGATCGGGAAGGCGTTCCGCAACGAGGTCACCCCGGGGAATTTCCTGTTTCGCCAACGCGAGTTCGAGCAATGGGATCTGCAATTCTTCGTTCATTCCAGCGAAATGCAGCAATGGTTTGACTACTGGAAAGAAAAACGCTTCGAGTGGTACAAGGGGCTTATCAACCACAAGGAGCGCCTGCACTTCCGCGAGCATCGTCCCGATGAACTGGCTCACTATGCCAGGCAGGCCTTTGACATCGAATACCAGACGATTCTTGGTTGGCAAGAGTGGGAGGGTATTCACTGGCGGCAGGACTGGGACCTTTCTCGTCACAGTGAGTATAGCGGCCAGGATTTGAGCTATGTGGATCAAAATACTAAAGAACGCTATATACCCTGGATTGTTGAGACTTCAGGAGGTGTGGACCGCACCTTCTTGAACCTGTTGATTGATGCCTATGAGGAAGAGCCAGACCCGTCTGGGAAAGAGGCCCGAACCGTGTTGCGGCTGCATCCAACGATTGCTCCGGTCAAAGTGGCCGTGTTGCCACTGCAAAAGAACAAAGAGGAATTGGTGACAGCTGCCAAAGATATTCACAAGAAGTTGCAACGGCTGATGGTCTCTCAATATGATGAAGTGGCCAATATTGGGCGTCGCTATCGCCGTCAGGATGAGATCGGCACACCCTACTGTGTCACTGTCGATTTCCAGACCCTCGACGATCGAACGGTGACTGTGCGTGAGCGCGACCAGATGACGCAGGTACGGATCAGTATCGATGAACTGCCATTGTACCTGTTAGAGCGCGTGACCTGGCACTAGCTAAAAGCCTGTTGCCAGACCCCACCCCACCCATAGGTTGACCGCGAGGGTCAACCCTACTATACACGTGCCCCGCTTCACACGTGTGAAGCGGGGGTGAGAGCCGCGCTGTGATAGTGGGGACGATCCCTTATGGTCGCTCTGGTTCCCCGTGTTGCTCCGTTGATCATGTTTGTATCTTTCTGTTGGTGCGAATGGGCGATGAAAGCGTCCCCTCCCCACATCCACTCCTCTCCCGCCTCTACGAGATGGGCGCCTGAGAGGGGCGTTGGGCGTGTCTTTTGTGCTGGCGTCTTCGTCTCATGTAATAGAGAGATACTCTATGGTGAAATACAATAGAACTAACAAACAAAAGGAAACGTATTACGAATGACTCGTATACTCTCATATAATATTCTGGTGGGCGCCACCCGCCGCGTTGACCCCCTGACACGTATGATCCAAACAGTGCAGCCGGATATTGTTGGATTGGTCGAGGCGACTAATCCGCGGGTGGTTGAGGAGTTGGCTCAACGACTGGAGATGCACTATGTGATGAGCGCGTATCCCAGGCATGTACAGGACTGGCAGATGGCCCTACTGAGCCGCCTGCCCATAGTTTATACAAAAACGCATTTCTGCTCCGATGCACTGACCAAACCAGTTTTAGAAGTGGCTGTAGAAGAGTCAGGTGTGAGGCAGCTTACCATCTTTGTGACGCACCTGTCAGCCGCCTTCAGCCAAGGTTGGGCTGGCGATGCCATACGACGTCGAGAGGTGCGGGAGATCATTCGCATCATGGCTGCAAAGCAGGGAACACCGCATCTCATCATGGGGGATTTCAATTCGCTTGCCCCTGGTGATCCCTTCAAAGCCAGCGCTCTTCTGCGCTATGTTATACAGTCGGATCAACGCTATCGGCAAAATCCTTACGCGATGGTGGGGCACCCACACCTGAATTTTGTGGTACCGCCGCCATTGCGCATCTTAAATCCACTGCTACGGGCTATCCCGCGCAGCAGGTTGCTCTGTACACTTTTTGATGGGGCTGCCTCTCTCTATGCTCCTAGAGGATGCATCAGCCTGTTGCGCAAGGCTGGTTACGTGGATTGTTTTCGGGTGAGAAACCCGGATGTCGCCGGTTTCTCCTGTCCCTCTGCTGCCCCTGCTGGCCGTATTGATTATATCTTCGCCAGCCCTGAATTGGCGCGTAGCCTCTCATCCTGTTTCATATCGGCAGAAGGTGAGAATGTACGTGGTGAAGAGGCAAGTGATCATCTACCGGTCGTCGCTGAATTTGGGGATAAGGTAGGAAAGGAGTCGGTTTTTAAGCAAGAGTATGTGGAAGAGGTCAGGGCATAAATATTCCAGTAGTACAAAGGAGAGAGGAGTTGCAGGCTCCTCTCTCCTTTGTACTACTGGAATACATCTTTTGTTTTCTCAAAGAGGTTACGGAAGATGTTCTTGTCGTTCTGTTCGCTTTGTTCGCGTTCCAGGCGAGCAAACTCCTCGAGTAAGCGCTTCTGTTCAGCGGTCAAACTGGAGGGGGTCACTACCTTGACGATGACGTGTTGATCGCCGCGGGCACTACTGTGCACCACAGGCACTCCCATACCCTTGAGACGGAACGAGCGATTGCTTTGCGTACCAGCAGGAATCTTAAGAATCGTTGTTTTGCCGTCAACCGTGGGTACTTCAGCCTCGTCACCGAGGGCTGCCTGAGTAAAGCTAATCGGCAATTCATACAGGATGTCGTTCCCTTGCCGCTTGAAGACCTGGTGTGGCTTTACAGTGAGAATAACATACAGGTTGCCTGGCGTGCCACCACGGGCACTGACCTCACCTTCACCGGTGACGCGAACATTAATACCATCGTCTACACCGGCAGGGATGTTCACCACCACATGGCGATTGTTCCGCACGCGGCCCTGACCACGGCATTTCTCACAAGGGGTGGTTATAACGCGTCCCTCGCCTCGACAACGTTCACACATCGAGACGTTGACGAATTGGCCGAAAATGGATTGCTGTACGCGGCGTATCTCACCAGAACCCTGGCATGCTGAGCAGCGCGAAGTAGAGGTTCCGGGCTGCGCTCCACTACCACGACAGGCAGAACAGGCTTCCCAGCGAGGGAGCTCTATCTCCTTCTGGCAACCAAAGACAGCTTCTTCAAAGGTAATAGTCAGGTCATAACGAAGATCGGCGCCCCGCTGCGTACCACTGCGACGCTGCGTACTTGCGCCTGTCCCGGCAAAGAACGTCTCAAAGATATCATTGATACTGCTAAATCCACCGAAGTCATAAGAGCTTGCGCCACCCATGCCGTTGTTGAGGCCGGTATGTCCGAAGCGATCATAGGTAGTTCGCTTCTGCGAGTCACTTAGAACTTCATAGGCTTCATTCACTTCAATAAAACGAGCTTCCGCTCCCTGCTCTTTGTTGGCATCAGGGTGATACTGTTTGGCAAGACGACGATAAGCTTTTTTCAACTCATCGTCAGACGCGCTCCGTGTTACACCCAATACCTCATAATAATCTCGTTTATTAGTGGCCATCGACTGGTCCTTTACCGTGAGAAAACAGGGCGCGTTTCGTTCCGCGCAACCGTATTCAATGCTAATTTACTATGCTTCATCTGATGTTACAATGTTCCACTAGTATATGCAAGAGGATAGCCAAGAAATGGTAGATAGATTACTTATGGGTACCCGTCGATTGACGGGTACCCATAAGAGTTGTTGCTACATTTCTTTATATTCACCCTCAATGGTGTCATCGCGAGGGCTTTCCTGCTCAGCCTGGCCTGTCCCACCGCCGAAGTCGGGGTTAGCACCATTGGTGGCATCGCTAGCGCCTGGTCGGTAGATCGACTCGGTGACTTTATAGAAAGCCTGCTCGAGGGACTCACGAGATGACTTGATACGTGAGACGTCGTCAGTTGAAAGAGCAGCACGTACATCCGCTATCTTGGACTCAAGCTCGCTCTTCTGTTCAGGGGTGATTTTGTCACCCAGGTCAGCGATACTCTTCTCCGAACGGTAGGCGGCGCTATCGGCCAGATTACGCTCCTCAACTTCTTCCTTACGGTGCTTGTCTTCGGCTGCATGCGACTCGGCATCCTGCACCATGCGGTTGATCTGGTCCTTTGAGAGACCACTTGACGCGACGATGGTGATTTTCTGCTCGCGCCCGGTACCTTTGTCCTTCGCGGACACGTTCACGATACCATTGACGTCGATATCGAACATGACCTCAACCTGAGGTACACCGCGAGGAGCGGGTGGAATACCATCGAGAATAAAGCTACCAAGGGAACGGTTATCCTTGGCAAACTCACGCTCACCCTGCAAGACATTGATCTCTACACTTGGCTGATTATCGCTGGCCGTCGAGAAGACCTGGCTCTTTTGTATCGGGATGGTGGAGTTGCGCTCGATCAAGCGTGTAAAGACACCACCAAGCGTCTCGATACCCAAAGAGAGAGGCGTGACATCCAACAGGAGCACATCTTTGACATCACCTGTCAAAACACCTGCCTGGATAGCAGCACCAATCGCTACTACCTCGTCCGGGTTCACACCACGATTGGGCTCGCGATCAAAGATACGTCGTACCATCGTTTGCACTGCTGGCATACGAGTCTGGCCGCCGACGAGTACCACCTCGTTGACATCGCCAGGGCGTACACTTGCATCTGAAAGCGCCTTCATGACCGGACCACGCGATTTCTCAATCAGATCTTCTACCAGCTGTTCCAGCTTGGAGCGCGTCAGCGTCATGGTGAGATGCTTTGGTCCACTGGCATCTGCCGTGATGAACGGTAAATTGATCTCTGTCTGCATTGAGCTGGACAATTCTTTCTTTGCCTTTTCCGCGGCTTCTTTCAAACGTTGGAGGGCCATGCGGTCCTGGCGCAGGTCTATGCCCTGCTCCTTACGGAACTCGTCAGCCAACCAGGTGATGACGCGCAGGTCTAAGTCGTCGCCGCCCAGGTGCGTGTCGCCGTTGGTGCTTTTAACTTCAAAGACGCCATCACCCAACTCGAGGATTGATATATCAAAGGTACCGCCACCAAGGTCATAAACGGCGATACGCTCATCTTTCTTCTTATCAAGGCCATAGGCCAGGGATGCAGCCGTTGGTTCGTTGATGATACGGAGTACTTCAAGACCAGCGATGCGGCCAGCATCTTTGGTTGACTGGCGCTGAGCATCATTAAAGTACGCGGGAACGGTGATTACGGCCTGGGTAACGCGCTCGCCCAGGTAAGCTTCGGAGTCGGCTTTGAGCTTCTGCAGGATCATTGCAGAGATTTCTGGCGGGCTGTATGCCTTCCCCTGCACCTCTACCCAGGCGTCGCCGTTAGAAGCTTTCACAACCTTGTAGGGTACCATGCGCTTATCACGATCGACTTCAGTATCATCAAACTTTCGTCCCATGAAGCGTTTGATAGAGTAGACCGTATTTTCGGGATTAGTGATGGCTTGCCGCTTCGCAACCTCACCGACGAGGCGCTCCCCGCTCTTGTTGATCGCCACAATCGAGGGTGTTGTGCGCGCCCCTTCCGCGTTGGGTATAACGACAGGCTCGCCTGCTTCCATGACGGCAACACACGAGTTTGTTGTTCCTAGATCGATTCCAATAACTTTTGGCACAGTTGCCTCCTATACATATACATTCATCAATAGTTGTCGTATTACTTTAATAGCCATAGACTTCTGCTAGCAGTTCATTCATCACCTGCGTCATATAGCGTACCACCGCAATGGCACGACTATACTGCATGCGTGTTGGGCCAACTACTCCTAGCAATCCGCCTATTCCGCCCTCCTGGCCGTAGCGAGCTACTACCAGGCTGACGTCTTTCATCTTATCCCATTCGTTCTCGCCACCTATAATCACCTGTACGCCATCTGACTCTCGCAGGTGCGAGGCCAGGGCAGGTAAGAAGCGGTTCTGCTCCAGTACCTCCATTACTTTGCGTACACGTTCATTGCGTTCCTCTTCTGGCCCCATGCGACTGTATTCCGGCTGCTCAAGGATATTGACGACGCCTTCACGATAAAACACATCGCCCAGCGGATCGCCGTGCTGCTCAAGGATGTGAGCAATGGTACCTCCTACCAGGAGCGCAACCCGTGAAAGGTCTTGCATACGTAATATCCTGTCGACCTCTGCCGCACTTTTATGCTGGAAAAGCTCGTTCAAATGGGCAGCGACGGCACTCAATTCTTCCTGGTGGTACGGAGCCTCCAACAGCAGCCGCTGCTGCTTCACTGTTCCATCCATGAGCACCAGTACCAGGTGTGCCGATAGCTCGGTCACCGAGAGTATCTCAAAATGTTTGAACTGCCCCTGAGTGGAACGCGGAGGCGTCATCACTGCTGCGCTATGAAGTAGACGTGCCATCACTGAAGCTGTCAAGCGTACCCATTGATCAAGCTGATCCTGCACCTGGTAGAACTGGTGACGGATGAGGCGCTGCTCATCCAGAGCGAGAGCTGACTCTTGCATAAGATGCTCTACAAAGTAGCGGTAACCCAAATCGGTAGGAACGCGCCCCGCAGATGTATGCGGTTGGTTGATAAGCCCAGCCTCTTCAAGCCCAGCCAGTTCATGGCGTACAGTCGCGGAGCTGAAACTGAGGCCATACTTCCGTACCAGGGCCTCAGAGGCAACCGGTGTGGCTGTATAGATATATTCCTCAACAAGCGCCCGCAATATCTGCTGCTTACGTTGGCTCAGTGGTGTCATGTGTTTACTCGTGCACCCTTCCCAACAGGAATTTCGTCTTTGTTGGCATGATACAACCTTTGTCAAGTATGATTGCTAGCAGTCTCTTCATGAGACTGCAAATACAGAATAGCACTCAAACCGGGTGATTGTCAAGAGGAACAATTGGGGAGGGTGTATGAATTGGTTGTAGGCAAGCAAGGGAAAAAGGAGTATCCTCAT
>JRHI01001734.1_pt1 | contig 17170 bp, 16 predicted proteins | sample 215371 | NCBI WGS metagenome assembly JRHI01 (sample SAMN02929681, study PRJNA255918) | sediment metagenome | biome: cave system; feature: Ice Cave; material: Sediment; isolation source: sediment from deep within a dark volcanic ice cave with no known source of... ...
TGGATACAAAAGCAGTTAGGCAAGTGAATCATGTTGACAGCAGTGGTCAGCAGTCCCCCCAAGGTAGCCGAACGACCCGGGTCAGGTGCAGCGCTTGGTCCGTCCTTGGGTCGGTGACCGGAACCGCACTCCAACGACACCCTCACTTGGCCTGGGACTTGACAGCGCTCACCGTTTCCTCGAACGCCGCAAAGCATTCTTGCACTTCGGCCGTGGCCTCGGCACGGAGGATTCCCAAGCGAACGAGCAGATGGACGAGGCGGACCATCACCCTGATCGCCACGATCGCAAGGAGCGCTGCCGAGTTCCGCTCGCGTATTTCAGGAGAGGAGTAGTGCTGCAAGAACAACGACTGCAAGATCGCTCCTGGCGCCCCGTGGGTGTGCATGGAGGTCAAGTGGTAGATCAATTCGTACTCCCGCTTCCACGGCTCGCCCAGTTCAATCGCCCGGTCCGCGACGTTCTTTGCTGCGAAGTCCGAGTAGACTTGCTCCTTGCCCTTTCGGTCGAGGAACCGAAACCTTGCTTGGTAGGCGGCGGTGGCATTGTCGAACTCGGCAAGCTCTGCGCCGTTGCCCGACTTCACAATGAGCTTGCGGTTCTCCATCATCGTGAAGCCACAGAACGCCTGTGCCCGGTTGTCGGGGTCGCCTTCGATCCAGTGCAGATTGAGCGCGACCTCCCAGAGCTGGCGCAGGATGACAGCCCCGGACTCGTGGAAGAGTTCCGGCAGCAGGTGGCCGAGGGCCTTATAGGCGTTGAAGGCGTAGACAAACGACTGCATCGCGACGAGCGACTTGAGGTCCGGGTCTATCGTGTGTTCGACGTGAACGGCGTTGGCGATGGCGTCACGAATGGCGGCCTGGTGTGCGAGCAGTTCGTCGTAAGGTAAGGGAATAGGGTCGCCGGCGCACTGACCGATGAACAAGGTCTTCTCAAGCGTGGCATCGCGCGGGTCCATCGAGAATCTCCAAGGCAGGGGGCAGAGGCAGTTTCCTGCTGTATGGACAGCATCCGAACCCAGAGGGTTCGCTTCTGTGCGCGGCTGCCGTCGAGTACCTTCGCCCTCGTCCTCCTCCGCCTTCTGTACCCTAACGATGATTAGCCAGCATTCCCAGGACAACCCCGGTTGCGTTCAATGCAGTCTAATCAGGACACTCTTCACAAGCCCACACGACACCCCAGGCCAATCACACCACCATGTTCCGCTTCGGATCGTGATGGCCCGGGCACCCCCGATAGCCTGCCCTAATCGCAGACTAACGCAGTAACGCCACCCTGCATGCGTCCGCTCAGCCCAGCCCGTCGAGGGGACTACGCACGCGCGGCCACCCCGGTTGAGTACGTGCGTGTAGATCATCGTGGTTTCGACGCTTGCATGGCCGAGCAACTCCTGAACCGTGCGGATGTCGTAGCCGTCTTCCAGCAGGTGGGTGGCAAAGGCGTGGCGGAACACGTGCGGCGTCACGTGCTTGGGAATGTGCGCCAGGCGCGCTGCCTCCGCGACCGCGCGTTGAATGACCGTTCCGTGCAAATGATGTCGTTTCTTCAGGCCGCCGCGCGGATCGATGCCCCGCTGGCGGGCCGGGAAAACGTAGTACCACGCCCATTCGTGAGGCGCTTCGGGATWCTTGACGTCCAGCGCATCGGGCAGCGCTACGCCAATCCCATCGGCCCGATCCCTTTCATGCAACCTGCGCGCGATCGACCTGCATCAGCAGTTCGGCCTTGGCCGCGGCTGGCAGCATCGTCCGGCGATCCTTGCCCCCCTTGCCGTTGCTGTAGTGGCGGACGCGGCAGGCTTCCCGGACGCGGTCGAGCAGCCGGGGCGGGGGCGGCTCCGTGGTCGGCATGGCRGCGTTTATGGGGATGGCGGGGAGACTCATGGCAGCACCTCGGCTGGCAAGGAGTATAAGCGGCCGGCGCAGCACAGTCAAGGAAAAAGGGGAGCGCGGGGGGCGTAAATCATCCCCTGGCACTAACGGTTACGCGTCGCGTTGTGGCAACACGTTCTCCTCGCGCTGGAAACGATGGACCAAAGCTCAGGAATGACTTCGGTTCGCGACGAATAACTCGACCACCAGCACGAGCAACATGATCCACACGATCCAGACCCACACCTCATCGGGACGCAACGACCCCGGCAACAGGCTCGCCGCCGCGGTCTGCGCGCGCTTCGTCTCGCCGTCTGACGCTGGCAGGTGGAAAGCCTCGCGGAACTGCTCCACGGTCAGTCTTTCGATTTCCGATTCCGCAGGATCGAGGTTGCGCACCACCGCCGCGCGGCCATTCCGGGTGATACCGGGCGCATTCTCGCCTCCCGGTCCGGTCGGCGCGACCTGAACCCGCTGATTCTCGGGCAGGCGCTCGGTCAGGTAGCCGACGAGTTGATGCACCAGCGGCAGGTACAGGCGCGTCTGGGGCCAGTCGCCCCAGGCGCGGCTGGCGGCCGACGCCAGGAGGAGCACTTTGCCCTCGCCAAGCCGGCGCTCCACGAGCAACGGTTCGCCGTTCGGCGTCGCGGCCAGCACGGTCGCCCCGTCCACTGGCTTCAGCCGCGTGATGTGATGGAAAGCGAGGCGGCGCAGGTCGCCTTGCTGCGGGTCGGACAAGGGCTTGAAAATGGGATGTTCCTTGTTCCAGGTTCCGAAGCGGAACAGGTCCGGCCCCGCCGATCCTTCCACGGTGGCCGGCAACAGGCCCAATCGCAACAACGGTTCATAACCGGCGGGCTGGACGTGGGCGCCCGTGAAGAGCAGCAAGCCCCCGCCACCGGAGACGAACGCCGCCAGGCCCTTGACGTCGGCCTCGGCCAACTGGGACACGTTGCACAGGATCACGGCGCGATACGGCGTGAGGACAGGCAGCTTGGCCACGTCGTTCCAGGGCAACCGCTCCGGCTCATAAGGAGTCAACGGAGCGTCCTTGTCCTGCAAGCGCAGGCGCAGGGCGGCTTCCAGGTAATAGGTCTCATTGGCGTAGACGGTCCGGCCGGGCTCGCCGTCCACCAGTAGCAGCCGGTCGGCGGGCCGGACCTCGAACGCCAGCCAGCGCCGATTGTCCAGCGAGAAGTCGTCGTTGTCGCCGATCTCGACAAAGCCTGACCAGATGCCGGCCGTCTGCACGGGCACGCTGAACCGTACTTCCTGCTGCGCCACGGCGGCAACCAACACGGTTTGCGTTTGCTCGATCTTTGGACCGGGGCCTTCGAGTGCAAGGCGAACGCGAACGTCCTTGGCCGCGAAAGGGCCCGCGTTGCGCACGTGGGAGGCAACCAGAACCGGCTCCTTGCCGCGCAGCGTCGTCTGCACCGCCTCGGCGCGGATCACGGCGAGGTTTCGCACCAGCGTTTTGCCCACCTCGACCACCTGCACACCGACATCCGGCGGAAAACCTGGGGAGCGGTTGCCGCGCAGTCCGGAACGCTGCAGGTCGGTGAGCAGCACGACCTCACGCTGCCGGCGCGGTGAAAGCAGGATCTGATCGCGTGCCCAGCGCAGGGCCATGTCGTAGTCGGTGGCGCCGTACCCCGCCCGGCGACCGTGATCGATGCGTGGCTCGTGCGCCGGTGCGACGTCGCTGTCGAAGTAGGCGACGTGAACGACCGTATGCTCCGGCAGTCCCTTCAGCAGTTTCTCTGCCGCTTCCTGGGCGCGGGCAAAGAGAGTTTGTCCACCCTGTAGCGCCGCCATGCTGGCCGATTGATCGATAAGCAAGATTACCTCACGGTCGCGACCTTCAACGCGGGCGCCGCTGAGATACGGCCGGGCGAACAGCAGCGCTAGCAGTAAGACGGCGAGGGATCGCAGGGCCAGCAGCAGCCAGCGGCGCAACTTGCGGCGCCGGGTGCTTTCCTTCAGCGCCAGTTTGAGAAAACGCACCGAGCCGATCTCCACGCGCCGCGCCCGGGGCCGCAGCAACAGGTGGATGAGCACCGGCACCGCGACGGCCAGGCCGGCGGCGAGAAAACCCAGGTGAATGAGACCGAGTCCGCCCATGGTTTTTCACGCGTTACATAGGAGAATGGACCGCTCAAAAGTGCCGTTCCCGCTGCCCCAGGTAATCCGTCAGCGCCTGGGCCACCGGCTGGTCGGTCGTCAGCGCCACGCGGGACAGTTCACGCGTCCGGCAGCCCTCTTCCAGTTCCCGTAGCCATTGCTCGACGGCGGCTTCATACGCGGGTCGAATCGCGTCGGCTTCGGTAACCAGTTCCTCGCCGGTCTCCAGATCGTGAAAGCGCACGGCGCCTTCCAGGCGCAGCCAGCGCTCCAGCGGATCGAGCACCTGGAAGACGAGAACATCGTGGCCGTAAAAGCGAATGTGATCGAGGCCCGCGAACAGCTCCGCCGTGTCATAAAACAGATCGCTAATAAGGACGACGAGACCGCGGCGCGGCATCAGCTCCGCGATCTCGTGCAGCACCTTTGCTGACGGTGCACGCGGCTGCAGGACCGTGCCGGTGAGGGCCTGCAGCACCTCGTCGAGCTGGTTCGTCCGGGCCCGCGGCGGCAGGTGTTCCAGGACGCTGCCGGCGAACAGCGTCAAACCAACCGCATCGTGCTGCCGTAGCGCCAGGTGCGCCAGCGCCGCCGCCAGGCAGGCGGCATACCGTTGCTTGCTGAGGACGCCGCTGCGGGTGGTCATGGAGCCGCTCCAGTCCACCAACAGATGCAGGTCGAGGTTCGTCTCGGCGTCGTATTGCTTGACGTACAGCTTGTCTTGCCGGCCGTACACCTTCCAGTTGAGATGTCGCAGGTCGTCGCCCGGCAGGTATTCGCGGTGCGTGGCGAACTCGACGGAGAAGCCAACGTAGGGACTACGGTGTAGCCCTTGCATGAACCCCTCCACTGCCGTTTGCGCGATCAGTTCGAGGTCCTCCAGCGTGGCAAATAGCTGGGGATCGACCAGTTCGCGGGCAGCACGATCGAGACCACGGCTCATTTCTCCCCCACCAGTTTGAGGAGGCGCTGCACCAGGGTATCGGCGTCGAGCCCCTCGGCGCGGGCGTGGAAGTTGAGCACCAACCGATGCCGCAGCACGGGCACGGCAACCGCGCGCACGTCGGCGAAATCGACGTGGAAGTGGCCGCGCAGCAGCGCCCGCGCCTTCGCGCCGAGGATCAGGTACTGGGCTGCGCGCGGACTGGCCCCGTAGCGGATGAACCGGTGGATCGTGTCGCGTTTCGTTCCAACCCCCGGCCGCGAGGCGCCGACCAGGTTGACGGCGTAGCGGACGACGGCATCGGCTACCGGCACGCCGCGCACCAGTTCCTGCAAGCGCAGCACCTGGGCGGCGGCGAGGGCTGGACGGACGTCGGTTTGCACGTTCGTCGTCGTGTTCTTGACGATCGCCACCTCCTCGTCGGCAGTGGGATACGTCACCGGTACGTTGAACATGAAGCGATCGAGCTGCGCCTCGGGCAGGGGATAGGTGCCCTCCTGCTCGATTGGGTTCCGCGTGGCGACGACGAAGAACGGCGGCTCCAACTTGTACGTGCGCCGGCCAACCGACACCTCGAGTTCCTGCATTGCCTGAAGGAGGGCGGCCTGCGTTTTCGGGGGGGCGCGGTTGATCTCGTCGGCCAGGAGGAAGTTGGTGAAGAGCGGCCCCTGGAAGAATTCCAGTTTCCGGCGGTTGGTCTCGGGGTCTTCCTCGATGATGTCGGTGCCGGTGATGTCGGACGGCATCAGGTCGGGCGTAAACTGGATGCGGCGGTAATCCATGTCGAGGGCGCGGGCAATGGTGCGGGCCATGAGTGTCTTGCCGAGGCCGGGCACGCCGAGCATGAGAACGTGACCGCGGCAAAGTAGAGCGGTCAGGATCGCGTCGAGGACGGTGTCCTGGCCGACGATGACCTTGGCGATTTCCGCTCGGAGCTTGACGCGCGCTTCACTCAGGTGAGCGACCGCGGCGGCAGCTTCCGCGTCGATTGCGGGACTGGCGACGATGGGTTTTTCCATGGGCCCTTCGTTGAGGGATAGGGTTGGCGTTACGGTTGGGCCTTGCCTGGCAACGGTAGGAAGGTACGGGCCGCGAGGGCGCCGTCGGCGGTTGGTTTCATCCCTGCCTCGCCGTCGAGGACGGGGTCCTCCGTGCCGAGACCGTCGCCATTGTCGTCGAGCTGGGCATGCTCCGTCGGCACGCGCTTGTCGGCGGTGAAACGGGCCTCAACCTCCGCGACGGTGCGTCGATAGATCTCCAGCACGGAGACCTTGCCGTCCTTGTTGGCGTCGAGTTGTTCCGTGGAAAGTTTGGCCACCGTGACCAGGGCTTGAGGAAATTCCGTCTCGTTGTACTCCTCGTCCGCGGCCGTGGCCGTGATGACGATGCGTCCCTTCGCCGCAAGCGATTTCAGGAACCAGCCGGAGGCCGGCGTGGTCATCCAGAAGACCTGTTCGCGGCAGGTGATGCCGGCGAAGAGTTTACCGAGTTCGTCCTCGCGCAGGTCGGGGCCGGCCAGGTGAAAGCGGGCATGTTCGCCGTCGTGGTCGCCATGGCCGAGGAAGAAGACCCAGAGGCGATCTTGCGGTTGCAGCGCCTTCTTGAGATCGCCGACCTCGCGTTCGATGGCCGCGCGCTCGGCAGCCCCCCTGGCGAGGCCCGTCTTGCCCGAACGGCCGAAGAAGATGTGGACGTCGGCGTCGGCGAAGCCCAGCGACTTCGTCAGCCATGCCCGCCATTCGCCGGTGATGCCAGCAAAGAGGGTTTCGTGTTCTGCGTCCCCGGGTAGGCCGGCGAGGATGAGGGCGTGACTTTTCTGCGGCGGCGGCTTGCCATCTGGGCCGGCCGCGAGCCAGGCGACGGCCAGCACGGTTACGATTCCAGCGAGGACGAAACGCATGAGACCTGCCCAGCGAGACTGAGGTTGAGGGAGGAGCTGCGGTTCCGCCCACCAGTCACTTGTAGCACCCACAGTTGGCCCGGTAAACAAAAAACTTGCTCGATGGATCGGCGGATGGAAATGGTGGTCGTGATGTGCCAGACGGCAATTCCTGGGTTGGGAGGTTGCGCGCGAGAACCAGCACTGCGTATTGTGTGATCGCGACGCACGGCGGAGCGCGGACGTAACGGCAGGCAGGACGTCCGCGCTCTGCTGCGCGTCGCGGCTACACAATACAACGGCCCGATCGAAGGGTTTAAGTCACTTTCTTACTCACGCGCCGGCGCACAACTGCGGGCACCGGTTCGGCGATGTCCAGTCCGTGGAGACCCAGCCGCTCGTGCAGGGCTTGCAACTGGTTGCGCAGAACTTCCGCGACCTTGGGGACTTTCGCCTCGGCCAGGACCTTCAGCATTCCCTTGGTGAGCCGGCGAATCGCGTCGGCGAAACGGCTCTCATAGGTGTCGGCGAATTGCTGGTACAGCGGCGGGAGCTGGTCGATGCACCAGGTCATGCTGTGCCGTGCCTCGTCCGGCATGTGTGCTGCCTTGATAGCGCCGCGCAGTTTCTCAAAGTCTGCTTCCATACGATCTCCAGTCGTGGGATGTCACGGGTGTATCGTAACCTGCCAGCCCGTCGCAAAAAAGAGGAACCAGCCGTCAGGAAAAGCAAAATGGACTCACGGGAACCTGCCGTAAGTCTTTTTTGGGGTAGGTGCCGAGGAGGGGAGTCGAACCTCCGCTTCTCTCCTAGTGTCTCAGATTTGCGTCCAACTTACCAGGCCGGTTGTCCGGAAATCGCCTGGAAGCACACAATCTCCGTTGCCTTGGCCCCTTGGCGGTCAACTCTTCCGCTTGTGCTTGCTGCACGAGAAAAGGTGCCGATGAATCAATTCCTTACTTCGTTGACCACCCGGCGCGGCCGCCGTACAGTAAAAATAGATTGTCCCCCGGGCCGAACGCATGGGCGCCTCGGCTCGCTGCCTCGTCTGTCGATCCCAGCACGGAGAAGGCTTTGGTACAAAAGAGAGGCAAAGAAAGCCGTTCGTGGCTCACAAATGGGCCCTGGCTGTTCCTCATCCTGCTGGCTACCTTCCTGGCCTACTGGGTCATGAACCGTGAGCCAGGGGGGATTACACTCAAATACGGCGAACTCATTCAGGTCCTTACGGCCGCTCGCAACGACCCTGGTCACATCAGCGTGCAAGGGGTCAGGGTCAGTCATTCCGAGATCAGTGGCGACGTCATCACCATAGATCCCGTCTCCGGGGCCGACGCCAGGCAAGTCGCCACCAACAAGGTTTCCTTCCGCACCATGCGCCAGGGATTGGAGAACGACCCCGACCTGCCCAAGCTCCTCAAGTCGGTCGCCCTCGACTACCGCGGCGAGGAGGAAGAAACGCTGCTGAAGAGCATCGGTTCCGGACTGATGCTCCTGGTGCTGCTGCTGGCCATCGGCCTGGGCGCCTTCCTCGTGCTGCGCTGGTTGTCCGGTGGCGGCTCGCCGTTGACCTTCGGCCGGAGCAAACACAAGCTCTATGCCCAGAAAGACTTGCAGGTGACGTTCAAGGACGTGGCCGGCATCGATGAGGCCGTCGCCGAGCTGCGCGAAGTCGTCGATTTCCTGAAAACGCCAAACAAGTACCAGGCTCTTGGCGGCCGTATTCCCAAGGGCGTCCTCCTCGTCGGCCCGCCGGGCACTGGCAAGACGCTCCTGGCCAAGGCCGTTGCCGGTGAGGCCGAGGCGCCGTTCTTCTCGCTCTCCGGCAGCGACTTCGTCGAGATGTTCGTCGGCGTCGGTGCCGCCCGGGTGCGCGACCTGTTCGCCCAGGCCGAGAGCCGGGCCCCGTGCATCATCTTCATCGACGAACTGGACGCCCTCGGCAAGACCCGCGCGGGCGCCACCATCGGCGGCCACGACGAACGCGAACAGACGCTTAACCAACTCCTCGTCGAAATGGACGGCTTCGCCTCCAACCGTGGTGTCATCATCATGGCGGCGACGAACCGGCCCGAGACGCTCGACCCCGCTCTGCTGCGGCCCGGTCGCTTCGACCGCACCGTGGTCGTCGATCGTCCGGACGTGTCCGGCCGCGAAGCCATCCTCAAGGTTCACGTGCGCAACGTCCGTCTCGGTCAGGACGTCGATCTGCGCCGAGTTGCCGCGCTGACGCCCGGGTCGGTCGGCGCCGACCTGGCCAATCTCGTCAACGAGGCTGCCCTGATGGCGGCCCGCAACAGCAAACAGGCCGTCGGCATGGTCGAGTTCAACGAGGCCGTCGAACGCGCGACGATCGGCCTGGAGCGCAAGAGCCGGATCATGCTGCCGGAGGAAAAGCAGCGCGTCGCCTACCACGAGGCTGGCCATGCCCTCGTCGCCTGTGCGCTGCCAAACACGCATCCCGTTCACAAGGTGTCCATCATTCCGCGCGGCGTGGGCGCACTCGGTTACGTGCTGCGCCGGCCGGACGAGGATCGCATGCTAACCACCCAGTCCGAACTGGAGAGCCACATCAAGGTCGGCCTGGGCGGCACGCTGGCCGAGGAACTCGTCTACCGCGAGATCTCGACCGGCGCGGCGAACGACCTGGAGCGCTGCACGCAGATGGCGCGGAGCATGGTCAAGCAGTTCGGCATGAGCCGGCTCGGTCGTGTGTGCTACGCCGAACAGGACGGACCGGGCTTCCTTGTCGGCTCGCCGTTCCGCGACGGTGGCCGGGAGTACAGCGAGAAGACTGCTCGTGAGATCGACGTCGAGGTGCGCCGCATCGTCGACGGGGCGACCGATGAGGTGCGCGACATCCTGCGCGCGCGGAAGAAGTCCCTGGAAGCGGTGGCGCGACGGCTGATGGAAAAGGAAGTGATCGACGGCGACGAGTTGCGATTGCTGCTGGAGGAGCACACGCCCGGTCCGCAGCTGGTGCCCGGCACGCTGCACGCGCGCAACGAGGAGGCGCCGTCGGTGGTGCCGCTGGAGGCGAACGCGCGGGAGCGTCGCACCGACACGGGCGCTCACCCTGGTTAACACCCAAGCCCGCGGCAGTCGTAAACATATTGCTGTGCCTTGCCGGCGTTCCGGGCCGCTCGGTGAGTGGGCCGGTCGGCATCGCGTTTGCTACACTACCCTTGTCGTACCGGCACCCGAGGAAACGTCCCATGCCCGTCCTGAACCGACCCCACCTGCAGCTGCGCCATGAGATCTTTCGCGTCGAGCGCATCCTCGTTCCAGAGACCGACCGTTTGCCGAAGCGCGAACAGAAGGTCATCGCCGTCATGCCGGCGTACAACGCCGAGAAAACCCTTGCGGCGACGCTTGCCGATGTGCCCGTCGGCTCCATTGACGAGGTCATCCTGGTTGATGACGGCAGCACGGATCGCACGGTGCAGGTAGCCCGCGAAATGGGCCTGACCGTGATCGTGCATCCGGAAAATCGCGGCTACGGCGGCAATCAGAAGACCTGCTATCGCGCCGCGCTGGATCACGGCGCCGACATCGTCGTCATGATCCATCCCGATTATCAGTACGACAGCCGCGTCATCCCGCACGCCGTTGGCATCCTCTCCCTGGGCATCTGCGACGTGGTTTGCGGCAGCCGCATCCGTTCGCGTCAGGAAGCGCTGGCCGGCGGCATGCCGATCTACAAGTACATCAGCAACCGTTTCCTGACGACGATTGAGAACATCGCGCTGGGCCAGAACCTCGGCGACTTCCACAGCGGCTTCCGCGTGTACCGCCGCGAGGTGCTGGAAAAGGTGCCCTTCGAGCGAAACTCCGACGATTTCGTGTTCGACACGCAGTTGCTGGTGCAGGCGGTGCGGCTCGGCTTCCGGCTCGGCGACGTGCCGGTGCCGGTGCGCTACTTCGACGAGGCCAGCAGCATCAATTTTCGCCGCAGCGTGGTCTACGGCTTCGGCACCCTTGGCGTCTGTGCCCAGTACTGGCTCGACCGGCTGCGCCTGTGGCAGTCGCCGCTGTTTCAGGCGAAGGAGATGCCGGCAGCCAATCGCCAGCCCAACCTTTAGCAGCCCGCAGCGCAGCAGAATACATTTCCTTCCCCCGACCCCGTCGGGACGCTTAAAATAGAGCATCGCTGTTTCTCCCGCCGTCGTTTGGACAGGAAGCGATCGTTATGCGTGCATTGCTGGACCTTTCGGGCGACGAATTGTTGGTCTGGCTGCAGGGCCAGGGTCAGCCCCCCATGCGCGCCCGTCAGCTGCGCCGCTGGCTCGTGGCCGGCCGGGCCGAAGCGTTCGCGCAGATGACCGACTTGCCCGCCGCCCTCCGGCAGGCGCTCGCCGATGAGTTCCTGCCGCTCGGCACTCGCATCGACCGCCACTTGCAGGCCCGCGACGGCACCCACAAGCTTCTCCTGCGCATGACCGACGACCGGCTCATCGAGTGTGTCCTCCTCGTGGAGGACGACCGCCGCACGGCTTGCATCAGCACCCAAGTCGGTTGCGGCATGGGCTGCGTCTTCTGCGCCAGCGGCCTCAACGGCGTCGCGCGTAACCTGACCAGTGGCGAAATCCTCGAACAGCTGCTCCGCCTGCGCAACCTGCTGCCGCCCGACGAACGGCTCACGCATATTGTCGTCATGGGCATGGGCGAACCGCTGGCCAACCTCGACAACCTGCTCGATGCCCTCGACACGGCCGGCGCCAAGGACGGCCTCGGCATCGGCGCCCGGCACATCACGATCTCAACGGTCGGGCTGCCAGTGAAGATCCGCAATCTCGCCGATCTCGGCAAACAGTACCATCTGGCCGTCTCACTGCACGCGCCCAACGACGGCATCCGCACGCGCATCGTGCCGACCAACACGAAGACCGGCCTGGACGACATCCTCGCGGCGGCCGACTATTTCTTCGAGAAGTCGGGCCGCCAGGTGACCTATGAGTACGTGCTGTTGCGCGACCTCAACGACGGCGTCGCGCACGCCGCCGAACTGGCCGGGTTGCTCCGTGGCCGCCACGCGCACGTCAACCTGATTCCGTTCAACGACGTCAGTGGTCTGCCGTACCGCCGGCCGGCACAGGAGGCGCTGACGGCGTTCGTGGAGCGACTGCGCCAGGGCGGCGTCAGCGTCAAGGTTCGCAAGCGCAAGGGTTCGGAGATCGATGCGGCCTGCGGGCAGCTGCGCCGTTCGGCGTTGAGTGAGCCGCCCGCGGCGCCGGCAGCCCGCGACGCGAGCAAGGGTTCCTCTCTGTCCTTACTGGCGCTGCCGGCTGACGAACCGGAACCCGACCCGCTAGCGCGGGTTGAATAAGCGTGAGGATCCCGCCCCCCCGGGAAAGGAAACACGAGGCACGCGTGGCATCCATTGGCGAGACCAGTTCGCAACTGGCCCTGCGGGATCCGGACATCCGCTTGATGCTGCGCGTGCGCGACGACGAGCCCACCGCCTTCGAGGAATTGGTCGAGCGCTATCAGCACCGCCTCGTCGGCGTCATGCACCACCTGGTCGGTAATGCGGAAGAGGCGGAAGATCTGGCGCAGGAGGTGTTCCTGCGGGTCTACCGCGCCCGCAAGAAGTATCGACCGCGCGCCAAGTTCTCGACCTGGCTTTTCACCATCGCCAACAACCTGGCGATGAACAGCCTGCGTACCCGACAGCGCAGGCCGATGGTGTCGCTCGACGCGCGCGACTCCGGTCGCCTGGGGCCTCGTCCCGCGGAGCAGCTGGTCCAGGACTCCGGCAAGCAGCCAATGCAGCGCATGCAGCAGCAGGAACTTGCCGCCCTCGTGCAGCGCGCCCTGGAGGGACTCAACGAGCGGCAGCGCATGGCCGTCGTCCTGAACAAGTTCGAGGAGATGAGCTACGAGGAGATTGCCCAGGTGATGCACCTGACCGCCAAGGCGGTCAAGTCGCTCCTCAGCCGCGCCCGCGGCAATCTCCGCCAGGCGTTGCAGGATTACATCTACATGGATGGAGCGCCACCCGACGCGGACTAGCCCGAAGCGCCAGCGAGGGAACGGCAAAATACGCGCTGGCGCATCGGAGTAGCAGAAAAACCAAAGGAACGGACCATGGCGGAGCAGTCTCCCCTGAACGACGAGGAACGCGCCGACCTGATCGCCTACCTCGACGGCGAACTCGACGAGAACGCGGCGCAGGCCGTGGCGTCTCGGCTCAGCCGCGATCCGCAGGCGCGCGCCGAGGCAGCAGCGCTTAGCCGTGCCTGGGACATGCTCGATTACCTCCCCCAGCCGGAACCGTCGCCGAACTTCACGCATCGCACCGTGGAGCGGCTTTCGGCCCTGAGGACCATGGAGGCGCCGGCGCGGCGCCGCCGTTCCTGGGTCCTTGTTGCCGGCTGGGTGGCTGCCCTGCTGCTCGCGGCCGGCCTGGGCTACAGCGGCATGACCTTCTTCCGCGCCCCCGACCGCACCGACGAGGAGCTGACCCGCGACCTGCGCATCCTCGAAAACAAACGCCTGTACGATCCCGTCGAGGACATGGATTTCCTGCTGGAGCTGAGCAATCCCGAACTCTTCGGCGACGAAGGTGCGGGTGGTTGAGAGGAGTTTCCGAAACATGCGACCCGTCGCGCGTTGGTCTCCGTGGTTGGGTGTGCTGCTGCTGGCCGCGCCGGTGCTGGCCCTGCCGGAACCAACGCCCGCGGAGCTGGACCACAACCGCCGCCTCCTGGCGAAGTGGCGCACCGATCCCGTCCACTATGCGCGCCTGAAGCGCGACCTCCAGGCGTTCAAGGCGCTGCCGCCTGAGCGTCGGGCCGCCCTGAGGCGGCTCGACCGCGACCTCCATCAGGAGGACCCCGGCATCCAGGCCCGGCTGTGGCGCGTCATGGACCGTTACGCCACCTGGCTCGAACGACTGCCAGCCTCCGATCGGCAGCGGATCGAGGCGGCGGCCGATCCGGGCGAGCGACTGCGCATCATCCGAGACGTTCGGGAGCGTGAATGGGTCGAACGGCTGCCGCGTTCCCGGCGCGAGCACCTGGCGATGCTCGGACCGGACCAGCGTGCCAACCTGATCGCCCGCTTTCGGCAGGAGGAACGCGACCGCAAAGTGGAGTGGCAGCGCGCCATCGGGCCGGAGGAGGCGCCCGCCCGCCGGTTGCTGCCGAGGCACGTCACCGATCTGCCGCCCGAGGCGCAGGCTTACGTGAACCGCGCCCTGCTGCCGCTGCTCAGTGCCGAGGAGAAGGAAAAACTGAAGAAGGCGGAGGGCCAATGGCCGCTGTTCGGCCGAACCCTGGTCGAGATGGTTGAGAAACACCCCGCCACTTTGCCGGGACCGGCGACCGGACCGATGCAGCAGAAGGACCTGCCCGAGGAGGTTCGGAAACGCTTGAGGCAGCTGAAGGGGAAGGGACCGGACCGTCTGCACCTGTTCAATGGCCGGTGGCCGGAGTTTGCCATTGCGGTCACCGAAACGATCCGCCAGCACGGCGCCATGCCCCAGGAACTGGGCCCGTGCCGGCCCAAGGATTTCTCGGTGGACGTCCAGCAGTTCCTGGAAAAGCAGTTGCTGCCACGGCTCGACGCCCCCGAGAAGCAGCGCTTGACCGCGGCAGAAGGACGTTGGCCGGAGTATCCGCGCGCGCTCCTCGAATTGTCGCGCCATCATGGTCTGCGCGTGCCCGCGCCGGCGCCGGGACCACGCGACTTCTGGGAACGTCTGCGCGCGGCCACCCTGGCAAATGACAAGGTGACAGGGTAACCAATCACCCGGTCACCTTGTCACCCCGTCATCCTGTCATCCCTTCGCGTTCAGCTTCACTGACGAATCATCGGCGACGTTGACCCAGACGTGGACGTGCGGCTCGCCGCGGAAGTACCAGACGAACGACGGTCCTTCCAGGCGCCAGTTGTCCCATTCGCCGTCGTCGCCAATGTCGCCTTCCTTGTAGAAAGCCAGGCTGCAGTGGTCGATGCCGCCCTGCTTCTTCAGGCACTCGAGCGCCTCCTCTTGGTCCTCCTTGCGGAACGGCTCGATCAGCAGGCCGAGCACCTTCTGCAGCTGGTCCTTCTGATCCGGCGCCAACTCGGTCACCGGAATGCCGGGGAAGCCACCCTTGGCGCCGTGGAACCCCACTGCCGCCTCGGCCGGCCGCTCGGCGACGAGCGCCGCCTTTTGCTGCTTGCCGCTGAGCATCTGGTAGATCTTGTTGGCGGCCACCGCCTGGTGCCAAAAGACGTTGCCAGGATGGTGGACCTTCTCGTTGAAACCGCTGGCCGCGTGGCCGTAGAAGATGGGGCCGCCGAAGGCGACGTGCGACTCGCTGTTGCCGTCGGCGCGGAGCGTCATGTGCCGGCCGGTCATGACGAACTCGAACTTGCCGTCGCCCGGCTTGCCGAACAGCGCGATGCTCTGCTGATCGCCCCACTCTTTGCCGCCGGTGTCGTCCTTGAGCTGCTTGCGGAAGTTCTTCTCCCATTGCGGATTGATAATGCCCTTGAAGATGTCGTAGACGATGGTCTGCTGGTCCTTGGTGAAGTAGTCGCCGCGGATGTGGTGCGGCGTGATCTGCCAGTTGTTCGAGACGTGGCTGCGCAGCAGACCGCGCTTCGGATCGACATAGTTCCAGTCGAAGCAGATCTCTTTCTTTTGTTTTTCGGTGAGCGTGTCGTACAGGGCCTTGACCGCGGTTTCGGCGGCGCTGCTCGGCGTGGGAGCGGCGTGCGCCCGGGCGGTGGCGAAGAGCGGCAGTCCGGCCGTGGTGGCGGCCGCCGCCGTGACGCCGACCGTGCGCAGGAAGTCGCGCCGGTTCAGATTGACCTCGCCCGCCTCGCAATCGGGGCACTCATGTTTCCTTGGTTCCATGGCAATACCTCCCTTGTGAGAAGAACAGAAGCGGCTGGAACACGTCCCGTGGAACTTCCGTAGCGTAGCAAACCGGCCTGCGCATTGCCAGTAAAACCACTCCAGCATGGGAAGCCGCGCTGTGTTGTCCGCCACCCAGCGCGGCGGTACACTGATTTCGCACGCCCGTTCCCATTTCCGAAGGAGCCGCCATGCGCCGTTTCTCCCTCTGTTTGTTCCTGCTCCTCGGTCTCGTCCTGGCACTGCCCATGCCGGTCCGCGCGGATGGGAATGTTTCACCGCCAGACCCGGCGGAGATGGAGCGGTTGGCCCGCGACAAACCGCTCGAATTCCTCGAGCGCTGCCTGCGCCACTACGACCGCACCGTGACGGGGTACACCCTCGTCATGCAGAAACAGGAACGACTCGACGGCAAGCTGCAGCCGACCGAGGTGATCGAGGCGTCGCTGCGCGAAAAGCCCTTCGGCGTGTACTTGCACTGGCTCCAGGGTACTCGTCTCGCCGAGGCCGCGCTCTACGTCGAGGGCGAGAACGATGGCAAGATGCTCGTTCGGCCCGCCCTGGCGCTGGCACGGTCGCTCATCGTCCCGCGCGATCCCGAGAGCGCGGAGGCGAAGAAATCGGGCCGCTACGCGATCAAGGAGTTCGGGCTGCGCCAGGGCATGGAGAGGACTTTGATGAGCTGGAAAGACGCCAATGAGCGGGGCCAGTTACACGTCGAGTTCCTGGGCGAGGTTCGCGTCAAGGAGGCGGGCAATCGGCCCTGCCTCGCCCTGCGCCGCACACGTTACGCCAGGCCGGAAACAGACGGTGTCACCCAACTGACGATTTACGTGGACAGGGAGAACTGGCTGCAGGTTGGCTCGGTGCTCAAGGGCGAAGAGGGCAAGGTGATCGGCGCATACTTCTTCCGCGACATCCGTCTCAATCCCGACTTCAAGGCGGAGCAGTTCAAGCGCGAAGGGTTGAGGCCGTGACCTGTACCCGTCTGCACGCCAGGGGCTTCCCGGTGATCGCTTCCGCCAGCCGGTTCCGCGAGACGACACGCAGATCTGGCGCCTGCAGGAGGGACCGCCATTCTGGGAGTTCCATTATGATCATTTACAAGGCCCCGGATGAGTTTGTTCTAAAGTTGTACCAGTGGTCTTGCGCTGACTTTCGCCGCGAGATCGAAGAAGGCTTGCCGCTTCTCCGTGACATCGAAAATCGCACGACCTATGGGCTCGTCGGTCTCAAGGAGCCACTCCCTAAGGCCAAGCAGTTAGCGGTTGCGTCTTTCCTGCTCAAACGTTTTCATAAGAGAGCTGTCGAGATACTGGGCGAGAAGGAGGCGACCGACGAGCATCGTTTTTTGGAGCAGTGGGATAAATCATTCCAGGTGATTAACCACATTGAACAAGAACGACTCCAAAGGGCGCAGACTTTGGGCCCACTGCTGGAAGGAAAAGAAAAGCTAAATGACCGTGCGGGATTACGCAGCTGCCTCCTCGGACGTGAGGCCG
>JRHI01001735.1_pt1 | contig 17165 bp, 23 predicted proteins | sample 215371 | NCBI WGS metagenome assembly JRHI01 (sample SAMN02929681, study PRJNA255918) | sediment metagenome | biome: cave system; feature: Ice Cave; material: Sediment; isolation source: sediment from deep within a dark volcanic ice cave with no known source of... ...
GTGGTCATGATTGACTACGTTTCGAGCAACGGTTCATGACCGTAGTTCTCCTCATGCTCCTTGCGAAGCTTCATCACCTGCGCTTCCGTGGTGCATACGTCGAAGTGGTAGGGCCCGCGACCCTCACTGGCGTCGGCGTTATCGGGCGTGACAGCACCGTGATAGACGAAATACTTCATGCGCTCTCCCTTGCTGCGTCGGCAATCCTCTCAAGAAGCGAGAGAGGTCGCGTATTGAGGTCGTTGACCCAGCGTGTTCCCGCCGGGCCTCCGTCCACGAGGTGAGACCACGCCACGTCCAAGTTCGTGTGGACTTCGAGGACCCTGCCCCAATAGGGGCGGCCGAGATCCTTGTTGACCTCGACGCGATCTCCGACCTTGAGCGGGTGCGGGTCGTAGACCATGTGGAGGTTCTACCCGCCGGTCTTGGCCCGTTCCTCGTCTTCCTTCTCCGCGAGGTGAACTTCGTAGGCGAGGACTTCGAGGAGGTTGAGCTTGCGGAGCCGGGCCCGCGAAAGGCCGGTGTTCTTCCAGTCACCCTCCAGGAGGACTTCGTAGACCATCTGCTTCGGGTTCATCGGGTGGGCGTAGATCGCCTTCACCCGCCCGCGACGCAGCATGTTCGGACTCTTGGACCGCGTGTAGGCGTGGGCAAGAGAGCCGAGCATGGCAGCCTCGCCTATGAGCGCCGTCGCGTTCGGATCGCGCGGATCAACCACCTCGACCCAATCTTCGAGCGTGATTCCGTCGAAATCGACCGTCCTCCGCTCCCCCTCCGACCGGGCTTGCAGCATGAAGTCGTTCAGTGCAATCAAATCGTCCATCATCTTACCTTTGCAAGGACTTCGAGGAGGTTGAGACGCCGTAGACGAACGAGTGCCTCGATCGTCGTCTTCCGTCCCGGCACCTTGGTGAGTGTACGCGCGTTACACGGCGCGAGCACGGCTCCGATGTCGGGCTTGGATTGCACCTTTTTGTTCCCACTCCAGTAGAAGTACCTCTTGAGGCAGAACCGCTCGACCACGAAGAACTGGCACTTGCGATCTGTCGACTTGAAGACGCTGAGGTGCACGATGTCCCCAACCTGGAGATCGCTCATCGGGCCGCCAACGCGATCAGTTCCAGAAGCGAGAGCTTTCGCACGTAGAGCTGTTCAGAGATCACCGATCTCCGGCCATTGGCCGATTCATCGAGCTCTACGTGGATCCGAAACCGTGTCTCGAAGCTGATGCCCCGGACCGTGCCCAACCGATGCTCGTAGGTCTGATCGCGGACTGCGAGGAAGACTGCGACACGATCTCCCACACTGAGACCGGCAAAGCTAGTCAGTGTTGCGTCCATCGGCGGCCTCCGCGATCTGTTCGAGAAGAGAAAGCCTGCGGAGCTTCTCCTCAGGGACGACCTCGATGATGCTGTTGTTGAAGATCGGTCGATCGAATAGCACTCGACACCAACCGGGTTGTTCGAGGAGGCTCCTCACTGTTCCGTGAATCGACCCGTGCGCGGGGTCAGAAAATACCACTCGTTCACCCGGACGGTAAATCGTCGCCATTCGCGGCCTCCGCGATGGCTTCCAGTATAGACGCTGGTTGGAGGTCCCACTCCTCCCACCAGTAGCTAGATTCGAGTGGTCGCGGATCGACGGGAAAGATGCGGTAATGGTATCGTCCGCCCACGGCTGCTGTCTCCATGACCGTGGGCGCTTCACCTTGACGTAACGCTGGCTGACCTGCTCGGAGTTGTAGAACGGGTGAGCGTGCAGAAAGCTCCAGATGAACTGGCGCGACACGCGCTCGAGCACGAACTGGAAGGTGGGGTGCTGGATCGTCGTGTGGTGCCCCGCCTTGTAAGTGGACGCGCCGATCTTGTCGCGGAGCTCGCGGGCCTTTTCGTCCTTGGACACGTCCTCGGGGTAGATGACCTTGGAGCTGTAGCACGTCCGTGCCGTCGCGACCGAGTTGTCGTACGGATGCTCGAACCAGTTCTGGAGCCGAACGATCGGCGCGGGCTCGAGGCCACTAGCTTGACCGTCTTCGGAGAAGATGAGGCGGACTGGCATTTTCGTTTGGGCCCGCAGGGATTCGAACCCTGATCGAACGGATTATGAGTCCGCTGCACTAACCGTTGCGCTACAGGCCCACGTCGAGAGACAGCCTACCACTGTCGCCCTGTCGTGCCTCCGCGACGGCTTCTCACGTCTACGAGAGGCCGCCTATGCCAGCGCGCGGCCAGAAACGCTGGGCTTGAGGCTGAACGTTTTGGGCTCAGTGTCGGCCGAGTCGCGCATCATCGCATCATCGACGCTTGAGATCGACGTCCTCTGAGAGCCCGAGCTCGCGGAGCGCCACCTTGGTCTCCTCCACCTTCGACACCGTGGTGCCACCAGGTGGCTCCACGTCGACCGAGACGGTGAGCTTCAAGCCGCCGCTGGTCGCGAAGCGCGAGAGGACCTTCGTGTAGAAGTTCATCCATTTCTGCGGCGAGATCTCTCCGCTCCAGTGGAAGCCCGCGATCTCGGTACCGGGCGGCGGCTCCGAAGACCCCGAGGTCGTGGGCGTAGGCGAGCCTCCCCGCTGGATGCCCGTCGTGGCGCCCTGGGGCGCGCCCGTGGGTGTTCCAGGGGTGGGCTGCGCCTCGCCTCCCGATACGGGCGGTGTCGCGCCCGTGGGCGCCGGGGGTGCAGCCTTCTTGGCCACGTACTCCTCCGCGCGCTCGCGGACGATCAGGTACACGTCGTCTGCGATCTCGATGTCGCCAGAGCCGAGGGAGCGCTTGTAGACGAAGGGCTCGTAGCCACCGTCGCTCGCCTTGCCGACGTAAGCGACGGTGCCGGCGTCAAGGCCGCGCGAGATCGTGTCCTTTACGACATCCGGCTTCAGCAGCCTCGGGAACTTGGGCGAGGCATAGAAGGCGTCCCGCACCGACTTCGTGCTCCACTCAGGCAGCGCGGGAGGCCAGTAGCGAGTGAGGAAGTTGGGGCTGACGCCCTCGACGACGATGTCCTCCTGCTTAAGGCGCGAGAGGATCAGCTCGACGAGCGACGCTGCTGCACTCGAGTGGACAAGCCCGAGATCGATCTTCCGCAGCGATTTGTCGTCGGCGAGCAGAAAGACGTTCTTGTACGCCCGCCACACCGACTCGCGGAGGTCGCGCTCGGCTCGCTTGGTGTTCTCAGCGAGCTGGCGCTGCTGCGTCTCGTCGAGCTTCAGCTCGCCCGAGTCCGCGTCGATGTCCTTCCACGCGAGAACCTTGCGCGCCTCCTCCAGGAGCGTGCTCGCGTCTTCTGGAACCACCCATATGAGCGCGCTCTTGAAGGTTCGCGAAGACGATCCGCTCTCGGTGGTTATCTGCGTAATGAGGTTCTTCGTCGCAGGCTCAGGAGCCGTGTTCTCGGGTGCGAGCACCACGAGCGTCAGTACTGGCCGGTCAGGGACCTCGTTGCTCTTCTTCGGAAAATAGACTCGCTCGACGCCCTTCCCCGCCGCGAAGACCTTCTGGATCTCCTTGCGCACAATCTCGTCGATCGACGCCGCGCTAATGCACGCGCGGCGGTCGGCGAGGAGCTTGTTGAGGTTCGGCTGAAAGCTGAACCAGTAGCGATTCTTCTCCGCAGCGAGGAAGTAGCAGTGGTCGGTCAGCGCATCGAGGCACTGCTCGACGTTTCCGATATCGAGCTCTGGCTCGGCAACGGCGAGCCGAACCTCGGGCAGTGTCGCCTCTCCGCGCTGCTGACCACCGTTCGATTCGAACAGGATCGTGGTTGCGACCTTCCGGTGCAGGCGCGCCTTCTTCAACACGGGCGTCGCCTCGGTGTCCAGGCGCAGCGCGTGTGCATGGTCCTTCCCCGCGATGTCTGTTGTCACCGCGGGCTCAAGGCGCGCCTCGCCGAGCTGCTCGAAGAGCGCGGCCCGGAACAGCGGATCTTCGAGCGGCGCGGTTCCGAGCGAGATGAGCGGGTCCTTGTGCGCGCCCTTGTAGCCCTCGCTGTACGCCTTCGAGACCCACAGCGCGAGGAGGCGCAGTACGCCGCGCGTCTGCTGGAAGCGCGGCAGCCCCTGCCACTTTCGCTCGAACACGGAGAGAAGCGAAGGATGAAACGGGTACGATGCCTTCAGTGCTTCACGTGCGTTCTCGACCGGGAACCAGCTCGGGAGCTGCTGCTTATTCGCCTGCAGCCACGCTTCGTACTCTTCGACGGTCGCAAGAGCGTCTTTGGGAAGGCCCTGCCACTCGAAGATGCGGCGTCGGATGATCTCCGAGGTCTCGGCCGACATGATGACGGCCTTGCCGAGGCGATCGAGCAGCTTCTTGAAGCGCTCGAAGTCCGATTGGTCCTCGGCCGTCATCTCGAGCTCGGACGCCGGGATGGAGACGGCCAGGACCACGTTGTCGCGGCCCCGAGCAACCTCAGAGAGGTTGTGCAGGAACGTGTAGAGCTGTCCCGCGAGCCTGCTCTTGCGGCTGCGGCTCACGTAGTTCATCAACTCGTCGAAGAGGATGAGCGTCGGCTTCCCCTTGGGCAGCATGCGCTCGATGACGTCGCCGCCCGGCGCGATCAGCTCCTTCTCGTGCTGCTCAACCAGCTTGAATCCTTCCTCCCCGCCGAGCTGGAACGCGATCTCACCCCACGGCGTCTTGCGGAGCGGCGTGCCATCGCTGCCGCCGCGACCGCTGATGGAGTCGAACTCAGTGCCAACGAAGATGGCCGTTGCAGCCTTCAGCACACTCGACATGCCTGCGTCCTGAAGAATGCCTCCGACACCCTTCCACGACTTCGCCTCGTCGCCGTTCAGCGCGAGGTGGAACAGGAGCGTGAGCGAGTGGGTCTTACCGCCGCCAAACTGCTTGGAGAGGTTAAAGATGGCCGAGGTCTCGACCTTCACGCCGGAGAGGCGCCGAACAACCTGCGCAGAGAGCTCGCGGAGGTTCTTCGTGAGGAAGGTGCGTTCGAAGAACTCGGCCGGGTTCTGGTACACGGCCGGCGCGCGCCCATCTCGAACGTGGTCGAGGTGGACCGCGAACTCCGACGCGTCGAGCGGCTTGCCATCGCGCAGGTCCTCGCGAGGGGTGACGATCTTGTACCAGGGCTTCATTGCCATGTTCCTCTCACTTTCACTGCCGCGCGAAGCGCTCGAAACGCCTGAAAGAATCCGTAGGGGAACGTGCCCGCATCACTGCGCGAGCCGGTCATCTCCGAGCGTCGCGAAGAACTGCGACGTCCACTTGGTCGCGAGCGCCGTCATCCGAAGCCGAGCCCCTTCTTGCGCGCGAGGACGCCATCGACCCAGCGCTTCTCGTCCGTGCCACCGGGGTAGAGCGCCGAGAGCGACTGCGCGAGCTTCCAGAACTGCGGCTGCTTGCCGACCCCCTCCTCGACGATGAAGCGCTTGAGCGCCTCACCGCGTCCCGAGCCGAACAGCAGCATCGCTTGATGCACGCGATCGAGCGTTGTGGTGCCTGCCTTCGGCGCGCCAACCTCGCCCCAGCCCTGAGTCGCGGCTGCCTCTTCGAGTTCACCGAACAGCGTCATCTGCTTCTTCTTCGCGGTTGGGACGCCCTCGCTCTTCCCGAAGAGATGCTTCGCACGTTCGCTAACTGCGAGCAGGAGAGCCTTGTCACCTTTCACCTCAACGACGTGAATCAGCTCGTCGAGCCGTGCACCGAGTCCTTGGGCGATCTTACGAGCAGCGTCGAAGTCGAGCAGGAAGCCCGCGCCCGACGCAGACTTCTCGTTCTCGCCGTCCGCTTCCGGTTTATCATCAGCTTCGTTGTCCGCGTCGGTCGTCGATACCCCGGGGGCCGCGAGCGTCCACAGCCACATCGCGGTAAGGCGCGCATCCTCTTCCAGCCCCGTGGTCTCGGCGGCATCAAAGATCATCGACAGCGCTTCGCGCGATACGGCTGCCCAGACGTGCTCGAGATACTCGCGCAGCAGGACGACCTCGCCCGAGACTTTCTCGACGCGGGCGTATCGCGAGAACACCTCCAGCCCTGGGCCCAAGCACGCGAAGATCGCATCGGCGCCCACGATGCCCTCCTCAGCGAGCCACGGAAGCCACTCGTGGATGCGCTGGGGGAGTTCGCGAAGAACTTCTCGCCAGTCACCGACCGTGTTCACTGCCAACTGGCCGTCACTCGTTTCACGCGGCCGACAAACGATGTGCACCGACGACGCCAAGGACGCGGTCCCGATCGCATTCGTTCTTGCGCTGCGCTCGGTGTCGATAGGCCACGATGCCGTTGCTACCCAACCAGCGTCTAGCAAAGCGCCGAGCACGGCCTCCCAGCCAGCGGTGCTCTTGTGGGCGAACACAACGACTGCGATGCCGTTGGGCTTCGCGACTCGACGAGCTTCAACAAACGCGAGCCGCATCTGGTTCTCGTAGAAGCGTTCGTCCTTGGGCTTACCCGTGACCGAGTAGATGCGGGAGGGATTCCAGATCGCCTCATCGTTCTTCGGCAGTGCCTGGTCGAGCAGGTCTGGATGGACGGAGCGGAGGCTCTGCTTCAGCCAGACGAAGAAGTACTCCGACAGATCCGCGTACGGAACGGCGTCGTAGTACGGGGGATCGGTAATCACGGCATCCACTGAGTCGTCGGGCAGCGGGTGCTTCGTGGCGGATGCGCGGTGCACGGTCCCGCCACGCGCAGCGCCCGGCGCCATCACGTCGACCGCTTTGCCGATCCACTCGATAGCCCCAGCCCAGTTCCCCGACGCATCGGCGAGGGGGTTGCACTCGGCGAAGTCCCAGACAATCGCCAGAGCCTGGCGCGCAAAGGTGTGAACCGTGCACTCGCCGGTGTTGGACCATGTCGCGAGCGAGGAGCACGCATCGGCGATACGGTCGACTGCGAGCGCGAGGCAGGTGCAAATCGCTTCGGCCCGATTGCGATCGTGCTTCTTCTGGATTTGCAGGCTCGCCTCGCGGACGAGACGAGCAAACGTGGCGATGGCCACGAGCTGCCGAGGAGCGAACAAGTCCGTGAACGTTTCGACACCCATCCGGGTGACGGCAGACATCCCTCGCGCGTTCGGTGACGGGCGCTCTGTTGGAATCGGGTCCAGCGGGACCGCACCGTCCCTCCGCAGCCGCTCTGCGAGCTTGACTGCGCTTGCAGCCCCCTCAAGGTCCGAGCCTTCAGGAATGCGATATTGGCGCCCTTGCTCCCCCGGTCGCGTCGTAACGACAGCCAAGAGTCGAGCGCTTTCTGCACCGCCACGTCGTTCAGCGAGCTGCGCTCGCACTCGCGCGTTCGGGGTGGTGTATCCGCAGACGGGGCACTCAGCTGAGCCAGATCGTACGGTGCCGTCGGTCCCCGCCGCCTTGGCATGTGTGATCGTGAAATGAATGCTCTTCGCCTTCTGGTCGACAGAAGGTGCGAGGGCGATGTGGCGGACGCCCTTTCTCGCGAGCACATAGGAGCGCACGAGCGGAATCTCTGCGCCACAACTCGGCCCCTCGCAGCGAATCGTCCTCGCCCAGAGGTATGCGATGGGGGCACGAATCTCCTTGGAATCAGGCGGATAGAGCGCAGCAAGCTCCTTGCGCGCTTCATCGAGCACCCATGCTCCCCAGTGCCGAACGTCATCAGCCAGCGCCTGTCCGAAGCGAGGCACGTACTCAATCGCAACTTTGTTGAGCAGAACCGCGACGGGATTCAGGTCAGATGCGAACGGCTCCGCTCCAATTCGCGATGCCTCAAACGGGATGGCGCCGCCGCCAGCGAACGGGTCGAGCACGACGGGCGCGGCACCGTTCCACGCATCGACGCCGGCCACTTACCCTTGATGTACGCGCCGTTTGGATGGCGCTCGAACAGGAGGTCCCATAGGAACTTGTGGTTCTGGCGGTGGAGGCTCTCGCTGATGACGTGCGTCTTCGGTCGTAGCTTGATCTCGCTGAGCTTCGACTGGCCGAGGCGGATACCCCACGCTTTGAGCCATTCCGCAGTAACCTCGGGGCTCGTGAACCCGTGGTACAGGGAGGCGAGTAAGTGCGACTTTCCTTGACCGCGCTCGCCGATAAGCACGACGGGCTGGCCGTGACCCGGGCCGATCGCCTCCATAGCCGAGACGACGGCGGCGGTCGGGTACGTGATGCCGAGGAACTCGGCAGCCCCGATCTGGGTCGCGCCCGTGTTGTGCTCGTTCGCGAGCTCGATGGCCGTGCCCTTGAGGCGGCGGCCCTGGAATTCTTCGCGTAGTGTCAGTCCCAGCATCGTTCGGCTCCGTTCAGCAGATGGCGCAGTCAAGTCAGTCGTCCTCGCGGGTAGGGTCTGTTCCGCACGACCGCGTGAGCCCGAGCTGCCCCGTCACGGCAGCAGCGATAAGTGCGGAGCGGCGTTCCTCGATCAGTGCGATGGTACGCTCGATCGCCGCGATCAACGCATCGATCCGCGCCGTCTTCCGGTCGAGGTAGTCGGCGATGGCGCGTTGCTGCTCAAGCGGTGGAACCGGCAGACGCATTGCGCCGATGTCGGACTTCGGTAGACCGAACCGAGTGACGCCGTTCGCAGCTAGCTCCAACTGGAGCCGCAGCACCTTCGCTTGAAGGCAGCGAAGGAGAAAGCGACCCGAGAGCGCCGCCTCGTGCGGTCGGAGAAGAGCAAGGTGATAGCCGCACACGAGATCCTCGGCAGTCTCGACGACCAGTGCGGGAATGCCGATGTCGTCCCACGACTCCGAATCCTTCGTAATGATCACGTCGTCGACGCGCAGCCCGAACTTACGGATCTCCTCCTTGGTCGCCGTGCAGGCCATGAATTCGATACGTTGGGAGATAAACTCGTTGTTGTAGACATCCGAGTAGTTGCAGAGCCGAACGGGCAGTTCCCCCTCGACTGGAAACTTGTCGACGTTGCTTACGACACAGTCTGAGACGGCACGGAGCGGCTTCACGGTCCATTCCGAGGGAAGACGCCGATTCCATGCGAGGTGATCCGTCACTTCGTCACTTCCCGCAGCAACCGCACGATCTCCTCCTCGGCTGCCTTCAAGTCAGCGTCGATCTCCGCGAGCGGCCGCGGCGGGGTGTATTTGTAGAAGTGGCGGTTGAAGTTGATCTCGTAGCCGACCTTGTCCTTGGCTCGGTCCATCCAAGCGTCCGGCACGTGCGGCTTCACCTCACGCTCGAAGTACGCGTCCACGTCTTCCTTGAGCGGCACGTTCTCGAAGTCGCGCAGGTCGGCGTCCGCTTCGAAGCCCGCGCCAGGACCACCTGCGGGCACGGGCTCGGCCTTCGCGTCGCGCTGCGTGAACATGGAGCGAAAGAGCTTCTGCTCGGTCGCCTTCCAGCGGCTCCCGCGCTTCTTGAGGAGCGCCTCGATCTCGTCCCACGTCGCGGACCAGCAAAGGCGCGGCTCGCGGCCGAGCGCCTTGTCGATGGCCTCGACGTCGCCTCGCAGGTGCGGGCAGGCGTCGAGGAAGCGCGCCTTGTCCTCCGTCGTCATCTGGTAGCGCAGGCGAAGCGGGCGCTCGATGGTGACGCGCGTGTAGCCGAAGTCGGCGTTGTCGAAGATCTTGCAGCGCGGGCCCTCCTCGAACTTGCCGTAGAGGCGCACGATCTCGTCGATCTGCGCGCTGGTCATGTGCCGTCGCTTGTCGCCGAGGCTGCGCTTGCTGTCCTCGCTGCCGCCCGCGGTCCACACGTCGCGCGCGTCGAGGAGCTGCACCTTGCCGCGGCGGCGCTTCTCCTTGCGGTTGGTGACGACCCAGACATAGGTGCCGATGCCGGTGTTGTAGAACATCGACTCGGGCAAAGCGACGATGGTCTCGAGCCAGTCGTTCTCGAGGAGCCACCTGCGGATCTCGCTCTCGCCCGAGCCCGCGCCGCCCGTGAACATGGGCGAGCCCGAGAAGACGATCGCGAGCCGTGAGCCCTCCTTGTGCTCCTTCGGCTTCACGTCCTCTCGCTTGCTCCACATGTGCTGCAGGAACAGCAGCGCCCCGTCGTTCACGCGCGGCAGGCCGGCACCGAATCGGCCGGCGAAGCCGAGCTTCTCGTGCTCCCTCTGGATCTCCTTCTGCTGCTTCTTCCAGTCGACGCCGAAGGGCGGGTTGCTGAGAAAATAGTGGAAGGTCTCGTTCGGGAACTGGTCCTCGGTGAAGATATCGCCGAAGCGGACATTGTCTTCGTCGCCGTTGTGGCTCACCTCCTTCATGAGCATGTCGGAGGCCGCCGTGGCGAAGGCGCGCTTGTTGTAGTCCTGCCCGTAGGCGTAGAGCTTCGCCTCGGTGTTGTGCTCGCGCAGATAGCGCTGCGCCTCGGCCAACATGCCGCCCGTGCCGCAGGCCGGGTCGAGGAGCTTGCGCACAGTCTCTGCCTTGGCGAGCAGCTTGTCGTCGTGGATAAAGAGCAGGTTGACCATGAGGCGGATCACTTCGCGGGGCGTGAAGTAATCGCCGGCCGTCTCGTTCGCGGGCTCGTTGAAGCAACGTATGAGATTTTCGAAGATAAGCCCCATTTGCTCGTTCGGCACGTTCGACGGGTGGAGGTCGACGTCGGCGAACTTCGAGACCACGAGGTAGAGGATGTTCGCCTCGTGCATCTTCTCGATCTCGGCTTCGAACTCGAAGTACTCGAAGATGCGCTGGACGTTCGACGAGAAGCCCTTGATGTAGCTGACCAGGTGCTTGTGAATGTTGTCCGGGTCGCCCTTGAGCTTCTCGAAGTCGAGCGGCGAGTGGTTGTGGAAGCGCTGGCCCGCGACCTGGTTCAGCATGGTGTCGAGCACGTCGTCGGCGAGCTTGTCGCCCTTGTGCTTCTCGTATGCAGCGACGACCTTGGCCTTCGTCTCGGCGAGGACGCAGTCAAAGCGGCGAAGCACGGTCATGGGCAGCATGACGCGCTCGTACTGCGGCGGGCGGTAGGGGCCTCGCAGGAGGTCGGTGAGCTGCCAGAAGATGTTCACGAAGAAGTTGTGATCAACAGCCATGGTCGTCTCCTGTCGTTGTCTCCAATGCTCTCACTGCCCGCGGATCTTACCGACGTAAAGCTGGTTCTTGAGGATTTGGTAGAAGGCTCTCTTGTGCCAGCGTTGGACTTGACGGTCTCCCCAGCCCTAAAGGGCGGGGATTCTTTCTCGGTGCTAGACGGTAGGGCCGCCTAGCGAGCCGAGCTACATCGCATGTGTGGGTGGTACCACACACCGGAGGGGGCCGCCATCGCCCCGACTACTGGGCCGGAGCCCAGATACTTTTGCCGGATGTTCCATGCGCCGACGCCATCACGGTGGTATCGGAATCCGCAAGCGCAGCGGTAGTCACGGCCCGACGGCTTCCGGCGATGACCGCATGCCGGACAGGTCTGCGAGGTGTACGCCTCGTCCTGCAGATCCACCGCCATCCCCACACGTGCTGCCTTATAGGTGAGCATGTGCCGGGTGGCCCCGTGGAGCATCTGGTGGACCTTCTGATTGCCCGTGGCGCCGAGGTCCAGACCCTGGCGGATGTCCCGCACATCACCAATGACCACCTTCTGCACCCCGCTTGCGTGGAGGGTGGAGATCAAGGCGGTGGTCTGCTTATGCAGGATGTCCCGGATCTGGTGGTTGAGCCTGGCGAGCTGAACCCGCTTCGACCGAATCAGGCGCCGCCACCGCCGGGAGCCGCGCTTCTTGGTATCGATGAGACGCGATAGACGTGCCTTCAACTTGTTCTGGTACCGGCGCTTGGAACGCAGCAGCCGGCCGTTGGCAATGGTGCAGCGTTCCCCGTCATGCGCCACGGCCAGGTGGATCTCTCCCAGATCGATCCCGGCCACCTTATCGCCCTGCAGCGTGGACTGAATGGTCTTGGTATACGTGGCCCGCAGCTCGTACTGCTGCCCGTCCCAGCCGATTTCCACCAGCTTGGGAATGTCCCATTGCCAGGGAATCTGCAGGGGCTTGTTGCCCTTGCCGTTCGAAAGGACGAGGCAACCATCCCGCAAACGGATGCCACTAGCCTTCCACTGCACCTTGAAGAATCGCCGCCGCCGCTTCGGCGGCCGGGCCTGTGGGTCCGCCTTACGGCGCTTTCGCCAGGACTGCAGCGAGGCGAAGAACGACTGCACCACCGCATCGGCACTGTGCGCATGCAGGGCGTCGGAATTGTGCCAGCGCATTAGGCTGGACGGCTTGAGCCAGATCCCTTTCTTGCGCACCACCCGCCAGAAGCTGACCAGGGTGCGGCTGTAGAGATCACCTGCCGCCCTGGCCAAGCTGTCCAGTTGCTCAGACCGCCCGAGTTTCAGGCGGCGTACCACGTACTGCTCAGACATGCTTTTGGCTTTCGATGTAATGCTTGACCACGGCAAGCGGCGCGCCTCCTACGGTCGAAACGAAATAGCTGTTGATCCAAAGGCTGGGCAAGCGCTTTTTGAGCCAGGGGAACTCCTGCCTCAGCAGGCGGGACGAACGTCCCTTCAGAAGCTTAATCAGACGGTAGATGCCGAACTGCGGATCGACCTCCACCAACAGATGCACATGATCTGGCATGACCTCGATCTCTAAGATCTCGGCCTGAGCCTCAGCGGCAACCTCCCGCAACACCTCATTCAGCCGCCCGTCCACCCCATGGCTAAAGCCATGGGCTTGCGGCCGCTGCCAGTCAAACGGGTCACACGTCTTGCCATTTTTCGAGAAGCCGAGGTCGTTTAGCCTCTCGGTGTCCGGGATGATCACCAGCTTGGCGCCTGTGTTCAGGGTGCCGTAGACGTTCTTCATCCCCTGGAACTTCTGGTGCTTGAACACCTTGTGAATCCCGAGCTCCTTCGCGACCGTCTCCAGATCCTCAGGAGCGTTCAAGAGGAAGGCTTCGGCGACGAAACCCAGGTTCCTCACGAGGTCGAGCCGCTCGTTCTCAGAGATGATCAGCCGGCGCGGGCCCTTGGTCTTCCGTACAAGCTCGTCGCTGTCAACGCCCACGATGAGCTCGTCGCAGAGGAGCTTGCAGCGCTGCAAGTAGAGGATGTGCCCGACGTGGCAGAGATCAAAGCATCCACTCGTAAGCCCGCGAACGGTCATCCTATGCTCCCTTCTCACGCTTCCTGGCCGCGAGGGCTGCCTGGGACTCCACGACCGACTTCTCCATCGAGGCGCGGATCACTTCTCGCGTCTGGTGCGGTGCGAAGACCTGCGTCCCGACGGAGTTCGTGGTCTCCGGGTCGAAGACCCAACCGCGCTTCCAGTTCTGGCCCATCATTCCGAACGGGTTGGGTCCGAACGCCGCGACGATCCTGTTCTGCTCGTCCAGGAGCTCCTCGTAGGCCGGGTCGTCACTTCGCGGGCACCACTTCATGGGAGTCCCTCCATGAGTGTTCTACCCATAAAGCGAGCGAGCCCCTCCTAAGAGGGGCTCGCTTCGTAACAAGCCACAACGCGACAGGCCGCACGACTACCAGGCCAGGGCTTTGACTGCCTTGGCATGGATTGCAGACCGGTTTAGGTTCTACCCTACTTCGGCTTGTTCTTGCGCGCGGTCCGCGCAACGGGTTGCGTCTTCGGGTTGGGCGCCGTCAGCTGGTCCACGTAGGTGAGGGCCGCGAGCACCTGGTCGATCGTGCCCTTCTTGGCCTTGAACGCCGCCATGGCGGCTTGGGCATCGGCGATTGCCTTCTGGACGAGTTGGCTCTGCGGCGCGAGTGCCGTGAGCTTGGCTTCGGCGTCGTCGATCGCGCCCTCGTTGTTCTCGACGGCGACCACGGCGTTCGTCGCGACGACGATGCCCTTGTGGAAGTCGTTCTCGATCACCTGTTGCTGTTCCGGCGTGATGGTGCAGCCGACACTGAGCGTGACGACTGCACTGAGCAAGAGCTTCTTCACCATGTCCTCCTTGGCGGCGACATGGTAGCAGACATTGCTCGCTTAGGCGACGAGCTCAGGCTCTTGAACGCTCGCGTCGGAGGGTTCCGCCTCTGAGGCGGGCGATGGGGGTTCGACCTTCTTGCGTCGGCGCAAGCCGATCGCGAGACCCACGAAAGTGCCGGCGGCGCATCCTGCCGCGTACCAGTGGATCTTGTCGATGTTCTGTTCCAGCTTCGTGCCGCTGAGAACGTAGAAATAGGAGAGGTAGCTGAATTCGGTCAATGCAAAACTGATGACTGCTGCGAGTACGATCCTCTCCTTCGCGACCGCCACGTAATAGAGGGCCGCGATTACATCAAGGAGCACTCCTGCCGCGAACAGCGTCGCGGCGTCTACCACAGGAATCATTACTGCCTCCTGCTCTCGTTTCGCCCATCGGGATCTCCCTATTGGTGATCATGCGTGTTCAATCACTCCGAACATGAGCGACGATGGCGGGAAAGTGAAGCTTGAGGACCGTCCCCAAACCCGGCACCGCGCTCGGTTTAGGCCGCGTCGTCCCTATTGGTAGGACCGGCGCGTACCACGTGTCAAACTCCTCGATCATAGCGAGCTCGAATGCGGAGGCCAAGTTGCGAGTCGCGATCGCGCGGATCATCGCAGCCTCGTCTTCGAGGATGAATGCGAGCCGACGCTTACCGGCGGGGGCAAGCGCCACAAGATCGACCAGCTGGGCCCACTTCTTGATCAACTCATCGGTGGGCGCCGTCGAGTAGGGCGGATCCCCTCCAATGTTCTTCTTCCAGAATCGCGTGGTCGGAGAGGACCACGGTCGGAGGTGTCCGGCCACATCACATCGCTCGCGGCGGACTCACTCGCATGGGCGGCAGATTCGCGATCGGCTCCATGCGGATCGGACCGAGCACCTTGATAGGGCTCGTACCGGCGCGCGGGCCAAGCTTCACGTGCCGCACAACAGCGAAGAAGTAGCAGTTGAGCATGACGGGCTTTTGGACGGCCGGGATCACCGTCTTGAACCAGGCGAACTCGTCAGAGAGGTAGGGGAGGAAACGATCCGACAGCTTCCTGTCCTGGATCGCCTTGATGATCCGGGCCTCTGCCTCAACCGTGAACGCGACTTGCTCTGCGAGCGCGTTGTCGGTGGCGAGCTCTGGGAGCATGCTGCCCCACTTCTCGCGGGCCACCCGGGGCTTGATCATCGGCTGCGGCAGCGGTTCCTTCGGAAAGTTCTTCTGCCAGAACCGGATCGACGGCGATGTCCACGAGGGGTCGACCGGATGGGGGAGACACGGGATCGTCTCGTTGAGCAGCTTCGGAGCCTCGTTCATGGACGCGTGCCCTCAGACACCTACCATAGCACGCGACCCGCATCATTCACGAGCAACCCTCTCAGGAGACCTCAGCGATGATTTCGAGGAGCGAGAGCTTCCGAATGAGGTCGCTCTCGAAGACCCAAAAGGAGTCGCCCTCCATGCGATAGCCCCATTCGTCAGGTTGCTCTCGAATGGAGGGGTCATACGGCCAGAAGTCGGTCTCAGCGATCTGGCCCCAACGGAGCCCCCATCGTCGCGCGCCGTCGTCCTGGAAGTGAAACTCGACCCATTCGCCCGCCTTGTATTTCGACGGGAAGGGTGGATTCACCTCTGGTCGCGCATGTAGAGGGCGGCGTAAATCTTGTAGTCGATCAGCGTCCCCGTGACCTTCTTGAACTTGATGAAGTCGAACAACTTCGCGAGCTCGACCTCGTGAACGGTGATGTTCTCGCCCTTGACGCCGCCGCCCTTGCCGACCTTCTTGAGCTCGAAGGCGAGGTAGACGTTGATGTTCTCGTCCGTGAGGCCCGACGAGGCGGGGCTGGAGAGTAGAGGCTCCAGGGCACCAGCCTCGTAGCCGGTTTCCTCCAGGAGCTCGCGCCTCGCGGTGGCTTCCAGCGTCTCCTTGGTGGGCGTGTCGCCGGTGATCCCAGCCGGAAGCTCAACCACGAACTGACCGACGGGCGGTCTGTACTGCTCCACGAGGAGTATCTTTTGGTCCTTGGTGACAGCGAGGACCGCGACGATCGCCTTGCCGGTCGTTCGCTGGACGAATTCCCAACCCTTACCAGGATCCTCATCGTTCTTGACGAGCTTGAGGAAGCGACCTTTGTAGAGCGTCTCAGCCATTGTCACACCTCATTGGCCATCGGCCGCCATCGCAATCTCTTCGAGCAGGTTCAGGACGCGGACCTCGTTGAACCACACAAGGTAATCGCCGTCTTCGTCGTCCCACTTAACGATGGGACCTGCGAAGCCGGGGCCGTGATCGACGATCTCGATAACCGTGCCGTGGCGTCCTTTCCTGAGCTTGAGATCCTCTTTCCAGTTGAACAGCCACCGGAAGACCCGGTAGTAAGCCCACCAGGGGATCGGCTTTCCGCGCTTCATCGTCTCTGAGTTCACGGGATGGCCATTCAGGAAAAGGACGCGATCTCCGACCTTCATTGCGCCGCCTCCGCGAGCACTTCGAGCAGATTCAGAACCCGGAACTCCTCCTCAGGCCAGATGTTCGCCTCCGTGTGCCCATCGAGGCGGATCACCACGTAGTCGGTGAGTGTAGTTCTACCGCCCGCGCGAGAGTCGGTGACGAATGTTCCGCGACGACCAGCGCCAGCAGGATCAGTGATCTCGATACGCGTCCCGGCCGGATAGTCGCGCTTCATTGCGCCGCCTCAGCCAGAAGCTCAAGGAGGGTGAGCTTGCGCCACCTTTTCTCCTTGTGGTTGACGCATATCTCGTGGACGTAGTGGAAGACTGGCTCCGCGCGGCCCGACACCATCGAGTAGCGCCCCTCTTGCCGCCTTGCGAGGGGCTCGTCGAAGGTGATGTAGTAGCAGATGCTCTCAACGCCCTGTTGGGGATTGTCGATCAGCGTGACAGTGCCACGAACGAGCTTGTAGCCGTCGTAGGTCTTGCTCACGTCGACCTCGACGCGATCTCCCTTAACGAGCGGGTTCATCTGCGGCAGCTTCCGCGAGGAGCTCAAGAAGGTTCAGGGGCCGTAGGTGCGGCGACAGGCGATGGGGATACGTGTTGCGCCCTGTGTCGAGCGCAACAGCGAACTCGTCCGGCTCCGACTCCTCCACGATCGTACCTTTGACCCACCCGGAACGGTGGACCGCAACCTCGACGCGATCGCCGACCTTGAGCTCTGCTCGTCGTTCCTGTTCGCCACACCAGGTTCTACCCACCTCGTGGCTCAGGAGAGGGGCGTGTCTTTCAAGACAAGAGACCCGGCGTGTGTAGACTTAGGAGCGTGGACTGCCCGTTCTGCAAAAGAGCCATGAGCCGTTGCTCGAAACGTGATCAATCATGACCACGCCGA
>JRHI01001736.1_pt1 | contig 17145 bp, 13 predicted proteins | sample 215371 | NCBI WGS metagenome assembly JRHI01 (sample SAMN02929681, study PRJNA255918) | sediment metagenome | biome: cave system; feature: Ice Cave; material: Sediment; isolation source: sediment from deep within a dark volcanic ice cave with no known source of... ...
TACATCAAGAACATGATCACCGGGGCGGCCCAGATGGACGGGGCGATCCTCGTCGTCTCCGCCGCGGACGGCCCGATGCCCCAGACCCGCGAGCACATCCTCCTCGCCAAGCAGGTCGAGGTCCCCTCGATCGTCGTGTTCCTGAACAAGGTCGACATGGTCGACGACGAGGAGCTCCTCGAGCTGGTCGAGCTGGAGGTCCGCGAGCTGCTCTCGAAGTACGGGTTCCCCGGCGACGAGGTGCCGATCGTCCGCGGCTCCGCGCTGAAGGCCCTCGAGGGCCCGGCGAACGCCGATGACCCGGCGTACGCCCCGATCCTCGAGCTCATGGCGAAGGTCGACGCGTACATCCCGACCCCGGTCCGGGCGAAGGACAAGCCGTTCCTCATGCCGATCGAGGACGTCTTCGGGATCAAGGGCCGCGGCACCGTCGCGACCGGCCGGGTCGAGCGCGGGATCGTGAAGGTCGGCGAGGAGGTCGAGATCCTCGGGATCCGCGACGCCCGCAAGGTCGTCGTCACCGGGGTCGAGATGTTCCGCAAGCTCCTCGACCAGGGCGAGGCCGGGGACAACATCGGCCTGCTCCTGCGCGGCATCGAGCGCGAGGACATCGAGCGCGGCCAGGTCATCGCGAAGGCCGGCTCGGTGAAGCCGCACACGAAGTTCCTCTGCGAGGTCTACGTCCTGGCGAAGGAGGAAGGCGGCCGCCACACCCCGTTCTTCAACGGCTACCGCCCCCAGTTCTACATCCGCACGACCGACGTGACCGGATCGGCCGAGCTGGCGCCGGGGACCGAGATGGTCATGCCGGGGGACAACACCACCCTCACCGTCACCCTGATCACCCCGATCGCCCTCGAGGAAGGCCTGCGCTTCGCGATCCGCGAAGGTGGCCGGACCGTCGGCGCGGGCGTCGTCACGAAGATCCTGGAATAAGACGGACGAGAGAACGGAACCAGAATGCCGAAGGACAACCGACCGATCATCACCCTCGCCTGCACGACCTGCCGGTCGCGCACCTACGCGACGCAGAAGAACCGCAAGAACGACCCTGACCGCCTCGAGATGGCGAAGTTCTGCCCGCGGTGCCGCAAGCACACGCCGCACCGGGAGACGCGCTAGGTCATACGGCAGTGGCGCAATTGGCAGCGCAACGGTCTCCAAAACCGTCGGTTGAGAGTTCGAGTCTCTCCTGCCGTGCTTGAAGTCAGGAAAGGATGCTAGGAATGGCGACGCGACCAGCAGGCGGATTCATCCGCTTCGCCCAGGAGTCATGGCAGGAGCTGCGGAAGGTGACCTGGCCGTCACGCGAGAGCGTGATCCGGCTCACGATCATCGTCATCCTCATCTCCGTGCTCATCGCCGCATACATCTTCCTGTTCGACAACCTGTTCACCGCGGTCGTGACGCGCGGGATCCTCGGGACGCCCGAGGCGTCGCCGGTCCCGCCGACCCAATAGGAGAGCGCAATGAGTGACGAAAAGGATCCGCTGAGCACCGCGGAAAAGGCCCCGCACACCGAGCCCGATGCGGCGAAGCTCTCCGATGCCGCCGCCGCCGAAGCGGCGCGCGCGTTCCTCGGCACGGCCGCGCCGGACGAGGAGGCGATCTCGGGCGAGGAGGCCAAGACCGCGCTCCGCAAGGCCGGCGCCGTGGCCGAGGCCGATCCGGTCGTGGAGTCCGAGCCGGTCGTCGAGGCCGAGCCGGAGCCCGCCCCGGTCGCCGCGGCGTCCGCGCCGGCCGCGGCCGCGGAGGCGGCCGACCGCCGCTGGTACGTCATCCACACCTACTCCGGATACGAAAACAAGGTGAAGACGAACCTCGAGCACCGGATCCATTCGATGGACATGGGCGACAAGATCTTCCAGGTCCTGGTGCCGACCGAGGAAGAGATCGAGATCAAGAACGGCAAGCGCCACCCGGTCGAGCGCAAGGTCTACCCGGGATACGTGCTGGTCGAGATGAACATGAGCGACGACTCTTGGTACGTCGTGCGGAACACCCCGGGCGTCACGAGCTTCGTTGGGATGGGCACGACGCCGACGCCGCTCTCCGACAACGAGGTGAAGGCGATCCTCCGCCAGATCAAGCTCGACGCGCCGAAGTACAAGGTGGCGTTCACCAAGGGCGAGGCCGTCCGGGTCACCGACGGCCCATTCACCGACCTCCATGGGGTGGTCGACGAGGTGAACCCGGAGCGCAACAAGGTCAAGGTCCTCGTGTCGATCTTCGGCCGTGAGACCCCGGTCGAGCTCGACTTCCTCCAGATCGAGAAGCTGGTCAAGTGATCCGGGTCGGTATCCGGGGTGGCAGGGGCGCAGCCCCCGCGAAAAGCAAGATGGAACGGGGTGGCAGGGGCGCAGCCCCCGCGATGAACGAATGAAGAAGATCAAAGCGGTCGTCAAGGTCCAGATCCAGGCGGGAAAGGCCACCGCGGCGCCGCCGGTCGGCACCGCCCTCGGGCCGCACGGCATCAACATGGGGCAGTTCATCAAGGAGTACAACGAGCGGACCGCGCCGCTCACCGGGACCGTGGTCCCGGCGGTCGTGACGATCTTCGAGGACCGCTCCTACACCTTCGTGACGAAGAGCCCGCCCGCCGCCGACCTCATCCGCAAGGAGGCCGGCATCGAGAAGGGGTCGCCCACGCCGAACAAGAGCAAGGTGGGAAAGCTGTCCAAGGCGAAGGTCCGCTCGATCGCCGAGACGAAGATGGCCGACCTGAACGCGACCTCGATCGAGTCCGCGATGGCGATGGTCGAGGGCACCGCGCGGAGCATGGGCGTCGATATCACCGCGTAGCGAATGAGGCCCACCACGGCCTGGAACGTGGGAGACCGGCAACGGTCGAAGGAGAAGCGGCATGGCAGGGCATGGCAAGCGCTACACCGAGTTGGCGAAGAAGATCGACCGCGACAAGACCTATAGCCCCGAGGACGCGGTCCGCCTGGTGAAGGAGACCGCCGGAGCGAAGTTCGACACGACCGTCGAGCTGCACCTGCGGATGGGCGTCGATCCACGGCACGCCGACCAGATGGTCCGGGGGGCCGCGGTCCTCCCGAACGGCACCGGCAAGACGGTGCGGGTCATCGTGTTCGCGCAGGGCGAGAAGGCCCGCGAGGCGCAGGCCGCCGGGGCCGACGAGGTCGGCGCGGACGACCTGGCGAAGAAGGTCGAGGGCGGCTGGCTCGACTTCGACGTGGCCGTGGCGACCCCGGACCTCATGGGTGCGGTCGGCCGGCTCGGCCGGGTCCTCGGCCCGCGCGGCCTCATGCCGAACCCCAAGTCCGGTACGGTCACGTTCGACGTGGCGAAGGCGGTCCGCGACTCCAAGGGCGGCCGGATCGAGTTCCGGGTCGACAAGACCGGCGTCGTGCACACGACCGTCGGCAAGGCGTCGTTCACCGAGGCCGCCCTGGTGCAGAACCTCGCCACGGTCATGGACGCCGTGAACCGCGCCCGGCCATCCGGCCTCAAGGCCAATTACGTCGAGACCGTCTATCTCACCAGCACCCAGGGACCGAGCGTGAAGATCGACACGGGGCAAGCCGTCGCGCTGGCCGGCAAGGCGACCACCTAGCCGGGTACGCCTGGCCGGGTACACTGGACCCACAACTTCATAGCCGAAGAAGCCGGTCTCCCGTTACGGGAAGTGAATCCGCCAGCAGGCGGAGCCAGCGGAGGCGAAGGTGCCCAGGGGTGACGTCATCGTCTCCATCGGCCTTCGTCCCGCACGGGACGGAGGCCGTTCTTGTTGTGAGACCAACACGGAAGGAGAGACATGGCAAAGACCAAGAGCGGACCCAAGACCAAACGCAAGGGTGGCGGCGTGGCGGCGAAGGCCCAGGCCGTGACCGCGCTCGAGGCCGACATCGCGTCGGCCTCCACGATCATCGTCACCCAGTACCGCGGCCTCACCGTGCAGGAGCTCCAGGACCTCCGCCGGAAGCTGCGCCCGCGCGGTGTCGAGTACCACGTCGTGAAGAACTCGCTGTTCGGCCGCGCGGCCGACGGGTCGAAGAAGATCGGCCTTCGCGCGCTGCTGACCGGGCCCACCGCCGTCGCCCTCGGCAGCGGCGACGAGGTCGATCTGGCGAAGGGCCTCGTCGAGGAAACCCGGGCCTACAAGGCGTTCAAGATCGTCGGCGCGTACGTCGGCGGTCGGGCGATAAGCGGCGAGGACGTGCAGTCGCTCGCCAAGCTTCCGGCGAAGATCCAGCTCCAGGCGACGCTCGTCGGCAGCCTCCAGGCACCCCTCGCCCAGGCCGTCGCGACGCTCCAGGCGCCGCTTTCGACCCTCATCCGCGTGCTCGAAGCACGCGGCCAGCAAGCCGCATAAGAAGAAAGGGACACCGCAATGGCCGTTGACACCAACACCGAGAAGTTCGACAAGCTCGTCAAGGACATCGAGGGGCTCTCGATCCTCGAGATCGCCCAGTTCGGCAAGTTCCTCCAGGAGCGCTGGGGCGTTTCCGCGGCGCCCGTCGCCGTGGCCGGCCCGGCGGCGGGTGGCGGCGCCGGCGGCGCCGAGGCCGTCGAGGAGAAGACCGAGTTCACGGTCATCCTGAAGGAGGCCGGCGCCTCGAAGATCAACGTCATCAAGACCGTCCGCGAGATCACCGGGCTCGGCCTCAAGGAGGCGAAGGACCTTGTCGACGGCGCGCCGAAGCCGGTCAAGGAGAACGTGAGCAAGGACGAGGCCGAGGCGGTCAAGAAGAAGCTCGAGGACGCCGGAGCGACGACCGAGCTCAAGTAGCCGATACTAATTCTGGTATCGCGAGCCTTGCCTGCCTGCCTGCTGCGGGCGGCGCTCGCCGCCGGGGGTAGAGTGTCCTCCGCGGCTCCGCCGACGGCGGGATCGCGAAAGGTGCCGGACCGGGACCACGCTACGGGCGGGGTCCCGGTTCTGGTTTTCCAGCGGGCGCGCGGTCCGGTCCGCGGTGCTTCGCGACCCGGGCCGGCGGGCCGATTCAGCGCAGGAACGATCCGCGGGCCTTTCCCTCGAGATACGTCGCGCCCCGCACGGCGCCGAGCAGCAGCGCGGTCTTCGCCAGGATCTCGGCGTCGGCCCCGGTCGCGGCAAGGACCGATACCTCGACCAGGTCGCTCGTCGCCGGGGCGCCGGTGCGTGGATCGATGAGATGGTGCAGGCCGTCGCCCCAACGCCGGCCGGTCGTCCCGCTCGTCGCGGCGCCACCGTCTCGGAGGAGCACCGTCGTCCCGCCGAACCCGACCGGCCAGCCGGGCCCAGCCTCGCTCACCGATCCCGTCGGGCCGTTCCCGGTCGCACGCAGGTCCCCGGCGAGATTCGCCAGCGCGTTCGGCCCGATCCGCTCGACCGCCCGATCGGCGAGCCACCCCTTTGCCAGGCCACCAAGGTCGATCGCGTTCCCGGGACGCAGACGCGCTTCACCAGGTCGCACGGCGAGCAGCTCGGGGAGCGGCAGGGGGAGCACCCGCGCGGCGGTCCGCGGGGTGGGGCCGGCGGCGAGGTCGCGGGTGTATCCGGCGGCCAGGAGCGCCGGAAGGATGCCGGCATGGACGAGGCCGCGGCTCCGCTCGTGGGCCTCGAGCGCCAGCCGGAGCAGCGCCTCGAGCTCGGCGCTCACCGGGGTCCAGCCGGCCACCGCGGACCGGTTGAACCGCGACAGCTCGCTGTCCGGGGTGAACCGGGTGAGCCGGTCGTGCATCCGGACGATCCAGGCGCGGACCGCCATGAGCACCGGCGGCGCGCCGCCGAACAGCTCGCACCGGCCGCCGAGCGCCTCGAAGACGAGCGGGGGAGCCACCGCGGAGAGCGTACCGGTGCGCGGCAGCGGGCCCGCCGCAGGCCGTCCGGAAGCCCGAACGGTCCGGACGCGCCTGATCTTTGAAATTCCCCCTTGACACCTCCGGGCCGCCAGCCGAACATCTACGGTTCCCGGTTGACCGACCCCGCGTACCGTCCTACCATGACGACCTTGCTATCAGTACGACCGCCGTGCCCCACCATGCCCGCGCAACCCCCGCGACCGAAGCTCTGAGGAGGGCCCCCACATGTCCCTGACCCTCGACCGTACCCCTGCGTCCCCGCGCCAGCGGCGCAACTACGCGTCGCTCCCGGAAGTGCTCCCGCTCCCCAACCTCATCCAGACCCAGATCGACAGCTTCAAGTGGTTCTGCGAGGAAGGCCTCCAGGAGCTGTTTGCCGAGATCTCGCCGATCCAGGACTTCACCGGGAAGAACCTCGATCTGCGATTCCTGTCCAGCGAGTTCCGCGACCCGAAGTACTCCGAGGAGGAGTGCCGGACGCGTGACCTCACGTTCAGCAAGCCACTCTGGGCGCGCGTCGAGCTGGTGAACAAGGAGACCGGTGAGGTCAGCGAGCAGGACGTCTTCCTCGGGGACTTCCCCTGGATGACCGACAAGGGGACCTTCGTCATCAACGGCGCCGAGCGGGTCGTCGTGAGCCAGCTCGTCCGCTCGCCGGGGGTGTATTTCACCGCCGTCGACGACCCGACGACCGGCCGCCAGCTGTTCTACGCCAAGCTCATCCCGAACCGCGGCGCCTGGCTCGAGTTCGAAACGTCCAACAAGGACGTCATCTCGGTGAAGGTCGACCGGAAGCGCAAGCTCACCGTGACGACCCTCCTGCGCGCGATCGGCTACTCCTCGACCGAGGAGGTGAAGGCCCTCTTCACCAACCTCGACACCGACCCCGAGCACCAGTACATCGCCTCGACCCTGGACAAGGACCCCGCCCAGAACACGAACGAGGGCCTGGTCGAGGTCTACAAGCGTCTCCGGCCGGGCGACCCGCCGACGATCGACAACGCCCGGAACCTCGTCCAGTCGCTCTTCTTCAACTTCCGCCGGTACGACCTGGCGAAGGTCGGGCGCTACAAGCTGAACCGCAAGCTCGGTCTCGATCTCGAGATGTCGCAGCGCACGCTCACGAACGACGACCTGGTGAAAATCGTCGCGCGGATCGTCGAGCTGAACAACGGCAAGGGCAAGGCCGACGACATCGACCACCTCGGCAACCGCCGGGTCCGCGCGGTCGGCGAGCTCATCCAAGGGCAGTTCCGCGTCGGCCTCCTGCGCATGGAGCGCGTGGTCCGCGAGCGGATGTCCATCGTCGAGCCGGAGAAGGCGACGCCGAAGGAGCTCATCAACATCCGCCCGGTCGTCGCGTCGATCAAGGAGTTCTTCGGCGGCAGCCAGCTGTCGCAGTTCATGCAGCAGACCAACCCGCTCGACGAGCTCACCCACAAGCGCCGGCTGTCGGCCCTTGGCCCGGGTGGCCTCTCGCGCGAGCGCGCCGGCTTCGACGTCCGTGACGTCCACTTCAGCCATTACGGGCGGATCTGCCCGATCGAGACGCCGGAAGGCCCGAACATCGGTCTCATCGGCTCGCTCGCGACCTACGGCCGGGTGAACGCCTATGGCTTCATCGAGTCCCCGTACCGCCGGCTCGACACCTCCGCCGACGGCCGCGCGCACGTCTCGGATGAGATCGTCTACCTCACCGCCGACGAGCAGGAGATGGCGACCGTCGTCCAGGCGAACGCGCACCTTGACGCGAACAACAACTTCGTCGACGAGCGTGTCCAGGTACACAAGGGCGCCGAGTATCACGAGGCGCCGCCGTCGATGGCCGAGTTCATGGACGTCTCGCCGAAGCAGATCGTGTCGGTCTCCGCGGCGCTCATCCCGTTCCTCGAGCATGACGACGCGAACCGCGCGCTCATGGGCTCGAACATGCAGCGGCAGGCCGTACCGGTCATCCGGCCGGAGGCCCCGATCATCGGGACGGGCATCGAGTACCGGGCCGCCAAGGACTCCGGCCAGGTCCTCATCGCGCGTGCCGCCGGAACGGTCCGGTCGGTGTCCGCGGCGGAGATCTGGATCGAGGAGGACGCCGGCGACGCGTTCCGCTACAAGCTCCAGAAATTCGTGCGCACGAACCAGGGCACCTGCTTCAACCAGCGGCCGATCGTGAACGTGGGCGACCGCGTTGCCGCCGATCAGGTCATCGCCGACTCGTACTCGACGGACCAGGGCGAGCTGGCCCTCGGCCAGAACATCCTCGTCGCCTTCATGCCCTGGGAGGGCGGCAACTACGAGGACGCCATCATCCTGTCCGAGCGGATCGTCCAGGACGACAAGTTCACCTCGATCCACGTCGAGAAGTACGAGGCCGAGGCCCGGGACACCAAGCTCGGTCCCGAGGAGATCACCCGGGACATCCCGAACGTCGGCGAGGAGGCCCTCGCGGACCTCGACGACTCGGGCATCGTGTACATCGGCGCCGAGGTCGGACCGCAGGACATCCTGGTGGGGAAGATCACGCCGAAGGGCGAGACCGAGCTCACCGCCGAGGAGCGYCTGCTGCGCGCGATCTTCGGGGAGAAGGCCCGCGAGGTGAAGGACACCTCGCTCCGGCTTCCATCGGGCGAGCACGGGAAGATCGTCGACGTCGCGGTGTTCAGCCGTGAGAACAACGACGAGCTCCTGCCGGGCGTGAACAAGCTCATTCGCATCGCGATCGCGCAGAAGCGCAAGATCAGCGTCGGCGACAAGATGGCCGGCCGCCACGGCAACAAGGGCGTCATCGCGAAGATCCTTCCGGTCGAGGACATGCCGTTCCTACCGGACGGCACCCCGGTCGACATCGTGCTGAACCCGCTCGGCGTGCCCAGCCGGATGAACATCGGGCAGATCCTCGAGACCCACCTCGGGTGGGCGGCGTCGGTGCTCGGCATCCACGTCGCGACCCCGGTCTTCGACGGGGCGAAGGAGGAGGCGATCAAGGAGACCCTCCGTGCCGCCGGTCTTCCGGAGAACGGCAAGATCCAGCTGCGCGACGGCCGCAGCGGCCGCGCGTTCGAGGAGCCGGTCACCGTCGGCCAGATCTACATGCTCAAGCTCCACCACCTTGTCGAGGACAAGATCCACGCCCGGTCCACCGGTCCCTACAGCCTCATCACTCAGCAGCCGCTCGGCGGCAAGGCCCAGTTCGGTGGCCAGCGGTTCGGCGAGATGGAGGTCTGGGCGCTCGAGGCCTACGGGGCGGCGTTCATCCTCCAGGAGCTGCTCACGGTGAAGTCGGACGACGTCATGGGCCGGGTCCAGACGTACGAGGCCATCGTGAAGGGCGAGGACATCCAGCCACCGGGGGTGCCGGAGAGCTTCAAGGTGCTCATCAAGGAGCTCCAGTCGCTCGGCCTCTCGGTCGAAGTACTGAACGAGAACGAGGAAGAGATCCGCTTCATCGAGGAGCAAGGGGCGCTCGCGACCCCGGACCTCGGGATCAACATCTCCGGCCTCGAGGGTGGTGAATAACGATGCTCGAAGTCAACGAGTTCAACGCGATCCGCATCTCGCTCGCGTCCCCCGACCAGATCCGGTCGTGGTCGAGCGGCGAGGTGACCAAGCCCGAGACGATCAACTACCGCACCCTCCGTCCGGAGAAGGACGGCCTGTTCGACGAGCGGATCTTCGGTCCGACCCGGGACTGGGAGTGCTACTGCGGGAAGTACAAGCGCATCCGCTACAAGGGCATCATCTGCGACAAGTGCGGGGTGGAGGTCACCCGAGCGAAGGTCCGTCGTGAGCGCATGGGCCACATCCAGCTCGCCTCGCCGGTCTCGCACATCTGGTTCTTCAAGGGCACCCCGTCCCGCCTGGGGATCCTCCTCGACATGTCCCCGCGCAACCTCGAGCGGATCCTCTACTTCGCGCTCTACGTCGTCACGCATATCGACGAGCACCAGAAGGAGCGTGTCCTGCAGACGATCGAGGAGGAGGCCGAGGGCAAGATCCGGCGCCTGGAGCAGACGATCTCCGACCGCACCGGCGCCATCGAGAGCCGCGCGAACGCCGAGATCATGCGCATCCGCACCTCCACCGAGCAGAAGGTCCGTCAGCAGGAGGAGCAGCTCGCCACCGACCTCGAGGTCCTCACCAACGCCGCGCAGAAGGCGAAGGAGCAGCTCGAGGAGGCGCTGGGCAAGCCGGCCCCCAAGGACATCGTGTTCAAGCCGGCCGACCTCACGCTCGTCGCCAAGGGCGAGAACGTCACCCGCGCGATGCAGACACAGCTCCAGCGGAGCCTTCAGAAGCAGACCGACACGAAGGTGAAGCAGGGGCGCGCCGAAGAGGCGACGACCCGCAGCGACGCCGACAAGCGGACCGCCGACCTGCGGGCCCGGGCCGACCAGGATCTCGGCGTTGTCCGCCAGGAGATCGCCCCGGACGTCCAGGTGGTCCGTGACGAGGTGAAGGCCAAGCGCGACGAGGTCAACGCGATCAAATGGATGCAGAACATGACCGAGACCGAGTACCGACAGTACGCCGACAAGTACCGGTACTTCCGCGCGCAGATGGGCGCGGAGGCGATCCTCGAGATCATGCGTCAGCTCGATCTCCCCAAGCTCGCGCTCCAGCTCCAGAACGACATGCGGTCGACCACCGGGCAGCGCCGGAAGAAGTCGATCAAGCGTCTGCGCCTCATCAAGGCGCTCCTTCGCTCCGGCGCGTCGCCGGAGTGGATGATCCTCACGATCCTTCCGGTCATCCCGCCCGACCTGCGCCCGATGGTGCAGCTCGACGGCGGCCGCTTCGCGACGAGCGACCTGAACGACCTCTACCGCCGCGTCATCAACCGGAACAACCGGCTGAAGCGGCTCCTTGAGCTCGGCGCCCCGGAGATCATCATCCGGAACGAGAAGCGCATGCTCCAGGAGGCGGTCGACGCCCTCATGGACAACGGCCGTCGCGGCCGTGCCATCTCCGGCACCGGCAATCACAAGCTGAAGAGCCTGTCGGACATGCTCCGCGGCAAGCAGGGGCGGTTCCGTCAGAACCTCCTCGGCAAGCGCGTGGACTACTCGGGCCGATCGGTCATCGTCGTGGGCAACGACCTCAAGCTCGGGGAATGCGGGCTCCCGAAGAAGATGGCGCTCGAGCTGTTCAAGCCGTTCGTCATGCGCCAGCTCGTCGAGCGGGGCCTCGCCCACAACATCAAGAGCGCCAAGCGCTACGTCGAGCGGGTCTCGCCCGAGGTCTGGGACGTCCTGGAAGAGGTCATCAAGGATCACCCGGTGCTCCTGAACCGCGCGCCCACCCTCCACCGCCTCGGAATCCAGGCGTTCATGCCCAAGCTCATCGAGGGCAACGCGATCCAGATCCATCCGCTCGTCTGCGAGGCCTTCGGCGCCGACTTCGACGGCGACCAGATGGCGGTGCACGTGCCGCTGTCCGCCGCGGCGCAGGCCGAGGCGAAACACCTCATGCTCGCCAGCCGGAACATCCTGAAGCCGGCCGACGGACAGCCGGTCGTGACCCCGCGTCAGGACATGGTCCTCGGCTGCTATTACCTCACCCTCGAGAGCAAGACCGCCGGGATGACCCCGCGGATCTTCGGCGACTATGGCGAGGTCCAGTCGGCGTTCGACCTGGGCGTCGTCGGGATGCACGATCCGATCAAGATGCCGCATGGCGGCGGCGTCATCGAGACGACCGTCGGCCGCGCCCTGTTCAACGCCGTCCTCCCCGAGGACATGCGCTTCATCAACCAGGTCCTCACCCGGAGCGACATCCGCGACATCGTCGTCGCGGCATTCGAGAAGCACGGGGCCGAGGTGACCGCGGAGCTCGTCGATCGGATCAAGAAGATCGGCTTCGCGTCGGCGACCCACGCCGGCGTGTCGATCTCGATCGACGACGTCGCGATCCCCAAGGAGAAGGCCTCCGTCATCGCCGCGACGGAGAAGTCGGTGGGCGAGATCGACCGTCAGTTCGCGCGCGGCCTCATCACCGAGGAGGAGCGCTACGACCAGACGGTGAAGCATTGGACGAAGGCGACCGATACGGTGATCAACGGGATGATGGGCGCCCTCGATAAGCGGGGACCGGTGTACATGATGGCCACCTCCGGCGCCCGTGGGAACGTCCGGCAGATGGGTCAGATCGGCGGCATGCGCGGACTCATCGCCGACCCGCAGGGCCGGATCATCGACCTCCCGATCCGTTCGAACTTCCGCGAGGGCCTGTCGGTCCTCGAGTACTTCATCTCGACCCACGGTGGCCGCAAGGGTCTGGCCGACACGGCCATCCGGACCGCGGACTCCGGGTACCTCACCCGGCGCCTGGTCGACGTCGCCCAGGATGTCATCGTCCGGATGGAGGACTGCGGCGACGAGGACGGGATCTTCGTGAATGCCGACGAGGTCGGGATGATCGAGCCGTTCCCCGACCGCCTCTTCGGTCGCGTCGCGCTCATGGATGTCGACGACCCGAAGACGAAGGTCCGCGTGGTGACCAAGGGCGAGGACATCGACCGCGACAAGGCCAAGGCCGTCGCCGCGGCCGGCGTGCGGCGGATGCGGATCCGCTCGCCGCTCGCCTGCCACGCGAAGTACGGCATCTGCCGCGCCTGCTACGGCCGGTCGCTCGCGACCGGCAAGCTCGTCGAGGCCGGGGAGGCCGTGGGCATCATCGCCGCCCAGTCCATCGGCGAGCCGGGCACCCAGCTCACGATGCGCACGTTCCACACCGGCGGCGTCGCCGGTGACGACATCACGATGGGACTCCCGCGGGTCGAGGAGATCTTCGAGGCCCGCGTCCCGAAGGGCCTCGCGGTCGTCTGCGAGATCGACGGCATCGCCGAGGTCGTCCGTGACCCGGATGGCTCACGGAAGATCGTCGTCCGCAACAGCCAGTCCTACACCGTGCCGATCAGCATCACCCCGGGCTACGTGCTCGCGGTGGAGGACGGCCAGCACGTCAACGCCGGCGAGGCGATCGGGAAGCCCGAGCGCCGGACCAAGGGCAAGATCGACATGCCCTCACCGGTCGGTGGCATCGTCCACGTCCAGGGTGACGGCAAGATCACGATCGCGATGCAGGAGGTCGAGGAGCGGGTCTACGAGGTCCAGCACCAGGCCCGCCTGCGGATCGACAATGGCGCGCCGGTCTCGGCCGGCGACTTCCTCACCGAGGGCTCGGCGAACCCGCAGGACATCCTGCGGATCTCCGGCCGCGAGGCGGTCCACCGCTACATGGTCGCGGAGGTCCAGAAGGTCTACCGCAGCCAGGGTGTGACGATCAACGACAAGCACATCGAGATCATCGTCCGCCAGATGCTCCGGAAGGTCCGGATCGAAGAGGCGGGGGACACCGAGCTGCTCCCGATGGAGCTGTTCGACCGCTTCGAGTTCGAGGACATCAATGCCCGTACCATCGCCGCCGGCGGCGAGCCGGCGACGGCCCAGACGGTGCTCCTCGGCGTGACCAAGGCCTCGCTCTCGACCTCCTCGTTCCTCGCGGCCGCCTCCTTCCAGGAGACGACCCGGGTGCTCACCGAGGCGGCGACGATGGGTCAGAAGGACCGCCTTCTGGGGCTCAAGGAGAATGTCATCATCGGGAAGCTCATCCCGGCCGGCACCGGCCTGCCGTCCCGGCGGGAGCAGCTGGACTGGATGCCCAAGCCCCGGGCCCTGGCCGGCCTGTTCGGTGTGGACGACGAGGAGCTCCCGGTGCTCCCGGCGGACGAGGTGCTGTCGCTCGAGGACCTCGACGACGACGACGACGAGCCGGAGACCGACATCCTGGACCTGGAAGGGCCCGAGGAGCTCGCCGCGGAGCCGAAGTAGTCACCGCCGGCCCCCTCGCCTTGCGGCGAGGGGGCCGGCCCGTCATACTTCACATTCGGCTGTCTTTCGAGGCGGTGAACGTCCTGGCTTCTTGTAGGGACGCTCATTTCGCGCATCGGCCTGGTCGCGATCTTGTGACCACTGGTCGCGCTGCGCTCGGGACCCGCGCCCTGGCGACAGGGCCGGCGTTCCGGTCGGGGAGAACCACGAATACGCGATCAGGTTCGGCGCGTTCGCGCGCCGTACTTGATCCGGGTCTCGATCAGGCGAGGGAGGGCTTGGCCCGACCGAGCCGCAGGCCCCCGCGAGCGAAGCAGCCCCGCAGGGCGGCGGAGCGAGCAGGGATCAAATAGGAGGAGGCACGCAGTGCCGACGATCGCGCAGCTGGTCCGCAAGGGCCGGAAGAGCCAGAAGCCCAAGGTGGATACGCCGGCCCTCCGCACGACGTGGAACTCGCTCGAGCGCCGTCACGTCCAGCTGGGGAAGGGCGCCCCTCAGAAGCGCGGCGTCTGCACGATCGTCCGCACGATGACCCCGAAGAAGCCGAACTCCGCACTCCGGAAGATCGCCCGGGTGCGCCTGTCGAACCACATGGAGGTGACCGCCTACATCCCGGGGATCGGCCACAACCTCCAGGAGCATTCCGTCGTCCTCGTGCGCGGCGGCAAGGTGAAGGACCTTCCGTCGGTGAAGTACCACATCGTCCGCGGGACGCTGGACACCGCCGGGGTGAAGGACCGCAAGCAGGGCCGCAGCCTGTACGGGGCGAAGAACCCGAATGCCAAGAAGAAGGCGAAGTAGCTCATGCCACGTCGTGCACGCCCCACCGAGCGCCGGACCATCCCTGATCGCAAGTATCAGAACGTCGTCCTCCAGCAGTTCATCAACAAGGTGATGCGGGACGGCAAGCGCTCGACCGCCGAGGGCATCGTCTATGACGCGATCGCGCGTGCCGAGGCGGCGACCCGCAAGCCGGGCATCGAGGTCTTCGAGACCGGCCTGCGCAACGCCACCCCGCTCATCGAGGTCAAGCCCCGCCGGGTCGGTGGCGCCACGTACCAGGTCCCGGTCGAGATCAAGGCCGACCGCCGCGGCTCCCTCGCGATGCGTTGGATCATCCAAGCCGCGCGCAAGCGACCGGGCAAGTCGATGGCCGAGAAGCTCTCAAGCGAGCTCATGGACGCGACGAACAACGCCGGCGCCGCCGTCCGCCGCAAGGACGAGACCCACAAGATGGCGGAGGCCAACAAAGCCTTCAGCCACTACAAGTGGTAGTCCGATGACGCTCGAGACCAAGGCCGCGAAGGGCGGGACGAGCAAGCGCGAATACCCGCTCGAGCGCGTCCGCAACATCGGGATCATCGCGCACATCGACGCGGGGAAGACCACCGTGACCGAGCGGATCCTCTTCTACACGAAGAAGATCTACAAGATCGGCGAGGTCCACGAGGGCGCCGCGACGATGGACTGGATGCCGCAGGAGCAGGAGCGGGGGATCACGATCACCGCGGCGGCCACGACCTGCTTCTGGGCGGACCACCGCATCAACATCATTGACACGCCCGGACACGTGGACTTCACCGTGGAAGTGGAGCGCTCGCTCCGGGTCCTCGACGGCGCCGTGACGGTGTTCGACGGCGTTGCCGGCGTCGAGCCGCAGTCCGAGACGGTGTGGCGCCAGGCCGACAAGTACGCGGTCCCGCGCATCTGCTACGTGAACAAGATGGACCGCATGGGCGCGAGCTTCGAGCGGTGCTTCGACATGATCGTGGATCGCCTGGGCGCGAACCCGGTCGCGATCCAGCTCCCGATGGGCGCCGAGGCCGGCTTCGTGGGGGTCATCGACCTCATCAAGATGCAGGCGCTGTTCTGGGAGAACGACTCCCCGGCCGACGCGGTCGTGCGCGAGATCCCGGAGGAGTACCGGGCCGTGGCGGCCCAGGGCCACGAGACGCTCGTCGAGAAGGTCGCCGAGACCGACGACGGCCTGCTGCACAAGTACCTCGAAGGGCAGCCGATCAGCGCCGAGGAGCTCGTGCCGGCGCTCCGTACCGCGACCATCGCCGGAAAGATCGTGCCGGTGCTCTGCGGCGCGGCCCTCCGGAACAAGGCCGTCCAGCCGCTCCTTGACGCGGTCATCGCGTACCTCCCGTCGCCGCTCGAGGTCCCGCCGGTCGTCGGCACGGATCCGAAGACTGGGGAGGAGATCGTCCGCCGTCCGAACGAGAATGACCCGTTCGCGGCGCTCGCGTTCAAGATCGCGGCCGACCCGTTCAGCGGCAAGCTCGCCTTCTTCCGGGTCTACTCGGGGACGCTGCACGCCGGCGACGCCGTCTACAACGCGACGAAGGATCGCAAGGAGCGCATCGCCCGGATCGTCCTCCTGCACGCGAATCACCGCGAGGACGTCGAGTTCGTGTCCGCGGGCGACATCGCCGCGGCCATCGGCCTGAAGCAGACCTTCACCGGCGATACCCTCTGCGACCCGGATGAGCCGGTGATCCTCGAGACGATCAAGTTCCCCGAGCCGGTCATCCAGATCTCCGTCGAGCCGAAGACCAAGGCCGACGAGGAGAAGATGTCGCTGGCCCTCGCGCGCCTYGCCGAGGAGGATCCCACGTTCCGCGTCCAGACGGATCCCGACTCCGGTCAGACCCTCATCGCCGGGATGGGCGAGCTGCATCTCGAGGTGCTCGTCGACCGGATGTTCCGCGAGTTCAAGGTCGCCGCGAGCGTGGGCCGGCCACAGGTCGCGTACCGCGAGGCGATCACCAAGCCGGCGCAGGGCGAGGGCAAGTACGTCCGCCAGTCCGGCGGCAAGGGGCAGTACGGTCACGTCGTCGTGGAGTTCGAGCCGCTCGAGCGTGGGTCGGGGTTCACCTTCGAATGGAAGATCGTCGGCGGCCGGGTGCCGAAGGAATACGCCAAGCCGGTCGAGCAGGGCATGCGCGAGGCGATGCTGAACGGCATCATCTCCGGCTTCCCGCTGGTCGATGTCGCGGCGAAGGTCATCGACGGCTCGTACCACGAGGTCGACTCGAACGAGATGGCGTTCAAGATCGCGGGCTCGATGGCCCTGAAGGCGGCCGTGCCGAAGGCCGGGCCGGTGATCGTCGAACCGATCATGAAGGTCGAGATCACGGTGCCCGAGGAGTTCATGGGCGACGCGATCGGCGACCTGAACAGCCGGCGGGGGCAGGTGCTGGGCATGACCGAGCGCGCGAACGCCCGCGTCATCAGCGGCATGGTCCCCCTCGCGACGATGTTCGGCTACGCGACCGACCTCCGCTCCGCGACCCAGGGTCGCGGCACCTACGCGATGGAGTTCGATCACTACGAGATCCTCCCGCCGAACCTGGCGGCTGAGATCACCAAGGGCAAGTCATGACCGCGCGCACGACGCACGACCAGACGACCGACCGGCAGAAGCTGAACGAGGGGGTGGCAGGGGCCTAGCCCCTGCGAGGAACAGATGGCAAAGAAGAAGTTCGAGCGCACCAAGCCGCAC
>JRHI01001737.1_pt1 | contig 17145 bp, 18 predicted proteins | sample 215371 | NCBI WGS metagenome assembly JRHI01 (sample SAMN02929681, study PRJNA255918) | sediment metagenome | biome: cave system; feature: Ice Cave; material: Sediment; isolation source: sediment from deep within a dark volcanic ice cave with no known source of... ...
CCCTAATAGAGGCGGGAATCGGCGATGGCAAGCCGCACCCCGCGCGGCATGGGCCGCAGCCTGGGGCCGCAACTTGGGCCACGGCGGCGAGACATGACGCCCCATGACGGCACCCTTGACGGGGGCGCCAGCGGACCGCATCGTCCAGGGCTCGGGACCAAGAAGCAACAATCGCTGATGGCTGCGGAATGCGCGCACCGACAATCAGCACGCTATTCACCGCTCTGCTCCTCGCCGCGCTGCCCTCCGGCGCGTTCGCGCAGGACTATTGCGTGACCTGCACGGGGCCCGACGCTAAGTACCACTGCGTCATCGGCGGAGACGCGAGCGTAGCGGCGCGGTCCTCGCGCGGCCAGATGTTGTGCATCACGCAGCTTGCCCAGAGCGGCGGTCATGCAAGCTGCAGCGTCAGCCGCACGACCACGGAGCCGTGCGAAGGGAAGCTGAGGACCGTAATGTTTCCGCCCGGCGAGGCGAACACGCCGCCCCTGGCCGAGACGACTCCGCAGGTGGCGGTGCCGCCCGAGACCGCTCCGCCGCCCCTTCCGACAGCTCCCGGCGCGCCGCCTGCCCTGACCGAAGGCGCCCCGGGCACTCCACCTCCGCCGGGTCCTCCGCAACAGGCTCCCGATACGGTCGGCGGAATTGCCTCCAAGACCGCCAACGATACTGGCGAAGGCCTCAAGAAGGCAGGCGAGGCCGTAACCAACACCGTAGACAAGACCGGCAAGGCGATCGGGCACGCCGCGTCAAAGACGTGGAAATGCCTCAGCTCGTTCTTTGGAGACTGCTAGGCGGCGAGCCGCCAGCTCAGTGCGTCGCGATCCATTCGCGCGCGAGCTTCTGGGCGCGCGAGATATCGTCCCGCGACATCTCCTTGGCGATCTCGAGCCGATGGCGCTTCGCATCCTCGTTGCCGCGCAGGGCTGCGAGGTTGAACCACTTGTGCGCCTGGACGAGGTCGAGGTCGACGTCGCGGCCCGCGCAGTAGTTGAGGCCGAGTTCGAACAAGGCGTCGGGCGTGCCGCCGTGAGGGGCAAAGTCCTCGCCATGCGAGATCAGATCAAGTCGTGCCATTACGCTTCCCGTTGCGCACCTTGGTTGCCGCGGAGGCGCTGGTCAGTGGTGCCGCTGCCGCCCCATTTTTTCGCTGCTCCCTCGAGCAGCAGGTAACGACAATGTCAGCGAGCCGATGAGAACTGGTAAACCGGCGGGCCGATGCTAGGGGTGCGATTGCCATCCGGGAATGAAGATCGCGGCGTGCATCCGCATCAAAGTGGCGCAATCGATCCGCTTCAAAGCACGCCGCAACCGCGCCTTCACGGTCAGGGTTACCGCGGGCTAACCATAGGACGAAAGCTCTGCGTCACGGGACCAGCACAACCGAGCCGGTCGTCTTGCGTGCCTCGAGATCGCGGTGCGCGGCGGCGGCCTCGCGCAGCGGATAGGTGTGGTTGACCACGATCTTGACCGCGCCCTTCTGCACCATGTCGAATAGATCGGCTGCATTGGCGAGGAGATCGGCGCGGCGCGCGGTGTAGGTCATGAGCGTCGGCCGCGTCGCATAGAGCGAGCCCTTGGCCGAGAGGACCGCGATCTCGAACGGCGGCACCGGGCCCGAGGAGCTGCCGAAGCTCACCCACATCCCCTTGGGCTTGAGGCAGTCGAGCGAGGAGGGGAACGTGTCCTTGCCGACCGAATCGTAAACGACATCGCAGCCCTCGCCCTGCGTGATCTCCTTCACACGCGCGACAAAGTCCTCGGTCCGATAGTTGATGACATGCGTGCAGCCATGCTCCTTGGCGAGCCGCGCCTTCTCCTCCGAGCCGACCGTGCCGATCATGGTCGCGCCGATCGCGCGCGCCCATTGGCAGGCGATGAGGCCGACGCCGCCCGCGGCTGCGTGGAACAGCATCACCGTCTTGTCCGTGCATGGGTAGGTCTCGCGCAGCAGGTAGCGCACGGTCATGCCCTGCAGCATCATCGCGGCGGCGGTCTTCTCGTCGATGCCGGGCGGCAGCTTGACGAGGCGGTCGGCAGCGATCAGCCGCTCCTCCGCATAGCTGCCGAGTACCGTCGCGTACGCCACACGGTCGCCTGGCTTCAAGTCAGTGACGCCGGAGCCGACCGCCTCCACCGTGCCGGCGCCCTCCATGCCGATCACCGCCGGCAGGCTCGGAACCTTGTAGTGGCCGGTGCGATGATAGGTATCTATGTAGTTGAGGCCCACCGCACTTTGGCGCAGGCGCACCTCGCCGGGCCCCGGATCGCCGACCGCGACCTCGTCCCACTGCAGCGCCTCCGGTCCCCCGTGGGCATGGATGCGGATTGCGTGCGCCATGGTCACTCCTCTCCTGAAGCAAGGCCATCGTGGCTCATTTCGCCTTGACGCCGCCACGCTGGCCTTCTACGGGCTGTTGCTGCGCGCCGACAAGGGAACGATGATGCTTTTCGACCGCCGCCGACGCCGGATCCTGCCTTCTTTCCTCCTTGTCATCGCACCTCTGGCGCTCCCCGCATGCGGGGGTCCCGATGCGGCTGGGCCGAGCTCGGGGCTGACCTGCGTCGACGATTCACCCGACTGCGTCGATCGCCGCCAGAAGACTCTCCGCTATCTTGTCGACGACAAGGATCGCGCCTGGATCGCGGCGCACCCGCCGCCGGAAGCCTACGCTTCAGGCGTGCGCCTGTTTGCGCTCAAGAGCAAGAAGAAGGAATTGACTTGCGATGAGCTTGCGCGCGGGCGCGACGAGGCGGACCGGGCGCCTGGGGTCTTGCGTGGGCCGGAGGGCGTCAACCTGACACCGGCGCAGAAATCCCGCGGCATCATGTTGGCGAGTGAGGTTTCCCGCGAGCTCGGCGCCGAGATCAAGCGACGGTGCAAGAAGGCCTGAACCCAAGGCCCCGAATCCAAAGCTTGGTGCAGCGCAGAAAAACACCTTCGAACAATGCCCTTCCATTGCCCGGCCGGCCGGGCCACATAATGCCTCCGCACATGACTGGCACGACATCCGCAAAGCTTTGGAAAGACCAGCCGATCCCATGCACGATTTCGTCAACACGGTAGTCGCCTTCGTCCAGGCGCATCAAGCCTGGGCGGCACCCGTCGCCTTCGCGTTGGCCTTCGGCGAGAGCCTCGCCTTCGTCTCGCTCGTGGTGCCGGCGACGGTGATCCTCGTCACCATCGGCGGCCTGCTCGGCGCCAGCGACATCGACGTGTGGCCGATCGTGCTCGCTGCCGGCGTTGGCGGGGCGCTCGGCTACTCGGTGTCCTATTGGATCGGCCTCTACTTCAAGGACTCGATCAACACCTACTGGCCATTCCGCGCCTACCCCCAGATGATGCGACGTGGCGAGGACTTCTTCGAGAAGTACGGTGTGTTCGGCGTGTTCCTCGGCCATTTCTTCGGGCCCATCCGCGCCGTCATTCCGGTGATCGCGGGCATGTACTCCATGCGGCAGATCCCGTTTCAGATCGCCAACATCTCGTCCGCTTTTCTCTGGGCAGGCGGCGTCATCGTGCCGAGCTTCTTCGGTCTCAAATGGCTGACGGGCCACTGACACCGACCCCCGCCGGTCCGCGCGGCTTCTCAAGCACAGCGTAGGTGGCGTAGCCGCCGTAGAGATGCTCGCAGCGGAGCTGCATCCCCGAACGCCCCGCGAGCGTTGCAAGCTCGGCTTGAAGCGCGGCGCGCGGCTCGACCGAGAACTTGGCGAGCCAGGCGCGCAAGCCGCTCCTGAACCAGCCCGGCAGCTTCGCCTGCTCGCCAAAGTCGACGACGTGCAGGCGCCCGCCGGGAGCGACCGCATCGACCGCGCGCTGCAGGGCCGTGCGCCACGGCGGGATCATCGACAGCGCGTAGGAGATCACCACCCGGTCAAACGCCGCCACGCCGAACAGCCGTTCGCCAGAGAACTCGGCAGCATCGCCCGCCGCTACACTGATGCGCTCGGAAAGACCATTGCGGGCGATGGCGGCACCGGCGGTGTCGAGCATCGCGTTCGAAATGTCGAACCCATAGAAGCGGGCATTCGGATAGCGCCGCGCGGCGAGAATGAGGTTGCGCCCCGTGCCGCACGCGATCTCGAGCACGCTGCCTCCGGCGGGCGGCTGCAGCTCTGCTAGCAGGCGGTCGCGGCCGAGCAGATAGTATTTGCGCGTCGCGTCGTAGACGTAGCGCTGGTAGCGGTAGATGGCGTCCATGTGCTCGGCCGCAGACGAGTCGGCCTGAGTGCCGGCGTGGGCTCCCGGATGAGCTAGCGCGCGCTCCTTCTTCATCCCTGGAACACGTAGCGGTGGAAGCCGCCGTAGATCGACGCGCGGTCCTTCGCCGTCCACTGCCGGCAGGCCTCGCGATCGTAGGCGAAGCGCGCGAGCAGCGCATCCGGCACGCGCCCGGGAAGGATCGTCTCCTCGCCGGCCGTACGGAAGATGACGCGGGCGTCGGGCTTGGCCGTGCGCACGATCTCCGCCCACAGGGCGTTGAGCTGCGCGTCCGTCATCCAGTCCTGGGCGTCGAGCAGCACGTAAGCATCGAGCGAGGCGGCCGGCTGGCGGCTCAGGTGCTCGGTCAGCGAGGCGTGCACGACGGCGACATCGCCGGCGCGTGAGCGCAGTGCCGCAAAACTCTCCCGCTGCAGGTAGGGCGGCAGCGGGGCCAAGCCACCGCTCGCATAGCGCCGCCCGAACGCCTGCCAGGCGAAGTAGTTGTCGGCGAGATCGAAGCCGCAAGCCAGCCGCTCGAGCCGCGCCTCGAGCACGTCCGCCATGCTCGCCTCGCTGCCTTTGAGCGCGGTGAATTGCGACGGCGGGATGCCGAGACCGAACAGGGCGGAGGGCCGGTCGAGAAGCCAGCGGACGTGCCGCTTCTTGAACAGCGGCGCCAGCTCACGCTCGAAGATGCGGCGCTGCTCGGCGAGGGTCTTGGCGGCAAGCATGCGGCGCGGGTTGGCACCGTGCAGACGGGCGAGCAGGTGGCCGGCACCGATGAAGCCGCCGAGCAGACCGTGCCGGTATAGGTTGGAGCTGAAGTAGCCGATGCGGCGGCGCCCGAGGCGGTCGCGCGACTCCCAGTAGTCGCTCGTCGTCTCGTCGACGTGCGGGCGAAGGTACGTGAAGTAGGCGTCGATGTTGGCGCGCGCGTCGGCCTCGCCGAAGAAGCGGCGGAAGGCGGCGTAGTCGGGCAGGTGCGCGAGCGCGGCAAGCTTCAGCTTGTTGAGCGCGACGTGCGCCGGGTTGAGGTCCACGGCGGTGATGTTAACGGGCGCGGCCGAAAGATAGCTGAGCACGTTGCAGCCGCCCGACGCGATGGCGACGAGCCGCTCGCCCGCCTTGAGCCCCAGCGCGTCGAGATCGACGACCGGGTCCTCCCAGATCTGCGGATACACGAGGCCGCTGAAGACGAGCGTGAACAGCCGCTCCTGAATGCCCTGGCGGGTAGTGGCCTTGTGGCGATGGACGGCTTGGCGCAAGCGTCGATTGCGCGCGCGCCGGAAGGAGGTTTCCTCTGCGGCTGCGGCATGCTGAGTTGCGGCCATCGCTCCCCACTTTTTCCGGTATTGTCCGTTCGTTGCGCCGGCGGCCGTTGATCCGGTGTCACGGCCCGAAGGGCTCGCGTAGGCGACTCCTGTTACCGATTTATGTCAGTCGGGCCGCGACAGCTTGCCTTGCCGGCCTCAATCGCCTAGAGGATGGGCGAGCGCGCCGCCAAAAGCGCATCCTGGATCTCCACACACATTACGGTAAACGCCATGAGCCAACGCAGCCTGCGCAACGTCGAGACGCGGAAGAAGAAGGCCCGCCGCGCCATTCCGCGCTCCAAGGTGACCCGCGTGCAGGGCAACACGGCGGGCGTGCGCCGCCGGCTCAAAAAGGCCGCCAACAAGGCGCGTGGCGCCAAAGCCGCCAAGGGATGAGCCTTCGGGCAACCTCGACGCGCCTCTAAACCCGCGTCAGGGTACGTAGCTTGGTGGGCGGCGGAGGCAGGTCATGAGCCGCATCGCGCCATTCAATCCGCAGCGCTTCACCTCCGCGATCCCGCACTACGTCGCCGGACGGCCGCCCTATTCCATGCGGCTCGTCGACCGGCTGGCGCGCGAGACGGGGCTTGGCGAAGCCTCCCGGACGCTCGATCTCGGCTGCGGGCCCGGCTCGCTCACGCTGCCGCTTGCACGCTTCTCTGGCACTACCATCGGCATCGACCCCGACGCGGCCATGATCGGCGCGGCGCAGCAGGCGGCCGAGGTCACGGGGCTGTCGGTCGAGTGGAGCGTCGGCTCCTCGCTCGATCTTTCCGACGAGCTTGCCCCCCTCGACCTCGTCACCATCGGACGCGCCTTCCATTGGATGGACCGGGAGGCGACACTTCTCCGCCTCGATCAGCTCGTGCGGCCCGGCGGCGCGGTCGCACTCGTCAACACGGAGCTGCACCCGCTCGGACGCCACACCTGGCACGCCGCGTTCGAGGAGCTGCGCAAGTCGCACGGGCGCTTCGACGACTTCTACCGCTGGCGCAAGAGCGAGGGCTGGGAGGAGCACCTGAGCGTGCTCGTGCGCAGCGTCTTCTGCGATGTCGTGCGCATCTCGGTCTACGAGGCGCGCGAGGCGTCGCTTGACGAGATCGTCGCGCGCGCGTTCTCGTTCTCAGCCAACTCGCCGGCTTCGCTTGGAGAGGAGGGCCGCGCGGCTTACGAAGCCGCAGTCCGCCAGACTATGACGGCGCTCGAGCCCGGCGGCCGCTTCCCCGAGATCGTCGAGAGCACGGCGATGATCGCGCGGCGCGCGCGCTGATCGGCGCTGGCGATAAGCACGCGGCTGCCCACTGCCAAGACCCGGGCGCTCATCGCCGCCACGCCGCCAGAGATCGATTGAGTGCCCGAGAGCGACAAAGAAAATGCCGCCGGGTCACCCGGCGGCATCTCACGTTCAAACTTTGCGCTGACAACAGCGTCAGGCAAGCTCGACCTGGGCGGCCTGCTTGCCGCGGCCCTTGCGGTCGTCCTCGAGCACGAAGGTGATCTTGTCGCCCTCGTTGAGGCCGTGGATGCCGGCCCGCTCCAGCGCGCTCACGTGAAGGAACACGTCCTTGGAGCCGTCCTCCGGCTGCACGAAACCGAAGCCCTTCGCCGAATTGAAGAACTTCACGGTGCCATTGATGCGATTCATAAGGTGTCTTTTCCAGTCGGCGTAATCATGAAGCCAATCGCCGGACGGCACGCCGCACAGTCCGGAGTCTCAGTCATTTTGGGAAGGGCAAACGGCCGGTGGCGCGCTGTCTAATCCAAAAATTGAGGGCGCGTTCCACCTCGGATCGCACCGGCAAGGCGTATATGCCCCGGCCGGGAAGCAAAATCAAGGCGAACTAGGCGCGATAGCTGAACAAACGGAAAAGATCGCTCGGCGCTTTGTAAAGCTCGGCGATACGCGTAAAGCCGGCGTCGCGCCCCAGCGTCCCCCACTCGGTGACGGTCTCGGGCAGGTCGCAGGTGCGCACATGGCGCATCGCCTCCTCGAACTCCTCCGCGCTCAAAGCCGTCCACTCCCGCCGCCCCGTCTCCTCGAAGCGGTCGAGGTAGTCGGCGCGGCTTTCCCCGTCCCGGCACGTCGGCTCGTAGATCAGAAGCGCCCCGTGCGGCGACAGCCGCGCATGGATCTCGCGCATCAAAGTGCGCTTGTCGGGCGTTATCAGGTGATGCAGCGACAGGCTGATCCAGACGACGTCGGCCGGACCCGAGCCTGTCCGCATCGCCTGCACGAAATCGGCTTCATCGAGCTCGACCGCGCAGGGCAGCGCCGCGAGGTTCTGCTTTGCGAGAGCTAGCGCCGGCGGCGCCAGGTCGATGCCGCGGTACTGCGCGATCTCAGTGCCTTTGAGCGCCGTCACGACGCCGCTCGCATCCCCGCAGGCGAGATCGACGAAGGCGAACGCGCGCGCGACGTTGTCGTTGAGGAAACGGTGCAGCTCGGCGTAGGCGCCCGCGTTCTCCAGATAGTCGTGCGTGAGGAACTTGCGATAGAGCTCCCACTGATGCCGGAAGATGTCGAGCGCAGTCTCGTCGCGAGCGGGCGCGACAGGTGTCTGACGCTGAACGTTGACCATCAAGTCCTCCCGGCGCTTGAGGCGCCGTTGCTCTGATGTGGCACGAAGCTATGCCGCGCAGGTAAATATTGGCTTTGGGTCGCCATCCGCAATCGGGGATTGAAGATCGGCACCGCATAGGTGAGGAACAGCAACAGGTGCACTGGGCCTTCAGCACGACCGGCGCGGCGTATGGAAGCAGTCGCCCGCTAACAGGCCGAAATGATCGGCGCGCTAACCAGCGCGCAGCGAGGTGCGCTCGGATGCAACTCTCCCGCCCGCGAGCATCTCAGGGATGTCGGCGGCGGGGCGCGGCGTGCTGATGTAGAATCCCTGCACCTCGGTGCAGCCCTCCTGCCTCACCTGCTCGAACTGCTGTTCCGTCTCGACGCCCTCGGCGCAGGTGGCGATGCCGAGGCTCATGCCCAGCGTCGCGATCGAGCGCAGGATGGCGAGCGAGGTCTTCGGCCGCTCATCCAGCTCCTTGATGAAAATCTGGTCGATCTTGATCTTGTCGAAGTGGTAGCGGCCGAGATAGCTCAGCGACGAGTACCCGGTGCCGAAGTCGTCAAGCGCGAAGCGGACACCGATCAGGTGCAGCTTCTCCAGCGTCTCGGCGACGTTCTCGCCCTCCTCTAGCAGCAGCGACTCGGTCACCTCGAGCTCGAGCCTCTGCGGCAAGAGCTGGGAAGCGCCGAGCGCGGTGATCACCGCTTGCCGCACGTTACCGAAGCGGAACTGTGCCGGCGAAAGATTGACCGCGACCTTGAGGCCCTTCGGCCATTTCGCGGCCTCCATGCAGGCCTGCCGCAACGTCCACTCGCCGATCTGGACGATCAGATTCGATTCTTCCGCGAGCGGGATGAACTCGGCGGGCGAGACGAGCCCGCGCTCGGGATGGTTCCAGCGCAGAAGCGCCTCGAAGCCGGCGATCTCGTTGCGCTCCAGATTGAGCTGTGGCTGGTAGTAGAGCTCAAGCTCGCCCGCATGTAGTGCCGCACGCAGGTCGCGCTCGAGCTTGCGCCGCGTCTGCATCCGCTGGTCCATCTCGCGCTCGAAGAAGCGCGAGCTGCCGGGGGCATCCAACTTGGCGCGGTTGAGCGCAAGATCGGCGTTCTTCAAGAGCTGGTTGGGGTCGCTGCCGTCGCCGGGGCCAATCGAAATGCCCATGCTGGTGCTGACGACGACCTGATGATCGTCAATGTCGAACGAAGTCGCGAGAATGGTCTGGATCCTGCGGGCGAGGGAGGCTGCGGCCGTGGCCGGCATATCGGCAGACTGCACGACGACGAACTCGTCCGCGCCGATGCGGGCGATCATGTCGACGCCTTTGAGCCGGCGTTTGAGCCGCTGCGCCACGGCCTGCAGCAACTCGTCCCCGACCGACGGTCCGAGCGTGTCGTTGACCTGCTTGAAGCGGTCGATGTCGAACATGAGCACCACAAGCGAGGGCTCATTGCCGCCGTCCCGCTCCAGCTGCTTCTGAATGAAATCCTGCAGTTCGGCGCGATTGGGAAGGTCGGTTAGCGCGTCGTGGCGCGCCATGTACTGTATCTGGGCCTCGATGCGCCGCAGCTGCGTGATGTCCTCGTGCGTCGCCACCCAGCCACCGTCGGACATCGGCTCGTGCATGACCGCGATGATGCGGCCATCGCTGAGCTCCTGCACCTTTGTGTTGGGCTGCATCTCGTGCGCGGACGCGAGCCGTTCGTTGAGGTATTCCTCCGCCGTGCTACCGACCCAGAGGCCCTTGGTAATGCGCGCCTCGATGATCTTGCGGAAAGGGGTGCCGGGCGTCGCCAGCTCCTTGTCGAGCCCGTACATCTCGATGTACCGGTCGTTGCAGACGACGAGCCGCTGATCCTTGTCGAACATGCACAGCCCCATCGGCATGTTGCCGAGAGCCGCGTTGAAGCGGATGTTCTGTTCCGACAGCTCCGCCTTGCGTCGAACGAGTTCGGCCGCCGCAGCCTCGGCGATCTCCTTGGCGCGCGTCGCCTCCTCGAGGTGTCGGCGTGAGGCCTCGAGCGCTTCGGCATAGTCGGAGGTGTGTGCCGCGCGTGCGAGCAGCCGGCGCGCGCCCCGCGTCGCCATGGCGAGGAGGAACGTGAGCGCGGCAAGCGAGGCGATCTTGACCCCTTCCGCCCAGAAGAAGATCTTCGAGGTGTCAAAATATTCGCGGTAGTCGTGCGTGATTGCTACCGTCCCGTCGTGCCCGACGGCGGCGAGCACGAGCACCGCCCAGCCAAACGCCGACGTCACCCCCGCAATCACGATGGCGCGCGGATGAAAGCGCAGCGCGCGCAGGCCGATCAGTACCAGCAGCAGCACGAACGACGGCGCCTTCAGGACCGCACCCGCGGGCAGACTGTAGGCGTACTGGTAGCCCCAGATCAGCGCCAGGAAGAGCCCGATGTCGACGACGTTCAACGCGTCGAGCGTCCGCTCAGGCAACACTTTCGATTTGGCGAGCCTCCAGCGCAGGCACGAGCTCGCGATGAGCAGAGCGAGCGCCACCGTCACCCAGGAGTGAAGGAGAGGCAGGCCGGACATGAAGCGCGCGAAAGTGTGCAGCGTCAGGACGGAGATCGCGATCGCGCCTTGCGCCAACGCGATCGACTGCTCGCCGTTGACGTCGTAGTCGCGGAGGTTCTGTGCAAGCCGGCGCGACGTCAGCTCGGGTCCGCCAACAGCATCGAGTGCACGCGAATGCTTCTTCCAAGGCATGCGAGAGACCGCCAACAACCGCTCCCTGGAACCGAAATTGATCCGTTTACCCTGTTTACGGAGCTTCTACGGACCGGTCGCAGTAATTGGGGACCGTTCAGTAAGCGCTCAACGCTGTCACAGTCGGCTTACTTATCCCTTTTTCGTATCACCCTGATTTTGCTCCACTATTCTATAGTGGACTTGCCATGCTTAATTTTGCGACGCCCGCGCGCGTCGTTCCGGGACTGCTTCAGGGCTACTGGCGCACGCCTTCGATGTTCAGCGTCAGCTCGACCTCCTGTGACGCCGGCCCGAGATCGAACTTGATACCGTAATCCTTGAGCGGAAGGCGCGTCGTCCCCGTGAAGCCCTGGCGGAAGCCGCCCCAGGGGTCGGCGCCGCCGCCGATGCGCTCGGCCACGATCTCGATCGGCTTCGTCACCCCGTGCAGGGTGAAATTGCCGGCGATCGTCGCCTTGTCTCCGTTAACCTTCACCGCGGTGCTCTCGAAGATCGCCTTGGGAAAGGTTGCGGTATCCAGGAACTCTTTGCTGCGCAGGTGCTTGTCGCGCTCGGCGTGATTTGAATCGATGCTGTCGGTGTTCACCTCGACCTTCACCTTCGAGGCCTCGGGGTGCGCGTCGTCGAAGCTGAACGTGCCCGAGAAATCGTTGAAGCGGCCGGTCAGCCAGCTGAAGCCCAGGTGCTTGATGCGAAAGTTGACGGAAGCATGCGACTTAGCCGTGTCGATCACGTAGTCGGCGGCCTTCGCCGGAGCCGCCGCAGCAAAGCCGGCAATGAGAACGGCAAACAGCAGCGGACGCGATGAGATGAGCTTCATAGGGTGGTCTCCAGTTGGGAACGGAAAACGGATCACGAGGTCGAAGGGGGGCCGGACCACATGCGCTTCAGGATGCTGCTGTGGTCGATGAAGTGGTGTTTCAGGGACGCGGCCGCGTGCACGGCGACGAGTACGATCGTCACCCAGGCGAGGACCTCGTGGACCTCGCCCGCACTCTCCTCGAGCCCCTTCTTTTGGATGAGCGAGGGAACGCTGAACCAGTCGAATACCTCGATGGGGCGCCCATCGGCCGTCGAGATCAGGTAGCCGCTCACCATGAGTGCAAACAGCAGCGGGTAGAAGCCCCAGTGGACGATCTGCGCGGCCGCACGCTCGAAGGGAGAAAGCTCGGCGTCGTCCGGCTTCGGGTTGGCGAGCCGCCACGCAAAGCGGAGCGCGAGCAGGAACAGAAGCAGCATGCCGACGCTGCGGTGGATGTCGGGCGCGGTGCGGTAGTAGGGGCTGTAGTAGTTGAGCGTGACCATCCACAGCCCGAGCGCGAACATGGCGACGATGGCCAGTGCCATGATCCAGTGCGTCAGCCGTGTGAAGAGGCCGTAGCCGGCCTTGGTGTCACGGATTAGCATGGCCCGGACATGAACCCCGTTTTCTGCCGCCCCCTCGGGTGATTTAGATCGTGGCTGCCTTCCGTCAACCCCAAGGGGGGCGCGACCGAAACTACCTGGCTCCGCTATGCCGGAGGGAACAGCGGCGGATATTTTGATGTGACAGATGTGTTTCCCCTACCGCGCTCCCGGCAACGTGGTAGTTTTCGGTAGGCTGACGATCCGACCCGCACACCGGCACCGGCCCGGTTGCGAGCGCGCATTGAGCTTCCGGCGCCGGCGAAGGTGCAACGCCCATGCGGTTGTCGAGACACGCGCTCTGCCTTCCTGCCCTCTTCGTTTCCGGCCTCATCGGCGCCCCGGCATCTGCGGCGCCGGGCGACCCGATCGGATCGGCCGTCACCGTCGTCAACATCGTGACCGCGTCGCTCGATAACGATAAGCACAACCTCGCGCAAGGCGACGGCGTGCGCGCACAGGAGCTCATCGCCGTCGACAATGACGGTCGCAGCGAGATCGAACTGCGCGACAAGACCAAGCTCGCGCTCGGGCCTGGCGCCAAACTCCTGCTCGACAAGTTCGTCTACGATCCTGACATCGATGGCGGCGCCATAGTGATGAACCTCGTGCGCGGCTCGTTCCGCTTCGTCACGGGGCTAGCCGCCAAGCCGGCCTACGTGATCCACGTGCCGACGGCATCGATCACGGTGCGCGGCACCATCTTCGACGTCTACGTGAAGCCCGACGACACGGCGTGGCTCCTGCTCATCGAGGGCGCGGTCGAGGTCTGCACGGCCTCGGGCAAGTGCCTCGTGCACGACGAGCCGGGCAAGCTCATCCGCATCTTGCCCGATACGGTTGGCGTGCCGGTCAAATGGGCCGGCCTCCCCGGCAAAGAGGACGCCGTATTCGATTCGGCGTTCCCGTTCGTATTGCGGGCGCCGAGCATCGATCCCAACCCGGTCTTCACACGCGAGCAGATCGTGCTCGGCACGTTTCCGGAGAAGCCGCACCCTAAGGGCTACGACGACGGCGATAAGGGTGACAAAGGCGACAAGGGCGAGGCGACAAAGAAGGCCAGCAAGGACGATGACGACGAGCCGCACGCCAAGACCAAACACGTCGAACGCACGTATGAAGGCGAGCGCTATCGTCGTCCGCGCCGCGAAGCCAACGACACCAAGGCCGCGGTGAAGGGCCTCAACATCATGTTGGGTATCGGCGCCGGCCTCAAGTTCGGAGGCGGCGGGCACCGGGGCAAGTACTAACTCACGCCGCCTGCGGGATGCGGGACTTCAGCGCTTCATAGAGCGGCGCGACTTCGGCCCAGGCGAGCGCGCTGCACGCCCTCAATGCCTCCCCTACGGCAGCCGCGTCGCCGGCCCGCATCGCCTGCTGCAGCTTCCCGTGCGCCTTGTGCAACTCGCGGAAGCGATCCGATGCCGCGACCGCCTCGTCGCCAATGAGCGCGAATATCCGCTCCGAGCGCTCCTTGCCGCGGATCTTTGCCGCATCGATCTCGAGGAACGCCATCTCCGGCGCCTCCGTCGCGGTGCGCTCCCCAGCGATAATCGGGCACCGGTAAGTCTTGGTCGTCTCCTCCAGCCGCGAGGCGACATTCACCACGTCGCCGAGAATCGAATAGTCGAAGCGCTGCGGCGAGCCGACGTTGCCGACGCAGCACTCGCCCGTGTTGAGGCCGATGCCGATGCGGACGGGCACCGCCACCTCCCCGCGCTGCGCCGCCGCCTCGGCCCAGCCCGTATTGAGCCCGACCAGCTCCTCCTGCATGCGCAGCGCGGCGCGGCAGGCGTTGCTCGCGTGGTGCGGATCGGCGAGCGGCGCGTTCCAGAAGGCCATGACGGCGTCGCCCATGAACTTGTCGATCGTCCCGCGCTCGGCGAGGATCACCTCGGTCAAGGGCGTGAACAGCTCGTTGAGGAAGCGGATCAGTTCCTCGGCGGTGAGGCCCTCCGACAGTGTCGTGAAGCTGCGCACGTCGGCAAACAGCAGGGAGACCTCACGCGTTTCGCCGCCGAGCTTCAGCTTGTCGTGGTTGCGCGCGAGCTCTTCCACCAGCGGAGCTGCCACGTAGTGGCTGAAGGCCGAGCGCACGCGGTTCCGCTCCAGCTCCGTCTCGATGTAGCTGTTGAGCGAGGTCGCGAGGTAGAGGACGAGGATCGCGAGGGACGGGTAGACGGGATCGAACAGCAGCCCCGCCTGCCGGTAGGCGAGCCACGACGCGGCGAAGACGGCGAGGATTGCGAGCGCCCCGATGACCGCGGTGGCGACCGCGCCGAGGCGGTAGATCAGCCAGGCAACCGCGGCGCCGATGCCGACGAGGAACAGAAGCTCCGCGCCGGTGGCGTAGGCCGGGCGCATGAGGTGATCGCCTGCAAGCATCTGCTCCAGCGCTTGCGCGTGGATTTCGACGCCGGGCACAGCTGAATCGAGCGGGGTTGCACGCAAGTCGAGGAGGCCCACGGCGCTCGTGCCGATGAAGATGTCGCGCCCGGCGATCGATTTCGCATCGAATGAGTTATCGAGGATCGTGTGCGCGGGGATGTATCTGCGCGGGTCGGGCTTGGCGAAGCGCAGCCACAGCTCGCCGTTGGCATCTGTCGGCAGCACGGTCGACCCAACCCGCACGCTCTCGACGCCGGTCCGCTGCCCGAAGGCCGGCACGCCGCTGCCGCCGGAGGAGCGCACGAATATGGTTGTCTCCTTCAGGGCGACGCGCAGCGTCTCGAGCGGCAGCGTCGGATAGAGCGTGCCGCCCACCGACAGCAGCAGCGGTATGCGGCGGAGCACCTGATCGCGCTGCGGGGTCCAGTTGACGGCGCCGAGCCCCGCCGCGGCGCTCGTCAGCACCGGAAGGCCGCCGATGACGCTGGAGAAGCGCGGGACAAAACCTTGCGGGTCGTCGCCCGCGAAGGCAAAGCGCGCGTGCGGCGGCGGGGCTTTGCGCGAGCCGCCGTCCTCGCCCGCAATGCCGAGCGTGATGGGGGCGCCCGCGATCGCTGCCGCGAGGCGGTTGTCGTTGGAGGGGAGCGACGACGCCTCCGCGATCATGGGCGCAAGCTGCGGCACGTCGCCGAACAGCTTGGCGAACTCGCCGGGCGAGAGCCGGTCCGGCTCGGCGAGGATCAGGTCGAGCGTGATCGTGCGCGCGCCGGCCGCCTTCAAGGCATCGATGATGGCGGCAAGCTTGGTGCGCGGCCAGGGCCACTGGCCGACCTTGGCGAGCGAGGGCTCGTCGATGTCGACGATGCGCACGGGCAGCGTCTCGTCGAGCGGCCGCGGTGCCACGTTGAGGTAACTGTCGAAGACCGAGAGCCGCAGCCGCGCGACGGGCTCCGGGTCGGCGATGCGCAGCGCCACCGCGAGCAACAGCAGCGCCGCGGTCAGGAGCAGGTGGATTGACGGCACGCGCAGGCGCATGGGTCCTCGGGCTGTGGCGGTACGCTGGCGGCCGCCACCCGCATCATAGCGTCGAGACGAGCGGTTGCCAGGGCGGCGCGGCCGTTAGGCTTTCTCGATCCAGTCTGCGCAGCGCCCGGCTTCCCGGAACGTGGCGGAGGGATAGAGCGCCGCGATCTGGCGGCCCGTGGCGGCGGAACGGCCTTGTCGTCCGAGCACAGGATGACGAAGAAGACATTGCGAGAGCGTTCATTAGGGCGATAATCACGCCGCCGACGGTGGGCGCAGATCACTTGCGTTGGGGGGACGTGCGAGGCAGCCAACAAAGGAGGATCCCCATGGCCACGTTCGTCGTGCTCGCCGGTTTCACCGAGCAGGGCATCAGCAATGTCAAGGAAACGGTTACTCGCGCGGAGTCCTTCAAGGACTTGGCTAAAAAGAGCGGGGTGACGGTCAAAGATATGTATTGGACACTTGGCCGCCACGACGTGGTCGCCCTCTGCGAGGCGCCGGACGACGAGACCGTGACCGCACTGATGTTGAGCGTTTCCTCCCGCGGCTACGTCCGCTCCGAGACGCTCCGCGCCTTCTCGTTCGACGAAATGAAGAAGGTCCTCGACAAAATGGTTTGACATGTCGGCTGCCGGAGGCTCGCGCCGATCAGCGGGTGCCGTGATCTGCATCGATGGGCGGGATCATTTGATCGCCCAAGCAGCGCTCAGCCCTTCGATTTGGCGCGGGCGATCGCCTCGCCGATCAGGCGCTCCGCCTCGTCCTTATCGCCCCAGTGGTCGATCTTGACCCACTTACCCGGCTCCAGGTCTTTGTAGTGCGCAAAGAAGTGCTGGATCTGCTCCAGCGAAATGGCCGGCAGGTCGGAGTAGCTCGCGACCTTGTCGTAGCGCTGCGTCAGCTTTCTGCTCGGCACCGCCAGCACCTTCTCGTCGCCGCCGCCCTCATCCTGCATGACGAGCACGCCGACGGGCCGGCAGTTGATGACCGCACCGGGAAAGAGAGCGCGCGTGTTGCAGACCAGCACGTCAATAGGGTCGCCGTCGGCCGACAGAGTGTGGGGGATGAACCCGTAGTTTCCTGGGTAGCGCATCGGCGTATAGAGGAAGCGATCGACCACGAGCGCTCCCGAGGCCTTATCCATTTCGTATTTGATCGGCTCCCCGCCGATGGGGACCTCGATGATGACGTTAATATCGCGCGGCGGATCGTTTCCGATCGCGATCGCATCAAGGCGCATGCAGTCCCTCCCGCACTTCGACCGCCGCGCTGGCCCGCGCGACGGCCCGGATGATAGGTGGCTAAGCTGCGGCAACCAAGCCGGCCGAGAGGCGGAGACGTCTCGGGTGCCATTTGCCTGTGGGGACGCGCGCCGGCGCCTCGCGGGCAAAGACCCCGAGGGCTCGATGCGAGGGGCTGCGGGGCGGGAAAGTGCCGCGAGCTTGGGTAGTTGAGAAGAGCGGCTCCATCGCCGCCCCGCGCAGGATTTTTCGGCCTACCCGCAGCGTTTCAGCGGAAT
>JRHI01001738.1_pt1 | contig 17133 bp, 17 predicted proteins | sample 215371 | NCBI WGS metagenome assembly JRHI01 (sample SAMN02929681, study PRJNA255918) | sediment metagenome | biome: cave system; feature: Ice Cave; material: Sediment; isolation source: sediment from deep within a dark volcanic ice cave with no known source of... ...
TGCAGGTGGTCAGGCCGAATGCCGAGCCGCGTGTACCAGTTCATCCGCCGGTCGAGCCAGTGCTCGAACCAGCGGGTGGCCTGATCGGGCGGGACGAAGAACTCCATCTCCATCTGCTCGAACTCCCGTGTGCGGAAGATGAAGTTTCCGGGGGTGATCTCGTTGCGAAAGCTCTTGCCGATCTGCGCGATCCCGAACGGCGGCTTCTTGCGCGAGAACTGCAGGTAGTTCTTGAAGTTGAGGAAGATGCCCTGCGCGGTCTCCGGACGCAGGTATACGGTCGAACCCTCCTCACGCACCGGGCCCACTGTGGTCTGGAACATGAGGTTGAAAGCGCGGGGCTCGGTCAGGTCGCACTCGGGCGTCTCGCCCGGCTGCCTCGACGGCTTGCGCCCGCAGTGAGACTCGTCGATGTGGTCAGCGCGGAAGCGCAGCTTGCACGTTCGGCAGTCGATCAGCGGGTCGGTGAACCCGGCGAGGTGGCCGCTGGCTTCCCAGGTCCGCGGGTGCTGGATGATCGCCGAGTCCAACGCCACGATGTCGTCGCGCTGGCGCAGCATCGCTTTCCACCACTGCTCTTTGACGTTGTTCTTGAGCAGCACCCCGTAGTGGCCATAGTCGTAGCTCGAGCCGAGGCCGCCGTAGATCTCGCTGCTGGGAAAGACGAAGCCGCGCCGCTTGCAGAGCGAGACGATCTTGTCCATGGTGACGGCGTCGAGGGCCATACGGCGGCGGATGCTAGCCGGGTGCGCGGCCAGCGAGAACCCCACCGCCATTGGCACTCTCGGCTTGAGAGTGCCAAGCCCCGAGGGCTATACTTCCTGAAGCATGCCGACCTACGAGTACCGTTGCGAGAACGGCCACAACTTCGACGTGATGCAGCGCATGTCCGACGGTCCCGTCGAGGCCTGCACTGTCTGCCGAGCGCCCGTCCAGCGGGTGTTTCACCCGATCGCGGTGCATTTCAAGGGTTCGGGCTTCTACAACACCGACTACGGAACGCGCAAGCGCTCGCGTGAGCAGAAGGAACACGCCGAAAGCACCAAGAGCAAGGATGGCGCGGCGGCGAAGGAGTCGACCTCGAGCGGAGCTTCTGACTCCGGATCGGGCTCAGGTTCAGGCTCAGGTTCGAACTCCGGCTCGAGCTCCGGCTCCGGTTCGGACTCAGGCTCGAGCTCCGGTTCGGACTCAGGCTCGAAGACGAAGAAGTCCGAATCGACCGCTTCGTCCTCGGCCTCGAAGTCCTCCTAGACCCTATGTATGGCGTGGGTCGCTCGTTGCATGGTTGACCTGCCGGGTGAGTGGCCGGACGGTCCTCGCGGGGGGAATTGTCTGGCCGGAGAACGGCTCCGGTTAGTGTCCCGATCACAGGTCTCCCGATCAGCCGTTCAACAGCTTCGACACCGCGGCGCTCACCTCGCCCGGGCCTACCGTCAACGCGGACTCGCCGTCCGGCAGTGTTGTGCCCCCGCTCGGTTTCAGCACCACCACGGGGGCCGAGCCTCCGACCTCGGAGGCGGCGAACAGGCTGAGCAGGGTAAACCCGCCCATGTCGGTGCGCAGCACCTTCGGCGCGTCCCAGGCGGCCCAGGGGAGGTGGAAGAACGTGCTCGGGGAGAGCAGTTGCGACTTGACCCCGTTGAGGATCTGCTGCTGGCGCTTAACCCGCGTGAGATCGCTCTCCGAGGGGTTGCATGCGTTGTGGCGCGTGCGCGCAAGGGTCAGGGCCTGAATGCCGTCGAGGTGATGGTCTCCCGGTTGCAGGTGCAGGGAGAACCCGCCGTTTTTGGTGCCGCCGCTGATGTCCGAGCAGATCCGCCCGGTCGCGACGTCGACCCCGCCGATCGCATCGATGAACTTCGGAAACGCCGCCAGATTGACGATGACGATGTGGTTGATCTTGACCCCGGTGAAGCCTTCGACCGTCTTGATCGCCAGAGCGGGTCCGCCGTAGGCATAGGCGGCGTTGATCTTGCTGATGCCGTGTCCGGGGATTGGCGCGACCGTGTCCCGCGGGATCGACAACCGACGGGAGGTGCCCCCCCCGATCCGCCACAGCATCATCGTGTCCGAGCGGCTGCCGGTGTCCCGGGTGTTGGCACCCGCCTCCTTGGATCCGGCCGGCCGCTGATCGGTGCCGAGGATCAGCACCGTGTCGGTTGAGGTCAGCATGTTCGAGCCCGAGGTCAGCGCCGCGCTGGCCGAGGCCGGGAGATTGCCCTGCTCGTTCTGCGCGCTGATGATGAACAGCACCAGCGACAGCAACAACCAACCCACGACCGCGAGCGCCACGTACTTGAGCACCCGCCGCGTGAGCGCCCATCCGCCGCGGCCCCCGGGCTCGCCCGGGGGCCGCTCGCGCTCGCCCCGATCCGAACCCGGCAGCGCCGTGTCCTCCTCGCCGCGCAGCAGCGAGCGCAGCCCGCGGCGACGCGCGCGATAGGTCGTATAAGGGCGCTCGCCCGAAACGGAGCTGGACGCCTCCCCGCCGCTGTAGACGCGGTAGGGACGGTCGTCGGGCTGCGCCCGGTTGGGGGGGTTCTCGGACATCCGGGCACTGCATATAGTGATCGACATGCCAGGCCGACGCACCATCGGCGTCGACATGGGCGGGACAAAGGTCTTGGCCGGGGCGGTCGATGAGGGCCTCGGGGTCCACCATCGCGCCCAGCGCACGGTGACCGGTCTTGACCAATCGGCGCTCCTCGACATCGCCGTCGACGCGGTCCAGGAGGCGCGCCACGCCGCCGGTGCTGAGGTCGCCGCGGTCGGCTTCGGGATCCCCTGTCTGATGGACCAGCGAACGGGCAGAGGGGTGATCGCCGTCAACCTCCCGCTCGCCGACATCCCGTTCGGCGACCTGATGGCCGAGCGACTCGGATTGCCGGTGTTCGTCGACAACGACGCCAACGTCGCTGCCCTGGCCGAGCACCGGGCGGGCGCCGCCCGCGGCGCCAACGAGGCGGTGATCCTGACCATCGGAACCGGGATCGGCGGCGGCCTGATTCTGCGCGGGCAGCCCTACCGGGGAGCGATCGGCGCAGCCGCCGAGCTGGGGCACATGGTGATCGACATGGACGGCCCGCCCTGCCAGGGAAACTGCCCCAACCGGGGGTGCGTGGAGGCGCTCGCTTCCGGCACCGCCCTCGCCCGCGAGGCCGACCGTTTGGCCGAGCAGCGGCCGGCCTCGGGTCTCGGCCGAGCGCGGGCCGAGGGCCGGGCGCTACACGGCGCGCTGGTTACCGAGCTCGCCCACGACGGCGACGAAGCGGCGATCGAGGCGATCACGCTGATCGGCCGCAACCTCGGCGTGGCGATCGCCAGCTACGCGAACATCTTCAACCCCGAGGTCGTCGTGATCGGCGGCGGAGTGATCGCGGCCGGCGAGCTGCTGCTGGCTCCGGCGCGCGCGGTGGTCGCCGAGCGCGCGCTTCCACCCTCACGGGACGCAGTCCGGATCGTCGCTGCTCGGTTCGGCGTGGAGGCCGGGATGGTCGGTGCAGGAGCGCTGGCCTTCGACGGGCTGTACGGGCGGGGCCCATGAACGTGTGGCGCACCACCGGGACGGCTTGGCCCAAAACGCAGCCGCTGCATCGATGCGATCTGCATCGATCGTGCCGCGACAAACGTCCCGCCCGCTTCGAGCGGCGGCACGGGCGCAGGCCATGAGCGGTCAGCTGATCGTCTGTCCGACCCCGATCGGCAATCTGGAGGACGTCACGCTGCGGGTGCTGGCGGCGCTGCGCGAGGCGGACTTGGTGGCCTGCGAGGACACCCGCCGGACCCGAGTGCTGCTCGATCGCTACGGCGTCAGCGCCAAGCTCGTCAGCTACCACGAGCACAATGAGACCGAGCGGGCGGGGAAACTCGTCGGCCGGATGCGAGCTGGCGAAACCGTGGCGCTCGTCTCCGATGCCGGGATGCCGCTCGTCTCAGATCCAGGTTTCGTGCTCGTGCGGGCGTGTGTCGCGGCGGGGCTCGCGGTCGAGGTGCTGCCCGGCCCGTCGGCCCCTCTCGCCGCGCTCGTAGCCTCCGCGCTGCCCGCCGACCGCTGGCGCTTTGCCGGCTTTCTGCCCCGCAAGCGTGGCGAGCTGCTGGAGGTCTTCCGCTCGCCGGAGACGCTGATCGCGTTCGAGTCCCCACGGCGCGTCGCCGCGTCTTTGGAGGTGCTCGCCGAAGTCGATCCAGAGCGCCCGGTCGCCGTGTGCCGCGAGCTGACCAAGCTCCACGAGGAGGTGGTCCGCGGGACGGCGTCGGAGTTGGCCGCGCGTTACCGCTCGCTGGCGCCCCGAGGCGAAGTCGTGCTGGTCTTCGGTCCCGCGCAGCGGCTCTCCGAGGACCCAGCGTCGGCCGTGCAGGCCGTTCGCCGGCTCGTCGACAGCGGGGCCAAGCCGCGGGTCGCCGCGGCGGTGGTCGGCGAGCTCACCGGCTTCTCGGCCAACGAGCTCTACAGCGCGCTGACCGCCCGCGGTTAGCCTTGGACTCGGATGTCCTACTACATCACCACCCCGATCTATTACGTCAACGCGCAGCCCCATCTGGGCCACGCGTACACGACGATCGCCGTGGACGTGCTCGCGCGGCACATGCGCCAGCGCGGCGAGGATGTGTTCTTTCTCACCGGCACCGACGAGCACGGAGAACCGGTGGCCGACGCGGCCCGAGCGCAGGGAGTCGACCCGAAGCAGCTGGCCGACCGCAACGCGGAGCGGTTCAAGGCGCTGATGCCCCGGCTGGACGCCTCCAACGACTTCTTCATCCGCACCTCCGACGAGCAGCACAAGTCGAGGGTCCAGGAGGTGCTGCAGCGAGTCCACGACAACGGCCACACCTACAAGGACCTCTACGTGGGCTGGTATTGCCCGCGCTGTGCGGACTTCAAGGTTGAGAACGAGATCCTCGAGGGCAACCGCTGCCCGATCCACGAGATCGCGCTCGAGTCTCACCAGGAGGAGAACTGGTTCTTCCGTCTGTCGACGTTCCAGCAGCCGCTGGAGGCGCTCTATGCCGAGCGTCCGGACTTCGTGATGCCGCAACGGCACTTCAACGAGGCACGCTCGTTCATCGGCTCAGGCCTCCAGGACGTGTCGCTGTCCCGGGCCCGGATGCACTGGGGCGTCACCGTTCCCTGGGACCCCAGCCACGTCTTCTACGTATGGTTCGACGCCCTGCTCAACTACTACACGGCGCTCGGCTACGCGCGGCCGGGCGAGGACCTGACCGATCGCTTCTGGCCCGCCACCTTCCACGTCATCGGCAAGGACATTCTCAAGTTCCACACCGTGTTCTGGCCCGCGCTGTTGATGGCCGCCGAGCTGCCGGTACCCGACCACGTGTTCGTGCACGGCTTCCTGCTCGGCTCCGACGGGCGCAAGATGAGTAAATCGCTGGGCAACGTGCTGGACCCGTTCGAGGTGATCGACGAGTTCGGCACCGACGCCCTGCGCTTCTACCTGATGCGCGACGTCGCCTTCGGCGCTGACGGCGCGGTGGGGATGGAGGCAGTGCGCTCACGCTACGACACTGAGCTGGCCAACGAGTACGGCAATCTGGCCAGTCGCACGATCGCGATGCTGCTCCGCTACCGCGACGGCACGGTTCCAGAGGTCGCCACCGACCCCGAGCTGGCTCAGGACTTCGACGGGTTGCCGTCCGCGCTCGCCGGGGTACTCGATCGCGCCGAGCCGACGCAGGCACTCGAATTGATCTGGCGACGCGTGCGCCGTCTGAACCGCTACGTCGAGGAGCGCGCCCCGTGGCAGCTGGCCAAGGATCAGGCGTCAGCGGCCGCGCTCGACGAGACGCTCGCCTCGCTTTCCGAGGGTCTGCGCTCGATCAGTGTTCTGTTGCATCCGTACCTCCCCGCCAGCACCGGTCGGTGTCTCGGCGCGCTGGCTTCTGAGTCCGTCGACTACTCGCAGGCCAGCTTCGCCCCGCGGGGTAACGGAGCCACCGTGGCCGCACTCGACCCGCTGTTTCCCAAGCGCGCGTGATCGACAGCCACACGCATCTGGAGCTGTGCGAGCCGACGGACGCCGACCTCGTCGCCGCGGCTGCGCAGGCGGGCGTGAGAAGGCTTCTGAACGTGGGGGTCGATGGCACCAGTAGCCGCGCCGCGCTGGCGGCGGCCGAGGACTTCCCCCAGGTCTACGCGGCGGTTGGCCGGCACCCGAACTCGGCGACCGGCTTCGACGACGCCGATTTCGCCGAGCTCGAAAAGCTCGCCGCGCACCCACGCTGCGTGGCAATCGGGGAAACCGGACTCGACTTCTATCGCGAGGGCGCGCCGGCCGAGGATCAGCGGCGGGCCTTCCTGGCCCAGATCGAGCTTGCGCGCAAGATTGCCAAGCCGCTGGTCATTCACACCCGGGCGGCCGACGAGGAAACCCTGGCGATGCTCGAGCAGCACACGCAGGGAATCAAGGTGGTCCTCCATTGCTTTTCGATGCCCGACCGGATCGCGAGCTGCCTGGAGCACCCGGACTGGTGGATCTCTTTTGCCGGCAACTTGACCTATCCAGGTGCCGCCGCCTTGCGAGAGGCGGCGATCCGGGTCCCAGCCGAGCGACTGCTGGTCGAGACCGACGCCCCGTACCTTGCCCCGCAGCCGCTCCGCGGCCGGCCGAACCAGCCCGCGAATGTCGTTCACACCGCTCAGGCGCTGGCCGTGGAGCGACGCGTGCCGCTCTCAGAGCTCGAGGCGGCGATCGAGCAAAGCGCGCTCGCGCTGTTCGGATGGTGAGAACCCGGGACCTGGGCCAGAACTTTCTCGTCGATCGGAACATCCTCGGCGTGATCGAACGACTGGCCGAACTGGGGCCTGAGGACGTCGTGCTGGAAATCGGCGGCGGGGTGGGGGTGCTGTCGCAGCGCCTCGCTGGCCTGGCCCGGCATCTGCATGTGGTGGAGATCGACCTGCGTCTCGAGACCGCGCTGCGGGACGCGCTCGCGCCGCACGCAAACGTCTCGCTGCACTTCGGCGATGCCCTCGACCTGGCCCTCCGGAGCCTCAATCCGGCCCCCGACAAGGTCGTGGCCAACCTGCCGTACTCGGTCGCGGCGACGGCGATCCTGCGGACGATCGAGGAGCTGCCAGAGGTCTCCAGCTGGGTGGTGATGGTTCAGCGTGAGGTGGGGGAACGACTCGCCGCCGAGGCTGGAACCTCGGCCTACGGCATCAGCTCCGTGCTCGCGCAGCTCGCGTGTGACGTCCGGGTCCTGCGTCCCGTCGCGCGCACCGTGTTCCGCCCGGTCCCGAACGTCGACTCAGTGCTGATCGGGTTGCGTCGCACCGGGCCGGCGGCCGAGCCGTCGGTGCGCGCGCTCGTCCATGACGCGTTCGCTCATCGGCGCAAGGCGCTGTCGCGGTCGCTGGCGTTGGCCCGCCGCGACTCACCGGACGTGCGCGAGCGCGCGCGTGAGGCGCTCACGCAGATGGGCCATCCGGCCGATGAGCGCGCGGAGCGGCTCTCGCCCGCTGAGTTCAGCGAGCTGGCCGGAAGGCTGGCGCGATGAGGCTCCGGGCGAGGGCACCGGCCAAGGTCAACCTGTGCCTGTTCCTCGGCGGCGCCCGCGAAGACGGGCGCCATCGGCTTGTCACGCTGCTCGAGTCGGTCTCCCTGGCCGACGAGCTGTCGCTGACCACGCTTGACGCCGCCGGACCCGACGAGGTGCACTGTCCCGCGGTGGCGGGCGTCAATCTCGTCTCCTCCGCACTGGCGGCGCTGCGGGCCAGCGGATGGGCGGGGCCGCCGGTGCGGATCGAGATCGAGAAGCGGATTCCCGTGGCGGCGGGAATGGGCGGAGGCTCAGCCGACGCAGCGGCGGCGCTGCGGCTGGCCGGCGAGCTTGCCTCGCGGCGCCCGGAGGAAATGGCGGCGGTGGCGGCGGCGCTCGGCGCCGACGTACCGAGCCAGCTCGCGCCCGGGCTGAGGCTCGGCACCGGGGCGGGCGAGATCGTCGAGCCGGTCGCTCCGCTGGCGCCGCATGCGTTCGTGCTGATCCCGCTGCCCCACGCGCTGTCGACACCGGAGGTGTACCGGGAGGCCGACCGGCTCGGGTTGCCACGTCAACGGACAGCGGTCGAGGCCGCTCACGCGCGGCTGCGCGACGCCCTTGCACCCGGCGCGCGACTCTCGGCGGACTTGCTGGTCAACGAGCTTCAGCCGGCGGCTGAGTCGCTGTGCGCGGCGGTGGCGGATGCGCTCAGGGCGGCGCGTGCCTGTGGCGCTGAGCAAGCGATGGTCTGCGGCTCGGGTCCGACCGTGGCCGGCCTGTTCTGGGGAGAACATGGCCGCACGCGGGCAAATGCAGCGGCTGCCGAGCTCAGCAGGCACTTTCCCGGAGCCGTCGCGGCCACGCCCGTGGGCGCGGAATTCGGCGCCCCGACGGTTTCATAAGCCCATCATCCCCGGCTTCCGGCACAATTTCACGCGAGCACCATGAGCAATCAGACCGTGACCTACCTCGTCGGCGCCTGCCTGAGCGTGTTCGGCGTGGCCGCGTTTGGCGCGCTGGTGATCGTTCCCGCCGTCACGGCCTACCGGCGCCCGCTCGAGCGGGTTGCGGCGGTCGTGCTCTCACTCTACGTACTCGCGGCCCTGGTCGGCGTCGGCGTGCTGCTCGGCGCGTTGATCGTGTTCGAGTGGCCAAAGGTGTTCTGATGGCGGAGAGAGGGGCGCCGCCGTCAGTCGCGCCTGATCTCTCCGCGCTTGCGGCGATCACCGACGCCGTCGAAGCCGGCGCCGGGCTGCCGGAGATCCTGCGAGCCGCTTCACGGGCGCTGGACGCCAGCCTGATCCTGATCGATCGGTCCGCTTCGGTGCTCGCGGTCGCGGCGCGCTCTCCAGCCGACGAGCGCTCGCTCATGCGTGACGCCCATGACGTGGCGACGATCGAGCTCAAGGTCGCCGAGACGGCGGTCGGCCAACTGCGGATGCGCGCCCGGGAGCGGACGCCCGATGTCTCGGTCCTGCGGCTAGTAAGCACCCTGATCGCATCTGAGATGGAGCGTGTGCGGGCCCCGGAGCGGGCCTCCGAAGAGGCCGCCACGGGGTTCCTGCGCGCGGTCCTAGAGCGCAGGATTGCCGACCGGGGCGACCTGCTCGCCCGGGGCAAGGAGCTCGGCACCGACTTGGCGGCCGGCGGCAGCGTCCTCGTCGTCCGGGCTCATCCCCGCAATCCGACCGAGGACGACTGGCGCCGCCGACTGCTCGCCGTCTCCAGTCGCGGTGCTCGGTCGGTCGCGCCCGGCGCGATCGCGACGCCGGGCGAAGACGACGCCGGACAGATTCTCGTGCTCGTGCCCGATCCGGATGGGGAGGCCGGGCGTCGGGTCTCTTCCGCGGTGCTGCGTGAGCTCGAGTCGGGCTTGCCCGGATTCGCTTTTGCCTTGGGCCGCAGCCGTCGCACGGAGGAGCCCCTCGAGCTGCATCGGGCCGGCAACGAGGCCCTGCTGGCCGCGAACGTGGTCGAGGGGGATTCCGAGCGCTCCGAGCTGGCCTACGAGCAGACCGGGACCTACCAGCTGTTGTTGCCCTACATGAAGGACCCCTCCGAGCTCAGGCGCTTCTACAGCGAAACCGTCCGGCCCCTGGTCACCTATGACGAGCAGTATGAGACCGATCTCCTGGGCACGCTGGCCACGTTCCTCGACTGTGACGCGAACGTCAACGCGACCGCGGCGCGCCTGATCACCCACCGTCACACGATTCGCTATCGATTTGAGCGCGTGCGCGAGCTGACCGGACTCGATGTCTCCTCGACCGACGGCCGCGAGAAGCTGTCGCTCGGACTGAAGGCCATGCGCGTCCTCGGGATCCCCGCGCCGGGAGGACCGGCCACCGAGCCCGGCGCCGAGGGCGGCCGCGTGCCCCGTTAGGCCCCTAGAAGGCCCCTGAAAAAGTCAGGGTCCGTCCGGCGGGTTTAAGACCATTTGGGGCATGCTCAAGACTCAGTCGGCTCAGGGGGGGTTGTTCGATGCGGCGGTGGTGATGGGACCGTTGCCGGAGGGGTCGTTCTTCGCGTTGTTGGCGGAGCATGGGGATCGGATCGTTCGTGATCAGGACTTCGTGGAGTGTTACTCGGAGCGGATGGGCAGGCCGTCGATCCCGCCGTCATCGCTGGCGAAGGTGATGCTCTTGCAGCATCGGATGGGGGTGTCTGACGAGCAGGCGATGGAGTGCGTCGGCTGGGATCTGCGGTGGAAGGTCGCGCTCGGACTGCCGATCGATCACAGAGGGTGGCATCCGACGTCGTTGACGAAGTTCCGTGCCCGGTTGCTTTTGCACAAGAAGGAGGGGCTCGCGTTGGAGAACACGCTCAGGCTCGCTCAGGAGTTGGGGTTGCTGGACGGGCCGCTTGAGCAGATCGTTGATTCGACACCGATGCTTGGCGCGGCCGCGACGCAGGACACCGTCAGGCTGGTCCGGTTCGGGGTCAAGAAGCTGATCGATGCGGTCTGCGCTGTCGATCGGGATGCCGGTCAGGCGTTGCTCTCGGGGTTGGAGTTCGACTACGTCCGGCCGGGCGAGAAGCCGGACTGTCAGTGGCGGCTCAAAGCTGAGCGAGAGCGGATGCTGACCCGCGTCGCGCAGGACGCACAGCGGGCGCTGCTCGCGGTCGAGCAGGCCGATGGTCTGCTTGATGACGAGACGGTGAAGGCCGCTTATGAGCTGTTGGGAGAGCTGATCGGGCAGGACTTCGATGTTGACCAGGACGACATTCCCCGGTTGCACCGTGGGACCAGGCCAGGCAGGATCATCTCGACGATCGACCCGGAGATGCAGCACGGCCGCAAGAGTTCCCAGTCTCGGTTTGACGGGTACAAGCTGTCCGCCGCGGTCAGCAACAGTGCCGAGCCGTTGATCATGGCGGTGCACGTCGCTCCGGGCGGTGAAAGCGATGGTCCTCAGGCCAAGCACCTGATCGACACCCAGCCCGCAGAGCGCCGGCCCGCGCGGATCCTGGGCGATACCGCCTATGGCAACGGGGTCGTCCGTTCAGAGCTCGCCGGACGGAATGTGGACGTGCTCGCCCCGGTCCCCGAAGGCGTCGTGCTAAAGGACCGGGTCGGGAAGCGTGATTTCAGCATCGATCCGGCCGCTGGCACGGTCACCTGTCCGGCGGGGCACACCGCGACGATCACGACCTCCAAGAAAGGGGTTCGCACCGCGCGCCTGTCCCGAGCCGTGTGTGGTCCCTGCCCGTTGAAAGAGCAGTGTTGCCCCGGGCGCCCGAGCCGGCAGATCGCGCTCGGTGAGCACGAAGAGTTCATGATCGCCGCCCGCCAAGCGCTCAACGATCCCGACACCGCGAAGCACCTACGGCACACCCGGCCAAGGATTGAACGGCTACTGGGGTTGATGGCTCACCGGTACGGCTCCCGAAAAAGCCGGTACATCGGCAGTGACAAAGCGCGGCTACAAGCGAGTTGGGCTGCTGCATTGGTGAATCTCAACCCAATTAGACACCACCTCACCGCCGGGACCGCATGACCCGGTCCAGGCCCTGCAGAACCGACGTGAGAGGCGTCCCGACGGGCGCTCCGGGACCACGGCGGCGCGTCCGGACCCGAGAACCAGCCGACGATCGACCCGGCAACAGCGCCGCCACCATCGACGCCCCGAGATCCGAGCGTCCGCAACACATCACTTCTTCAGGGGCCTTCTAGGGGCGCGGTGTGCGGGCGGGGCCGCCCGCCGGGCCGGTCTGAAACCAGGCGAACACGAAGCTCGCCAGGCCGAGCAGGAACGCGGCGATGCCATGCTTGACGTGATGCGTGCTCGATCCTGCCTGGTGGCCGGGGAAGAAACTGGGGAGTCCGTTCGCCGTCGACACCCAGTAGACGATCGCGATGATGATCAGCAGGACGCCGAGGATCACGGCAGGAATGATCAGTTGTCGGTTCTTGGTCATGCGGGGTGTGCCTCCAATCAGGTGACCGCGAAGCCGATCGCCATCGCTGCGCCGGCAAAGGTGCAGTAGAGGGCAAACGGCGTCAGCCGGTTGGTTTCGAAGAAGCGCATCAGGAAGCGTATGGCCAGATAGGCGGTGACCGCGGCGCAGAGCGCGGCGACCAACGCGGGCCCGCGTACCCCGTTCCCCGTCTTGCCGGCCAGCTCGGGGATCTTGAGCGCGGCGGCCGCGCCGATGATCGGCGTGGCGAGGAGGAAGGCGAACTTCGCAGCGTCCTCATTGTTCAGCCCGACCAGGAGGCCACCGCCCATGGTCACGCCAGACCGCGAGATACCGGGCACTAGCGCAAGCGCCTGCGCCGCTCCGACGCCGACGGCCTGACGCCAGGAGACGCGGGTGGCAATGCGGCTGTCAACGTCGGCCTCGCCCTCGGGCGCCCCGGGCGCCCGCCGGCGGAGCCGCTCGGCGGCGAACAACAGCAGTCCGTTGACGAACAGGAAGATCGCCGCCGACTCGGCCGAGGCGAACACCTTGCGCAGCGGGTCCTGGAGGAGCAGACCGAGGATCCCCGCCGGGATCGTCCCGACCACGAGCAGCCAACCGAGCCGCGCGTCCGCATCGCCGATCTCACGGTCACGCAGCGACCGGCCAATGCCGCGGAAGATTCGGACCCAGTCCTTCCAGAAGAACCCGAGCAGCACAAGCGCCGTGGCCAGGTGGACGGCGACGAGGAAGGCGAGAAAGAACTTGTCGTTCTGATGGATGTTCCAGCCGAGCAGCCGCGGCGTTACGACCGCATGGCCGAGGCTCGAGATCGGAAATAGCTCAGAGAAGCCTTGGAGCAGGCCGAGGACGATGCCTTGGAAGTAGGAGATCGGATGCATAAGGTGGACCGTGGCGGCGTCTGCGGGCAGATTCGGACACCCCCGCCGTCAGGCCCTCACCGGTATCGGCGAAGGCTCAAGGCGGGCGATGATAACCGCAGAAAGCTAAGCGCAGCCACAAGGGGCGGGGGGCGTGACACGGTAAGCGCAGCCCTACGCGCGCGGGGCGTGACACGGCCTCGGGCCGCTTCTCGCTCCCGATCAGGCACGATCTTCGTGATGCCCACGTTCGTGAAAGCCCGCTGCGCGGCTATCGCCGCGGCCGCTGTCGCGCTGTCGGCGCCCGGATGCGGGCTCACCGTCAATTCGGCCGATCTGTTCGTCCTGCAGCGCACCGGCCAGGGCCATGCGCTGTCACTGCTGATCAGCGACGGTGGCACGATCCGCTGCAACGGCGGCCCGCCGAAGCCGATCTCCGATCCGCTGCTGTTGCAGGCACGAGATCTCGCAGACAACCTGGCCAAGGACGCCAAGGCCAGGCTCAGCCTGCCGCCGGGACCCCACAGCGTCTATACGTACACCGTCAAGCTTCAAGACGGCACGATCTCGTTCGCTGACACCAGCGCGATCGTGCACCACGAACTCTCAGCGGCGGAGCTGTTCGCCGCCCAGATCGCCCGTAGCGTCTGTGGGCTGGGTTGACCTGGCCCGCGGCGAGGGTCAGCCGAAGCGCACCTTGCCGTTGGACCGCGCTCGTGCCTGCGCCCGGTCGACGAAATCAAGCCGCTTGATCGCCGCCCGGAACAGACGCGTGACGAGCCGCAGACGGGCGTTCTCGGAGCGGAGATCGAGCAGGCCCTGCTTGGCGTCGAGGCCGAAGTCGACCGTCGCGGCCATGTCATAGGAGCTCATCGCGGCCAGCTCCACGTCGTCGGGATCGGCATCAGTGGCGCGCTTGACCAGATCCGCGTACGTTTCGTGAGCGATCTTCTCCAGATCGGGGTCAGAGATCTCATCGCGGTCCTCGACGAATTCCACGACGCCGGCCGGATAGGCCAGGTGACCCTGACGCTCGAGTACACGCAGCGGCCTCGTCCCGCGGGTCAAAAGGTTCATTCGCCCGTCGTCCATCCGCTCGAGCACGCGCTCGATCCGGCAGGCGCAGCCGACGTCCCGCAGCCCCTCGTCGGAGAGCCAGACGATCCCGAACTCCCCCTCCTTGCGCAGACACTCATTCATCATCGTCTTGTAGCGCTCTTCGAAGACGTGCAGCGGGACCGCTTCCCCCGGGAGCGCGACGAGTCCGAGCGGGAACAGGGGAAAGTCTTGAACGAGCCGTTCCGGCATAGCAGTGAGTGTATGAGCGCGCTGCGGGTGTTGCGGGCCGCGGGCTCTACGGCCGGCGGGCGGTCACCAGCAGGTTGTAGAAGATCGCCGGTGGCAGCATCGGCTCGAGCACTCGCTGATCCACCTGCTGGAGCAACAGATATCCGCGGAATGCGTACATGCGCCAGAACATCGGTATGTCCTCGGGTGTTGCCGTCGCCTCAAGCGCTCGGTTGAACCATCCGAACCAATTCGCCACCAGCTCCTCGCCACGCACCTTGACCTCGCCGAATCCAGCCTGCTTCACCCGGCGGGTGAGATCCGCAGGAGTGAATGCGTGGATGTCGACGAACCGCTCGAGGTCGTGATCGACCCGGTCGTGCGCGGGCGCCGGCGCCGGCCGCGCACCGAGCAGCCTGCGCCACGCCGGTGCCAGCCGCGATGCGCCGCGCTTGGGCACGGCGGCGAGGCGATCCCCGAACCGAGAAGGCTCGCCCGCGAAGACGATCCGGCCGCCCGGAGCCAGGACCCGGTGGAACTCCGAGAACGCTCGGTTGAGATTGGGGAGGTGGTGAAGCACGGCGTGGCCCAGCACCAGATCGAAGCTGTTTTCCGGAAACGGCAGCGACTCCGCATCGGCGCGCGCGGCGCGTACGTCCACACCGAGCTGTCGGGCATTGGAACCGAGCACGCTGACCATGCCGGGCGAGATGTCGGTGCAGGTGGCCTGCCTGACCACGCCGGCCTTCAGCAGGTTGAGGCTGAAGTACCCGGTGCCGGCGCCGACCTCCAGCGAACGCTCGTAGCCGCGGTCAAGTTCCGCTCCGACCAACTTGCGCAGCTTGCCAAGGACCTGGGCCTGTCCGACATCACCGAAGTCAATACCCCACTTGGAGTCGTAGCTCGACGCGGCGACATCGTGGTAGCGAGTGTTGACATCGCGGATCTCAGCAGGGGTGCGAACTGCCTCCATGGCCGGATCACATTACCCTTTCGTCGGTGCCAGTGAACGTCTACGTTCAGCAGCATCAACCGCCCGGCGTGCCCCCTCTGGAGCTGACCGGAGAGCGCACGCTGCCTGACGTTCCCGAGGAGAACTACTGGTTCCGCCGCCATCTGGCGGTGTACGAGTGGATCGGCGCACGTGTGACCGGGGCGCGGGTGATCGACATGGCGTGCGGCGAGGGCTACGGCTCGGATCTGCTCGCACGGGGCGCCCGCAGCGTGGTCGGCCTGGACGCCAATCCCGAGGCCCACGAGCACGCGCGGCTGCGCTACACGGCTCCCGGCGTGCGTTTCGATCGTGGCCTGGTCGAGACCTATGGTGAGCCAGAGGCTTACGACGCGGTGGTGTTTCTGCAGACGATCGAGCACGTGCAGGATCCGACCGCCGTGCTCGAGCACTTTCGCTCGCTCCTGGCCCCCGGCGGCGTCGCCTACATCACGACGCCGAATCTGCGCACGCTGGCCTCCCCGGGCGCGGAGAAGTCCGGCAACCCCTGGCACATCAAGGAATACCGGGCGGAGGAGTTCCGCGCACTGTGCGAGTCGGTGTTCGAGCGGATCGAGCTGCTGGGACTGTTTCACGCCCGCAAGCTGCGGGCGCATGCGCTGGCGCTGAAGCTGGGCTGGGACACGGTCCACCAGCGTCTCGGCATGACCAAGCAATTCTACGACCGCTTCACCCCGGCGATCGCAACACGCGACTTTGCCCTGCGCCCGGGGAATCTGGATGCGGCGTTGGATTTTCTCGCCATCTGTCGCGTGTGAGCGGCGGCGCTCGGAGCCGCGAAACGCACTTTGCCGAAGACCACGACGCCATCCCGCGACAGGGCCGCCAGCGTGGCGCCCCGCTCGTCTTTTCAAACAGGACTGCTCACGCCGGTATCCCGCGCTCCTGCGACCGAGACTTCGCACGAATGATGTAGTCGCACGAATGATGTAGTCGCACGAATGATGTAGTCGCAGGTCTCATGTCTTGCACTCGGCCTCTTGGGCAGCTCGCGCTCGTTCTCCACACCCACATGCCTCATGTCGAGGTCTTCGGCTGCCGGTTATCGAGGCATGAAACTGCCTGGCGGAGGCTCTGTCCGGTTCCGGTCGTAGGTTCGGCCGATCTGGGACAGGGGCCTTTTGTTGGGAGAACGCAGGCGGGTAGGCCGTTTTGATCGATGGGCTTCGAGCCCGTGCTTTTCGTTTGGCCGCCCCTGCGACTTGCCTGGATTGAGCTTCGAGCTCGTATCGGTCTGTGTCGTTGTCCCGCTGGTTCTCCCGTGCTGTCAACCGCGATTGGTGGAGGTGTCGGGATGGCGTTGGTGAGGTGGGTTGGTCGGGCGATTGGCTTGGATGTGCATCGCGATTTTTGTGTGGTCGCGATTTGCGAGGACGGTCAGGTTCGCTCCGCGGGTCGGGTGCCGAGCACGCCGGATGGCGTTCGGGCGTTGGCGGAGAGCTTGGTGGGGTCGGATCGGGTGGTGTTGGAGGTGACAAGTGGCTGTTGGGAGGTCGCGCGGATCTTCGAGCCGTTCGTGGATCGGGTGGTGGTGGTCAGTCCGGATGACACCGGGATCCAGAGCGCGCGAGCGAAGACGGACAAGCTCGACGCGCGTGCGTTGGCGAGCTTGCTGTGGCGCGGTGAGCTGGAAGCGGTGTGGATGCCCGATGAGCGCTGCCGGATCCTGCGCCGCCGGCTCGCGCGCCGCGAACAGCTTGTGCGGTCGCGCACGCGCTCCAAGAACGAGATCCACGCCGTGCTGCAGCGCCGGTTGCAGGGCAAGCCGCCGTGCTCGGATCTGTTCGGCGTCAAGGGTCGCGAGTGGCTCGCCGGGCTGGAGCTGCCGTTGGAGGAGCGCGAGTCCGTCGACGCTGGGATCCGCCACGTCGAGTTTCTCGACGCGGAGATCGCGGCGGCTGAGAAGCTGATCGCCCAGCAGGCGCTCGGTTGGCCGGAGATCCGCCGGCTGATGAGCGTCCCGGGCGTGAACTTGATCTGCGCTGCGACGTTCATCGCGGCGGTCGGCAACGCGAACGAGAGTGTCAGTCTCTCTGTGTTTCACCCTGAGCAATG
>JRHI01001739.1_pt1 | contig 17133 bp, 13 predicted proteins | sample 215371 | NCBI WGS metagenome assembly JRHI01 (sample SAMN02929681, study PRJNA255918) | sediment metagenome | biome: cave system; feature: Ice Cave; material: Sediment; isolation source: sediment from deep within a dark volcanic ice cave with no known source of... ...
CCGCCGCCGCGCGGGCGTGAATTGGAAAAACGGTTACAGTAGAAGTAGGCGGTAATCGGCGATTCAATGAGGCGGCCTGGCAAACGATGACCGGAGAAACCTGGCAGTTCTTGCGGTTGGCGGATCCGGTCGCATTGCTGGACCGGCTGCGGTATTATCTGGACAACGTAAGTGGGATCCTGGGAGTCCTCCAGGCGATCTGCCTGGAAGCGGTGAGGGCCGCCTCCTGAGAAGATACTCCCTGCGTTCTCGCTGCAAATGGAGTCCTGTCCATGACCACTCGCATTTGTCTCGCTCTGCTGCTGACCAGCACTCTCCTTCTCGCGCCCCTTGTTCCCTGCCCATCGAAAGCCTGCTGCCCGGCGCCTCCTTCCGGCAAGCCGGTGGTCAACGCCGATCAGACCGTTATCATGATCTGGGATGCCGCCACGAAGACCCAGCACTTCATCCGGCAGGCATCGTTCAAGAGCGATGCCGAGGACTTCGGCTTCCTGGTGCCGACGCCAGCCCGGCCCGAGCTGGACGAGTCCGGCGACGAGACGTTTCGCTTTCTCGCCAAGCTGACCGAACCGGAGGTAAAGAAGGTCCCGCGGCCGAGCGGCAACGTCGGTTGTGGCTGCAGCGCGATGGCCCCCCGCGAGAGCGATTTCACCAACGAGGCCCAACCAGCGGTGGTGGTGCTCGAGCAGAAGCTGGTGGCCGGCTTTCATGCCGTCGTGCTGGAAGCCAGCTCCGCGAACGCGCTCATCACCTGGCTCAAGGACAACGGCTATGCTTTTTCTCCGGAGATCGAGGCATGGGCGAAGCCGTATGTCGAGGCCGGTTGGAAGATCACGGCCCTCAAGGTGGCGAAGGACAAGGGAGGCAAGGAAAGCAAGAGCGTGGCTGCCGCGGCGCTGCGCCTGACCTTCAAGACCGACCGGCCGCTGTTCCCCTACCGCGAGCCCGACTCGAAGAGCTCCGCGGCCGCCCTGGGAGCGCAGAATCGCCTCTTGCGGATCTATTTCCTCGCCGATGCCCGCTACCAGGGGGAACTCACGAAGGAAGTCACCTGGACGGGCCAGGTCGCCTGGGCCGGCAAGCTCAAGGCCGAGGACCGCAAGAAAGCGCTGGAGCTGCTGAAACTGCCGGAGACCACGGGACCGGCGGAATGGTGGCTGACGGAGTTCGAGGACAACTGGCCCTATGCGACGGCGCCGGCCGACGTGTATTTTTCTGCCGACTCCAGTCAGGTTCCGGTCAAGAGGCCGCCGATTATCGAGTACGTTTCTGTGCCCTGGCCCACGGACGTGACCGCTTACGCCATCGCGGCCATCGTGGTCCTGCCGCCGCTGTTCCGCCGGGTTCGTCGCGGCCGGAAGAAATGAGGCCGGTGGCGGGCCGGTGGTTGCTTACGTTGCCATTTTGCAATGTCCTGCGGCAGCATCGTTGATGCGGCCCACATTCACCAGTTCTCCGACTCGCGCAACAACGATCCGCGCAACGGCCTCGCCCACGAACTCAGCAAGACCTGAGAATGTCCCTGGCGTAGCCGGCAAAGCGGCCAACACGACGGCCAGCCCAACTATCCCCCAACCACACCCCGCTTCCCTGCCTTTCGAGAAAGTTCCTACCCCGCTTCTGCACCCTTGCATCCCACCCGGGCACATGGTAACCCTGTACGAGACCGCTCTGGTCCTGCCAAGGAGCCATCCGCATGCCTCAGCGCAAGAAGGTCGCCGCCATCGTCACCGAGTACCGCAAATGGTCGCACGCCGACGTCATCGTCAGCAAGATCATCGAGGGCTTCAACTACGACGGCGGCGAGCGCCCCAACCTGCGGCTCGTCGCGCTGTATGTCGATCAGTTCCCGCCCAGGGACATGAGCCGCGACCTCGCCAGGAAGTACAACTTCCCCATTCACGACACCATCGAAAAGGCCCTGACGCTCGGCGGCCAGGAACTGGCCGTGGACGGCGTCCTCTGCATCGGCGAGCACGGCAACTATCCGCGCAATGCAAAGGGACAGATACTCTATCCGCGTCGTCGCTTTTTCGAAGAAGTGACGAAGACCTTTGAGAAATGCAAGAAATCGGTGCCGGTGTTCAACGACAAGCACCTGGCGGCGACGTGGACCGACGCGAAATGGATGTATGACCGCAGCCACGAATTGTACGTGCCGTTCATGGCGGGATCGTCGGTGCCGCTGACGTGGCGCCGGCCGCCGCTGAAATTGGCGATGGGTTGCGACCTCGTCGAGGCGGTGGAGGTCGGCTACGGCCCGTTCGAGGGTTACGGTTTCCACTCCCTCGAAGGATTGCAGTGCATGGTGGAGCGGCGCAAGGGCGGCGAGACCGGCGTCAAGGCGGTGCAGTGTCTGCAAGGCGAGGAGATGTGGAAGGCGCTGGATCAGGGACGCTGGTCGAAGCGCCTGCTGGAGGCGGCTCTGGAACGGGTGCCGGCGCACGCCATGGGCGACTACCGCGCCGTGACGGCAAAGACCGAGGACGCCGGCGTCTTTCTCATCGAGTACCGCGACGGCTTTCGGGCAGCGGTGGCCATGATGAATGGCTGGGCCTACGAGGGCGACGGCGGCGCCTTCACCTTCGCCGGCCAACTCAAGGGTGAAGACAAGCCGCGGGCCACGCTCTACTACTTGCAGCAACCCGATCCCTTTGCGCACTTCAGCTATCTCGTGAAGGCGATCGATGCGATGATGCAGACCAACCACGCCCCCTATCCCGTCGAGCGGACGCTGCTGACGACCGGCATCCTCGACGCGGTGATGACCAGCAAGGCCGAGAAGAACCGCCGCGTCGAGACGCCGCACCTGGCGATCGCGTACAAGCCGACCGACTGGCCGTTTACCACCGATCCGGTGCCGAAGACGATCAAACGCTGAAAGAGAGACATGCCATGCAGAACACGCCGTCCATCCTCCTGCAGCAACTATTGCCGCAGATGCCGCTCTTTGTCGTGTGGGTGGTTGGACTGGTGCTGGCCCTGGTATTCTGGAGGCGGCATCCCTGGGTGTCGCTCCTGACACTCCTCGCCCTGCTCCTCTTCTTCCTCCAGGCGCTCGGCGGAACGGTCTTTTATGTCGGGCTGATCCAGGCACGCGATCTCACCATCATGCAGCGCAGCCACATCTTGACCTTTTTGGGAGTGCTGCGCGCGGTGATGAGCGCGATCGGGTACGCCCTGCTGCTGGCCGCCATCTTCGGCTGGCGCAAGTCGGCGAAGGATTTGTCCCCGACCCCTGGCTACCGCGCGGAGGACGTGCCGGAGACTGGTATCCGCAAGGATCGGCCGCGCTAAAGTCTGTAATCCCGAGTGGAGGACTGCCAGCGGAACACACTGGCGAAAAACGTCGGCCGGCTCATCCTTCCGGATTATCGAGCAGTTCCTGAAGCCGCGCGGACAATTCGGCGGGCAGGCGATCGCGCCAGGCTGCGTCCAGCAGGCCGACCTCGATCAGGTCGCGCAGGTGTGTGCGATCCTTATCGCGGAACGATGTGAGCTTCATCCGCACCAGCGCTTCCAGTGTCAGCACGCGGAAGCCGGGCGCCGGTTCGCTCGCGCCGACGTCTGGTGCCGGCTGCGTGTACTCCGGCCGTACTTTCTCTCCTGCAAAGACGACGTGGACTGCGTCGCGGGCCTTGGAATTGGGCCCGTCGAGAAAGAAGTCGATACTCGCCGCGTGCCGATACACAAAGCCGGCCGCGGCCATGGCGGTCTTGGCTGCTTCCAGGTCGGCGCGGCGAAGGAGGATGTCCACGTCCTGCGTGTTGCGCACCGCCGCCTCGTCCACGCGGGACACCCAGCTCGCCACCGCGTTCCCGCCCACAACCGCGTAGGGAATGCCGGCCTGCTCCAGGACGGCGGCGGCACGCAACAGTCGAGCGCGTACTTTTTCCACGGCCCCAATCATTCTTTCCCAGGAAAACGCACCCAGTTCCACGTTGGCCTCTCTCCTGGTCCTCGTTTCCTCCGAGCCGCTTGCGGCCTGGCGGTCAAAACCGTCAGGCCGCAAGCGGCGGGCAATCACTGCTTCCCGGTCAATTCATCCGCCAATTTGCCGGCGTCGTACACCTTGCGCAACGCCTCGACGATGGCCTGCGACGACACGGACACGGCCCGCGCCTGGTCCTCGGCGTAAGCGAAATCCAGCACCAGCGACTGAATGTTGCCGTCGAAGATCAGACCGACCACCTCGGCGTCGCGGTTGATGACCGGACTGCCCGAGTTGCCGCCGATGATGTCCGCCGTGCAGACGAAATTGAACGGCGTCTTCAGGTTCAACTTGTCCTTGCGCTCTTCCCAGCGCTTCGGCAGGTCGAACGGCGGCTTGTCGTGATGCTCCTTCGCCCGTTCGTACAGCCCGGCGATCGTCGTCTCATACGGAACGTGCTGGCCATTCTCCTCGTAGCCCTTGACAGTGCCGAACGACAGCCGCAGCGTGAAGGTCGCGTCGGGATAGGTGTTCGTCCCCTCGATGGCGAAACGAGCCTTCGCGAGTTGGGCGTGCGCCTGGCGCTTCACTTCCTCCACCTCCGTCTCCATCGACTTGCGCACCGCCCGCGCCGGCTCGTCCACCAGCCGGGCCAGCGCGAGCATCGGATCGTCGCAGGCCTCGACCGCCTTGGTGCCGCCCTCATAGAGCTTCTTGCGCAGCTCCACGCTCTTGAGCTTCGTCCCGCCGATGAGTTCGGCGGCCCGCTCGTTCGGCGACTTGCCGGCCAGCACCTTCTGTACCAACGGATTCTGTTCGTGGAGCTGCTCCACCAGCCAGGTCAGCGAATTGGCGAGTTTGGCGATCTCGTAATTATTGTAGATCGGCTCCTCGGAAAAGAGTTGCTGCCGCAGCGATTCGAGGTTCGACTCGCGAAACTCGCGCAGCCGCTCGGCGTTTGGCTTGGCCCGTTCCTCGCCGGCCCGCAGCAAGGTCCGCGCGTAGACGAACAGCTCGCTGTTGAAGCCGCCGCCGGCTTCCACCACCGCATACTCCCTGGCGATCCGGCCGCGGGTTTTCTCTGCCTTTTCGATCCGGCTGTACGCTTCCAGCGCTTCCTTGAACTCCGGCTTCTGGGCGATCTGCTCGCGCAGCTTGTGCTCGGCTTCCTTCTTGCGGCGCAGCAACTCGGGATCGAGCAGGCCGGCCAAACCGCCCTCGCGGGCCTTGCGGCTGTTCTGCACGCTGAAGAGAAACTCCTTCGCCTGCCGGGCGTTCTCCTCGCTGCGGCCGCTGAACGCGGTCAGCATCACTTCCCAGCGATAGAGGCGTTGCAACAGATAGGGGAAACCGCGGTCGCGCAGGTACTCCAGCTCGGCCACCGTGTTCGAGCGGTCGGTCCGTCCCGGATGACCGGAGACGAAGACCAGTTCGTCCTTCTTCGCCCCGTCCTTGCTCCACTTCAGGTAATGCGCGATCTTCGCCGGCTTGTCGTTCTCGTAGGCGCGGAAAAGGCAAACGTCGAGGTCGAACCGCGGATACTCGAAGTTGTCCGGATCGCCGCCGTAAAAGGCGGCCTGCTGCTCCGGCGCGAAGACGAGACGGACGTCGGTGTACTTCTTGTAGCGGTACAGGTGGTACTGGCCGCCCTGGTAGAGCGCGACCACGTCGCTGCGCAGGCCGGTCTTGTCAAGCGAGTCCTTCTCGATCTTCGCCATGACGGCGCGGCGGGCCTTGAACGCCTCTTCCGGCGACAGGTCCCCCTTGACCGCAGCGTTGACTTGGTCGGTGACGTCCTCGATGCTCATGAGGACGTTCAACTCCAGGTCGTTGCAGCCCTTCTCCTCGGCGCGGCTTTTCGCATGAAAACCGTCGCGATAGTAGTTATGGTCCTTGTCGCCGAGCTTCTGCATGCAGTCGGCGCCGACGTGGTGATTCGTCATGATGAGGCCGTCGGCCGAGACGAACGAGCCGGAGCCGCCGTTGTTGAAGCGGACCGACGATTTCTGGACGTGCTCCAGCCATTTATCGGTGGCGTCGAAGTTGTACTGCTTCTCGAGATAGGCACGCGGCGGATGGTTGAACAACCACATGCCCTCGTCGGCCCGCAACGGGGCCGCGCACACCAGGGCCAACCCCAGCACGAGGAAGCCCACACGATAGGGATACGTCATCATGGCCAGTAATTCTCCTTGCTGTGAACCTGCTTTGCCCAGACCATCGCCGTCTGTCTTCTTCGTGTAGCCGCGACGCGCCGCGGAGCGGAGGCTGCGCGGCGCGGCTACACAATCGTCACGTGCGGAGCAGCAAACCGAGGCCGACCAGCGCCAGAAACAGCGACAGCAGTCCGAAAGCCACCGCGGCCGGCCCATTGCCCTGCGGCAGCCGGATCTCCGCCAGTGCGGGGATCTTCACTTCCGGCTGCAGGTCGCTCTTGTTCAACTCCCATAGCAGCGCTGCCCGATCGGCGTTGCCCAGCACTTCCCGGGCCACTTCGCCCAGCGCCGCTTCTTTCTTGACCTCATACGTCTTCTTCTCGGGCAGCCGTAGCACTGCCCCGGCCGACACCGGAATGCGTGGGGCGACCTCGGGAGAAACCCGCGTCAGCAACTGTTCCAGGGTGTCCTTGTTGAGCGCGAACAGCACCTTCGTCTTGTCTCGGTTGAGGAGCGTCTGCTGGGCGACGTCGCCGAGAGCCATTTCCCCCGGCACAGTGTACTGCCGATTTTCCGGCAACTCCAACACCGTCCCTTCCGGGACGCGGACGATCTGCCGCCGGTTCAGCTGCCACAACTGTTCTGCCTTGCGGGCCTTGCCGAGTACTTCCTTGGCGATGTCGCCGAGCGTCGCATCCTTCTTGACCTCGTGCGTCTTATCCTCGGGCAATTTGAGCACGGTTCCCTTGGGAACGTGAATGAGGCGATCGACATTCAGATCGAAGAGCAGCCGCGCCTTGGTCGCGTTGCCCAGTTCCTTCTCGGCGACGTCCTTCAGGTACTCGGCCTGCGTCACCTCATGGGTCTGGTCGCCCGGCAACTTCAGAGTCGTCCCAGACGGCACCTTGAAGTATTCCGGCACCAGGTTATCATTCAGGTCGCTGATCTCGCCGGCGATGTCCTCCACGTCCTTCTGGCGGTCCAGCGGCACCGGCCTTCCGGCAAGGCCGAGCCGGTGCTCGGCCACGTCCACGGATAGTTGATCCAACGTCATTTCCTCCTGTACCGACGTGTGGCGGTATTGCCAGGCGCCCAGCATGGCTGGAATGGTGTCGCTGAACGAGAGGAAAGCGATGAGCACACCGGCGATGGAACCGCCGGCGATGTAGCCGGTCGAGAGGAGGACGCCCGGGCTCATGTCGGATTCCGACTCCGAATGCGGTGCGTTGCCGTTGCTGGCGCTGCGGCCCCACCTGTCGGCGACGTAGCGCATCGCGCCGCCGACGAAGATCGGCGTCGAGGACGACAGCGGCAAATAAACGCCGACAGCGAACGGCAGCGAGGGGATGCCGCACAGTTCCAGTACGACGGCGATCGACACGCCGAGGAGGACGAGCGCCCAGGGCAGTTTCTGCCGCAGGATGCCGGTCGTGATGAGCGACATGAGCTGGGCCTTCGGCGCCTTGAACTTCTGCACCTCGGTGCCGTCGTCGCGGCGGCTGACGGCGCCGTTGATGCCGGGATCTTCGAGATACCGGATATTGCCCTGGTCGTTGAGCAGGTACGTCCCCTGCGGCACGTCTTCGAGGTTGTCCTCGCCGGCGCGGAAGACGTGGTAGGTCTGACCATCCGGTCCCTGGGCGGTCTCGGGATAGAGGTTGACGTCGAGCGGTTCCTTGAGAAGGGGCACATTTTTCACCGTGTAGACCGTGCTCGCCTTATTGAGGACAATGAGGATGTAACCGATGACCAGTGCCGACGACAGGGCGCCGGCAACGATGGCCAACTGCTGCCATTTGGGCGTGGCGCCGACGAGGTAGCCCGTTTTGAGGTCCTGCGAGGTCGTGCCGCCGTTGGAGGCGGCGATGCAGACGACGGCCGCCACCGACAGCGCCGTCAACTGGTCTTCCTGATGCGTCCAGCCGAGCAGGAAGAAGATCAGGCAGGTCAAAAGCAGCGTCGCCACGGTCATACCGGAGATGGGATTCGACGAGGAACCGATCTCGCCGGTCAGGCGCGACGACACGGTGACGAACAAAAAGCCGAAGAGGACGATGAGGAGGGCGCCCAGGACGTTCATGTGCAGGTCCGGCACCCAGGAGACGGCAGCGTGCAGCGGCGTTGTCGCCCAGATGGCCAGGACGAGGCCGAGCGCGCCGACGCCGACGACCCATATGGGTAGGTCGCGGTCGGTGCGGGCGCCGCTGCCGGCTTCACGCTGCCGGCCGGAAACGCCGAGGTCCTGCAGGGCGGCCTTGACCGAGCCGACGATGAGCGGCAGCGCCTGGAACAGGCTGATGATGCCGCCCGCCGCCACAGCACCGGCGCCGATGTAGAGGACGTAGGCCTTCCAAATCTCTTCCTCGCTCATCTGGCTGATGAGCTTGGTGCCGGGATAGAGCGGATCGTCGAGGTTGTCGCCGAAGAGGCGGATGGCCGGGATGAGGACGAAGGAGGCGAGGATGCCGCCGGCCACCATGACGCAGGAGATCCGCGTGCCGATGATATAACCGACGCCGAGCAGGGCCGGATTGACCTCGACCGCTGGGTTGGCCCCCTTGAAGAAACGCAGCGGCCAGCTCACTTCTTCCTTGAACAGCTTCAGACCCTGCCAGATGAACTGGTAGACGAAGGCGACACCGAAGCCGACGAAGACGGTCTTGGCGCTGGCACCGCCCTGTTCGCCGACGATGAGCACGTCGGCGCAGGCGGTGCCTTCGGGATACTTGAGGATGCCGTGTTTCTGGACGATGAAGGCGCGCCGCAGCGGGATCATCATGAGGATGCCGAGCAGGCCGCCGAGGATGGAGACGACCATGACGCGGCCGATGTCCATGTGGAAGCCGAGCAGCATGAGCGCTGGCATGGTGACGCCGACGCCGAAGGCGATCGATTCGCCGGCCGAGCCAGTGGTCTGGACGATATTGTTTTCGAGGATGGTGGCGGGGCGGATGAAGCGGCGGAGGAGCGGCAGTTTCGAGAAGACGCGGAACAGGGTGATCGACAGCACCGCCACGGGGATCGAGGCGGAGACGGTCATGCCAACCTTGAGGACGAGATAGAGCGACGACGCGCCGAACACGATGCCGAGCACGGCGCCCACGATGACGGCCGGCCAGGTGAATTCCGCCATGCGGGTCTGGTCCGGGACGTAGGGCTTGTGTTCGGGGATTTCGTCGGTGGCGGCCGGGAGAGGAGTACTTTCCTTGACGGGTGCGGTCATCGCAACGGCTCCGGGACAGGTTGAGCACGGAGAAGTCTTTCCTGGACGTGTCCCTAGATTGGCGGCTGGCGACGGAGATTGCAAGCCCTCGGCGCAAAAAAGAACCCGCTCGAATTCGCACGAAGTATTTTTGCGATCGGTCGTCGGCCCGTTATAATCGGCGCCCGAGGTTCCCTGTTCAGCTGAGGAGCAACCATGGGCAGCTTCATGAGACGGGTCGCGCTGGCGGTGCCGCTGCTGGCGCTCGGCGCGGCCGGACTGCGAGCGGACGACAAGACGGACCCGGTGGCGGCGCAGAAGAAGGCGGCCGAGGCCAACTGGCGTCTCCTCGAGGTGGGCGAGCCCGTCCAGCACGAGACGGCGCACCTGCTGCTCATCGCGCCGAAGTCGTTCGAGCGGCGGTTGCGCGAGTGGGGAGCGCTGCTGGAGAAGCATTACGACGTCGCCCGCAAGGCGTTGCAGGTCGAGAAGGACGATAAGTGGTGGTCGGGCAAGATGACGGTGTATCTGCTGGCGGAGCGCGAGCACTTCACGAACTTCGTGCGCCGGGTGGAGAAACGCCGTCTGGACGCGGACGAGGCAGGCAGTTACATGCTGGAGGGCGATCAGCCGCACGTCGCCGCCAGTCCGCCGCGGCGCAAGCTCGATCCGCCGGTCGAGTTTCAGGCAGGCGAGCAGCTGGCGTCGGCGCTGCTGCATCAGAAGGCCGGTCCCAAGGTGCCGGTCGCGGATTGGGTGGTGCTGGGCTTCGGCCGGGCGACGTATTACCGAGTGGTGCCGAGCGCCGCGGGGAAGGAACGGGCCGAGGCCGTCAAGTGGGCGAGGAGCCGGTACGCCCGCGACGTGTGGGGCACGCTGGACGTGAACGAGGCCGTCGTGCTGGGGGCGAGCCTGGCTGACTTCCTGGCATACGGCTCCAGCACGTCGAAGTTCGCGGCGTTTCTGAAGGGGTTCGAGCCGGAGGAGAATGTGGAGAAAAAGACGACGGAACAGGCGCTGAGCGCGGCCGGCATCAAGGTGGACACGCTCGACAAGGCGTGGAAGGTGTGGCTGACCCGGCAGCGGTGAGATTTGCTAAATCACTTTGGGTGAAGGTGCAGCACACAAGCCTGCAGCACCAGCGAAGGAAGCAGTGTCCCTCGCTGACGCGTCGGGCCTGTGTGCTGCCGAATTATGCACGGTGGTTTAGCGCCTGGGCGCGGTGACCAGCGGCAGGTCATCGGTGCGGAACGGCGACGCCGGCAGTCCCTCCTTGTTGAACAGATTCGGTACGATGAAGTTCGCCCAGCCGAAGCGGACGGCAACCGGCTTGGCGACGGACTTGCTCGAGACCTCGATCTTGTCGTCGCGGATCACGGCCTCGGCCTTGACAAACTTGTTGTCTTCGCCGGCGATCGTGAATCCCACCAGCGAGCCACCCTTGGCCTCCAGGCCCTTGCCGGTGTGGTCGAAGCTCAGGATCACCTTGCTCCCCTCGACCTTCATGCTCTTGTACTCGGGTCCCGAGTACTCAATCTTCTTGCCGTAGGCGATGGCCTCGGCGGCCAGGGCCAACCGGGCGCCGACCGGATCCTTCTGCCGCGGATGAATATCCTTTTCGTCGCCGACGTCGGTGATGACGGCCATGCCCGTCTTCGGCACCTTTTTCGTGGTCAGGTACTGCGCCTCGCGCAGCTCCGCCCAGGTGACGCCGCTCCTGTCATACGAAGCGTCCCATGGCGCCAGCTGCACGAAAAAGAAGGGAAAGTCGCCCTGATTCCAGTCTTGCCGCCAGTTCTCGATCATCGTCGGGAAGAGGGTGCGATACTCCGCGGCCCGGCCGGCGTTCGACTCGCCCTGATACCAGATTGCTCCCTTGATCGCATAGGGGATGAGCGGCGCGATCATGCCGTTGTACAGGCTCGACGAGAAGGAATTCGGGTCCTGGCTGATGAGCGGTGGTTGCGGCGCGGCGGGTGGCTCCTTATGGGCGTCGCGGGCCTTGACGACCTCGGCGCGATACTTGTCGAGCCTTTCGAGGTAGCTGTCGAGCGGGTTCCGTTCGGTCAGATACTTCAGTTCTGGTACGGCCTTCAGGGCGGCGGGACTGGTCCACGCCTCGGCGACGGTGCCACCCCAGGAAGTGTGAATCAGGCCAACCGGCACGTCGAGGGTCTTGTTGATGTCGCGGCCGAAGAAGTACGCCACGGCCGAGAACTTCGCAACCGTGTCCGGACCGCACTCCTTCCACTGGCCGACCACATCTTTCTGCGGCGTGCCGATCCCCTTGTGCGGTACTGTGAACAAGCGGATCTTCGGGTTCTTGCTCGCGGCGATCGTCTTCGGCGCATCGACACAACTCGCCAGCGCCATCTCCATGTTCGATTGGCCGCTGCAGATCCAGACCTCGCCGACGAAGACGTTCTTGAGCTGTACCTTGTTCTTGCCGGCGATGGTCAGCTCGAAGGGGCCGCCGGACTTGAGTGGATCGAGATCGACGCGCCACTCCCCGTTTTTGGCGGTGGTGGTATGTTTCTGTTTCTGGAAGGTAACCACGATCTCTTCGCCGTCATCGGCGGTGCCCCAGAGGGGTGCCTTGATGTCTTGTTGCAAAACCATGCCGTCGCTGATGAGGGCATGAGGCTTGACGGCGGCCGAGGCCGTCGTGTGCAATGCCAGCAGCCCGGCGACGATCGCCAGGGCCGCAAACCAACGTCTGCGCATTTCCCGTTCTCCTCGACTGGGTGTGATACGTGGTGCCTGCCGCGGTCGGAAGGACAGGGAACATCATAATGAGGGCGCGGACGAGATGCCAGCAGGAACAAAGTGTCCGAGCCCGGAGCGTGCGCGACGGGTGAGTTGCCCCGCCGCTAATGTTCGGGATTCTGTTGCGCCTTCTCGCGGTAGAAAGCTGCCTCCTCGAGGTTGCCCTGAGCCTGGTAGTAATCGGCCAGGGCGACGCAAGCCGGTCGATAGTGCTCGTCCTCGTGCAAGGCGCTCAGCAGCCAGCGCTCGCCCAGTTCCCTGTCTCCCAGACCGATTAGCAGCGTGCCCAGTTCACAGTGCAGGGCCGGATCGTGCGGCCGGATCGACAGGAGGCGATGGCTGATCTCGGCCAGCCGTTCTCGCCGTTCCTTGAGATGTTCTGCCCGCTTCAGCTGGGCGCCGGCCTCGACCTCCTTGCCCTCCTGTTGCAACGCCTGGTACAGAGACCACTGTGCCGGATAGTCGTTCGGCAGTGCGCGCACGGCCTGACGCAGCCAGCGCTCGGCCTCGGCGGGCTCGCCGGCCTGCAGGGAGATCTGACCGTAGGTGCGCAGGGCCTGGCCGTGCTCGGGCTGCCTGGCCAGCACATCGTCGAGGATTTGCCGGGCCTTCGCCACCTGTCCCAGGCCGCTTCGGCAACGGGCCAGACGCACCAGCACCTCCAGATCGTCCGGCTGGCGAAGGCGCAGGTTCTCCAGGTGGGGCAGCGCTTCCTCGTACCGGCCGATCTCGACCAGGCCTATGGCCAGTCTGCGGCGGGCCTCGAGATGCCCCGGGTCCAGCTCGACGACCCGGCGATAGTCGGGAACATACTTCTGGGCGCTGCCGACCTGCCACCACACGTTCCCGCGCAGGAACAGCGCCGGGACGCTGTCGGGCTGCTGCTGCAGCCAGCGATCGACGACATTAAGGGCATCGAGGATCCTGGACATGCGCAGATAGCCCTCGGCCAGCGCTTCCCAGACGAGGGGTGCGTGACTCGGCACCTGCCGAGCATGTTTGGACAGGTAATCCTCGTATTCGCCCTTCTCACCCATGTCGCCCATGGTGACCTTGAGCAGGGCCCACTCCAGCGTCGTCTCGGGAGACTCGCCTTGTAGCAGGCGCTGGCAGTCGTGGAGGCGCTGTTCCGCCTCGTCGTAGGCGCCGGTGAGGCGGGCTGCCCGACTGGAGAGGAGGCAGATCCGAGCGCTGGACGACCAGGGCCAGATAGCGCGGCAGACTTCGAGATGGGTGTGGGCCTCGCTGCCATGGCAGCGGTCCAGGGCGACCTGCGCGGCATGCCAGTGATACCAGGCCCACAGTTGGGGCGCAGCCAGGGCCGCGCCGCCGATCAGCACCAGCAGCATGCGCCAGCGCCGAAGCAGTCCCTGGGTCAGCCGATTCCAGAACGCTTGCATCACCCGAACAGCTCCTCGTCGGCGATCCGAATCAGCGCCCGGGTCGGTGCTCCCGTCGCTCACGCTCCGGGCTCTGATGAGGAGCGAATAGCTACTTCGTCTCGGCTTCCGCGGCCTTGGCCAGTTCGCGGTGCTGGGCCGCGCGCCCCGGCTGCCCGATCCGCTGGTAATAGCTCGCCAGCGCCGTATGAGCCGGCGCGTAGTGCGGGTCCTCCTTGACGGCGCTCTGCAGCCAGCGCACGCCTTCCTCGATGCCGCCAGCCCGCAGCAGGATCATGCCCGTCTCGTATTGCAAGGCCGCGTCGTGAGGCCGTTCCTGCAACTGATGGCGGACGATGTCCTGGATGTGGGTAATGTCCTGCGCGATCTGCTTCAGGCGCTGCTCTTCCTCGCGGGCCTCCTCGGTCTTGTGGCGCTCGCGCAAACAGAGGTAAAGCTGGTAGTGAGCCTGGTAACTGCCGGCCTCGCGGACGACCGCCTCGCGCAGCCAGCCTTCAGCAGCCTCGGGCTGCTGGAGCTGCATGGCTAACTGGCCGCGCTCTAGCAGGGCGGGCCCAAACTGGGGGTTGCGCGCCAGCACCGCGTCCAGGCGCCGTTCAGCTTCCGCCGTTTGGCCCAGCTGTTTGGCGCAGCGAGCGAGGTATACCTGGAGTTGCGGGTTGTCCGGCTGGCGCTCCTCCAGGTGCTTCAGGTAAGGCAGGGCCTCCGTGGCCTGGGCCAGGTCCAGCATCAGGCTCACCACCTGGTAGCGAGCCTCCTCGAAGTCGGGATCGACCTCCACCACGCGGCGGAAATCGGCCAGGGCCTCGAAACGGTTCTCGCGCTGCTGGTGCATGATGGCACGCAGGTAGAGGGCCATGGGATTGTCCGGTTCGCGTTCCAGCCAGCGGCGCAGGCAGAATTCTGCGGATCGGTACTGATACAGGCGGATGTAACCGTGTGCCATCGCCTCCAGGAGCAGGGGCGCGGCCGGGTCGTTCGCTTCCACCTGGGCGCGGCCAAACTTGGCGACGACCTCGACCTCGCCGCGCTCGGCCCGGAGGAGCGCGCGCTCCAGGACCAGGTCATCGCTGGGAGGCCGGCCGCTCTGGGCCTTCTCCAGCAGTTGTTCGGCGGCCTCGAAGTATCCGAGCCGGCGGGCAGTCCGCGCGGCCAGGAGCAGCGTCGCGGCGTCGCGCGGCCAGACCCGCAGGCACTCTGTCAGGTGCTTCTCGGCATCGTGGTTGTGATAGCGGTCCACGGCCTGACGGCCGGCCCGGAAATGATACGTGGCGTAGAGCTGGAGGCCGGCCTGCGTCGCAAACAGGGCGATCACGCCCACGAGGGCCCCGGTGGCCAGGGTACGCCAGGGATGCTGGACCATCCAGTAGAGGAAGGCTGCGCCGCGCCGCGGCAGACCGCTGGCCCAGCGGGTCAGCGCCGACAGGGGCCTCAGCAAGCCCATCCTGTTCCCCGGGGTGGCCGCTGGCCCCGTGGCGGGCGGTGCCGCCTCCGAAACTGGAACTTTAACCGTTTCCTTCATCGCGTTTCCGCCACGGCTCGCGTCGAGTCGGGCCCCCGGCTCATTTCAGATCGATGTCGTGCGTTTGCGCCCCCCTGGTCACGGTGTACGTCAGCCCCGACGTTTCGGGATCGGCGTACTGATCGGGGATCTTCACCTGCTTACCTCCACCCTGTGAGTTGTAGATCCCCGACTGCCCGGCCTCGGGCGGCAGGTTGGTGCCCGGCGGCGGCGCCATCTTGCCACCCATCATCGGCGGCGGCGCCACGTTCCCTGCACTCTGCACCACGATCTTTACTGGGCCAACCGGCACCCTGGCGAACGTATAGGTGCCATCCGGGCCAATGGCTGCCGACTCGGCAAACTTGGTGTCAGGGGTCATGAACTGGACGGTGCCACCGGGCAGCGGCGCGCCCCTGTACGTGACCTTGCCCGAGACCTTGCCCGAACTACTGCCGCAACCCGCCACGCTCAGCATCACCAGCATCAGACACGTCGACAGCCGCCAGCACTTGCTCTGCGAGAATCCGTGCATGAACACCTTCTCCCTTGTCGCGCTGGATGGACTCACCAGTCGGAGCCCAGGACCTCGCCGCCGGCCGGGGTCAGCGCCCACCACCAGGTGTTGCCGCTGACGCCCTGGCTGACGAAGCGCACGCTGCCGTCACCCAGGCCGGCATTGATGCCACCGGTGTGCGGCGCCGTGGCGATATACCTCGATCCATTAGAATAAGGACACTTGGTGCCCGGCGGCCGCACCTGAAACTTGGAGCCCGGGCCCTGCGGCTGCCAGCCGGCATCATCGACGATCGACGCGCTCCAGTCCGGCCAGAAGCTGTCGCAGGTGGCCCTCTGCTCCGTAAAGAAGATTGTGTTCGACGTGCCGTCCGTGATGCTCGCCGGGAAACGGGTATGGCTGCTCCAGTCGACGTGGAAAACCTGGCCATTGTAGGCGTAGCTGGCCAGGCCCGAATTCCAGCCGCCGTTGCCGACGTTCGCCGGGTCCGACGGGCAGATGTAGGTCTTGACGTTGCAGGTCAGGTGGTTCCAGAACGGCGTGTACGTCATGAAATTGCCGTTTTGCCCGTGCGGGTCGCCCCGCTGCAGCGTCGCCTTGTAGGCGTTATCCTGTTCGATGTAGGGCAGAATGTGGAAGAAAACGCTTGCATAGGAGTTGCCGTCGGCCGGCTTCTGGCTCGGATAGAGGCCGATGCCGATAGGCAGAATGCTCTGGTTCGTGTCGGCGGCGTTGACCGTTGCCAGGCTTATTTGTTTGAGATTGTTCGTGCACTGCATGCGTGCGGCGGCCTCGCGCACCTTCTGCACGGCGGGGACGAGCAGGCCGATCAGGATGGCGATGATGGCGATCACCACCAGCAACTCGATCAGCGTGAAGCCACGCCAACGTCGGAACATGCGGAAAAATGGCATGGACACACCTCCAACAAAGAAGAGAATTGAAACGAGTTGGCGATGGGCGAAATCAGAGCAACCTCCTAAGGCTCCTGCCTTTAGAATGCGCCTGTCGGCCATGCCTGTCAAGCAAAATACCCAAGAGTTTTGCAGCCGCAGTCGTCGAGTGCAGGAACGGAGAATCCAGGGGGCCGGGCTGCTCCTGGCAGCCTTTCGTTCGACGCTGGAGAGAGCGGAATGGGGGAAGGTGGCTTCCGGCCGGTGCCGCTCACGGCCTGGGCGGAGAAGCGGGAGCCGCAACCCCCGCCGTCTGCGCCTGCTCGCGGTGGGAGGCAGCCTTGTCGAGGTCTCCCTGCTCCCGATAGTAAGCGGCCAGGGCAGCGTGGGCCGGCTGGTAATTCGGGTCCTCATGCAGGGCGCTGAGCAGCCAGCGCTCACCGAGTTCTTTGTAACCGAAGCCGAGAACCAGGGTGCCCATCTCGCAGTGCAGAGCCGGGTCGTGCGGCCGCATGGATAGCAGGCGATTGGCGATCTCGTTCAGCCGTTCGCGCCGGTCCTTGACTTGCTCCGCGCGCTTTAGCTGAGCGTTGGCCTCGGCCTCTTTCCCCTCTTGCTGCAGCGCCTGGTAGAGCGAATACTGCGCCTGATAATCGTTCGGCAGTGCGTGCACCGCCCGGCGCAGCCAGCGCTCGGCCTCGGCGGGATCGCCGGCCTGCAGGGAGATCTGACCGTAGGTGCGCAGGGCCAGGCCGTTCTCGGGATAC
>JRHI01001740.1_pt1 | contig 17120 bp, 15 predicted proteins | sample 215371 | NCBI WGS metagenome assembly JRHI01 (sample SAMN02929681, study PRJNA255918) | sediment metagenome | biome: cave system; feature: Ice Cave; material: Sediment; isolation source: sediment from deep within a dark volcanic ice cave with no known source of... ...
GACGGCGTGAAGCCGGCGGAGAATATCGCGCTCCTCGAGGATCTTTGCCATACGATGAAATTTGGTTCACTCTGCGCGCTCGGGGGTTTCGTGCCCTACCCCGTGATGAGCGCCGTTCGCCATTTTAGGGAAGATTTCGTGCCGCGCGCTCTCGCCGCCGCTGAATGAGGAAGACTGCCATGTCGCTAATCTCCGAGATCGATTACGGAACCCCCGCGTCGCGGTCGGACAAAACGGTCGTGCTCACCATCGACGGAATGGAAGTGCATGTGCCGGAAGGCACGTCCATCATGCGGGCGGCGATGGAAATTGGGACCAAAATCCCAAAGCTCTGCGCCACCGACATGATCGAGGCGTTCGGCTCCTGCCGTCTCTGCCTGGTCGAGATCCAAGGCCGCGCCGGAACCCCCGCCTCTTGTACCACCCCGGTCGCGCCGGGCATGGTGGTCCGCACCCAGACCGAGCGCCTGAAAGCCCTGCGCAAGGGTGTGATGGAGCTTTATATCTCCGATCATCCGCTCGATTGCCTCACCTGCGCCGTCAACGGCAATTGCGAGTTGCAGACGGAGGCGGGCAACGTCGGGCTGCGCGATGTGCGCTACGGCTATGCGGGCGCCAACCACCTTGCCGATAAGAAGGACGAGTCGAACCCTTATTTCAGCTACGATCCGGCGAAATGCATCGTCTGCAACCGTTGCATTCGTGCGTGCGAGGAAGTCCAGGGAACCTTTGCCCTCACGATCGATGGGCGCGGGTTTGGGAGCCGGGTTTCGGCGGGGCAAATGGAGCCCTTCTTCGAATCGGAATGCGTATCCTGCGGCGCCTGCGTCCAGGCGTGCCCGACCGCGACTCTCGTCGAGAAGTCGGTGATCGACATCGGCCAGGCGGAACATTCGGCGGTAACGACCTGCGCCTATTGCGGGGTCGGTTGCAGCTTCAAGGCCGAGATGCGCGGCGAGGAGCTCGTCCGCATGGTTCCCTACAAGGACGGCAAGGCGAATCACGGCCATTCCTGCGTCAAGGGCCGCTTCGCTTGGGGCTATGCCACCCATCGGGATCGGATCCTGAAGCCGATGATCCGCGCCAAGGTCTCGGACCCCTGGCGCGAAGTCTCCTGGGACGAGGCGATCGGTCATGCCGCGTCCGAGTTTAAACGCATCCAGGCGGCGCATGGCAGAAACTCCATCGGCGGTATCACGTCGTCGCGCTGCACCAACGAAGAGACCTACCTCGTCCAGAAACTCGTTCGCGCCGGCTTCGGCAACAACAATGTCGATACTTGCGCGCGGGTCTGCCATTCGCCGACGGGCTATGGCCTCGGGACCGCTTTCGGCACGTCCGCGGGAACCCAGGATTTCGATTCGGTCGATGAGACGGACGTGGTTATGATTATCGGCGCCAACCCGACCGATGCGCATCCGGTGTTCGCTTCCCGCATGAAGAAAAGACTGCGCGAGGGCGCCAAGCTGATCATTCTCGATCCCCGCCGGATCGACCTTGTCCGGATGCCGCATGTGGAGGCGGACTACCATCTTCCCTTGCAGCCTGGCACCAATGTCGCGGTCTTGACCGCGCTTGCCAATGTCATCGTCGCCGAAGGGCTCGTCAACGAGGCTTTCGTGCGCGAACGTTGCGACTGGCAGGAATTCCAGGATTGGGCGGAGTTCGTATCGGAGCCCCGCAACAGCCCGGAAGAAGTCGCAAAAGTCACCGGTGTTCCGGCGGACACGATTCGCAAGGCCGCGCGGCTCTATGCCACGGGCGGCAATGCGGCAATCTATTATGGGCTCGGCGTCACCGAACACAGCCAGGGCTCGACCACGGTGCTCGCGATTGCCAATCTCGCCCTCGCGACGGGAAATCTTGGGCGGCGCGGGGTGGGCGTCAATCCGTTGCGGGGCCAAAACAACGTCCAGGGCGCCTGTGACATGGGCTCCTTCCCGCACGAATTCTCGGGCTACCGGCACGTCTCGAATGACGCCGTGCGTTCGATCTTCGAGAAGGCTTGGGGCGTCGCGCTCGACAAAGAGCCTGGGTTGCGCATCCCGAACATGTTCGACGCCGCTGTCGAGGGCACCTTCCGCGGTATTTACGTCCAGGGCGAGGATATTCTTCAATCCGATCCCGACACGACGCATGTCGCCAGGAGCCTCGCCGCCATGGAATGCGTGGCCGTGCAGGATCTCTTCCTCAACGAGACCGCGAATTACGCGCATGTGTTCCTGCCGGGCTGCACCTTCCTCGAAAAAGATGGGACCTTCACCAACGCCGAGCGGCGCATCGGGCGTGTACGCAAGGTAATGAGCCCCAAGAACGGGTTCGGCGATTGGGAAATTACCATGGCGCTATCGAATGCCATGGGCTTTCCCATGAATTACGCGCATCCAAGCGAGATCATGGACGAGATCGCGGCGACGACGCCGACCTTCGCGGGGGTCTCCTACGCCAAACTCGACGAAGCCGGTTCGGTCCAATGGCCTTGCAATGCGGCGGCGCCGGAGGGGACCCCGATCATGCACATCGGCGCCTTCGCGCGGGGCAAAGGCAAATTCGTCGTCACCGAATATGTGGCGACCGACGAGCGGACCGGGGCGCGCTTCCCGCTTCTGCTCACGACCGGGCGCATCCTCAGCCACTATAATGTCGGAGCGCAGACSCGCCGCACGGCGAATGTCGCCTGGCACGAGGAGGATCGTCTSGAAATCCATCCGCAYGACGCYGAACAACGCGGCGTCCGCGATGGCGATTGGGTGAAGGTTTCGAGCCGTGCMGGGGAAACGACCTTGCGSGCGCTCGTCACCGATCGCGTGGCGCCKGGCGTYGTCTACACGACGTTCCACCATCCKWSCACGCAGGCCAATGTCGTKACSACGGAYTTYTCCGACTGGGCRACCAATTGTCCCGAATACAARGTCACGGCSGTGCAAATCTCGCGTTCRAAYGGSCCGACCRACTGGCAGGAGCGCTATCGCGAACAGGCCGAGMRWAGCCGCCRCATTGCCGAGACAGTCGAAGCCGCGGAATGAATGAAGACCTCATGGGCGACGGCCAGCCGCCGTCACCGTCGCTCAGCGTTCCTTGCCTCGCGTGGCGGCGCGGGGAGATGTCCGCCTCGGCCCGCGCAGTGCCGGAGGAAACCGCGATCGCCTTCACCTTCAACGGCACGACCCATGCCGTGATGATGGCGACGCCCGCCGATCTCGACGATTTCGTGGTTGGTTTCGCCCTCACCGAAGGGTTGATTGAAAGTTCAAGCGAGATTGCCAGCCTCGATATCGTCACGACACCACTCGGTATCGAGCTCAGGGTCTGGTTGCCGGAGGACCGTGCAAAAACTTATGCCGCCCGCCGCCGCAGTATGGCGGGGCCGACCGGATGCGGACTCTGCGGCATCGAAAGTCTCGAGGAAGCGACGCGCCCCGCGCCCGTCGTCGCCAACGCGAGCCGTTTCGACTCCGGGGCGGTCGTCGAGGCCATGGCTTCCCTTTCGGCCGGACAAAAGCTGAATGGCCAGACCCGCGCCGTTCACGCCGCCGGCTTTTGGACTCCGGCGCGTGGCCTTGTCGCCGTGCGGGAAGACGTCGGGCGGCACAATGCGCTCGATAAGCTCATTGGCGCGCTCGCGCGGGGCGGGGACGTGGCCGCGCATGGCATCGTGCTGCTGACCAGCCGGGTCTCGATCGAGCTCATTCAAAAGGCGGCGCGGCTCGGGGCGCCGGTCGTCGCCGCCGTGTCCGCCCCGACGGCGGCAGGGGTCCGCCTTGCGGACGCCTGCGGGATCACCCTCGCCGCGGTCGCGCGGGGCGAGGATTTCGAAGTCTTCACGCACCATCAACGCATCATCGGCCGAGCCGCGCATCATGTCGCATGACAATTCGCCCAAGAAGCTTATCTATATGGCAAATCAGATCGGAAAATTCTTCGCGCCCCAGGGGCATGAAACGGCGGTCGCCGGCATCGCCAATCATCTCGCCAAATTCTGGGACCCGAGCATGCGAAAGAAAATCGTCCATCATTTGAGCGAAGGCGGCGAGGGACTTGATCCGGCCGTCAAGGAAGCCGTGCAAACGCTCAGGGCCAAACAGTCTGACGACGCCGGATATTTCGGTTAGCCGGCATCCACGGCCGTATCGTATTCGTGCTCGACACGTCTAGTCTCCTCTTGATCTTCGCGCCGCGAGTCTTCCATTCTGTTCCGCGCCCGTGCCACCTCGACCTTCAAGAGCGGCTAGGCCTGTTCCCGCGACACCCATCGCCTACTCCATGAACCAGCCATGGCTAACGATGAGCGATTGGCCGGTCAGCGCGTTCGATTTGAAAGCGGCGAAAAACAGCGCCACCTCGGCGACGTCCTCGACAGTGGTGAATTCGCCATCCACGGTTTCCTTCAGCATGACGTTTTTGATGACTTCCTGCTCTGTGATGCCGAGTTCCTTGGCCTGCTCAGGGATCTGCTTGTCCACAAGCGGCGTGCGGACGAAGCCGGGACAGATCACATTGGCGCGAACACCGTGCGCCGCGCCTTCCTTGGCGACGACCTTTGCGAGGCCGATTAGGCCATGCTTAGCGGCAACATACGGCGCCTTCAGCACCGAGGCTTCTTTCGAGTGCACCGAGCCCATGTAGATGATGCTGCCGCTGTTTTGCTTGTACATCTGGCGAAGCGCGGCGCGCGTGGTGAGAAAGGCCCCGTCGAGATGAATCGCCAGCAGCTTCTTCCATTTGGCGAATTCGAAATCGACGATGGGGTCGACGATCTGAATGCCGGCATTGCTGACGAGCACATCGAGCGCGCCGAATCTGGCAATCGATTTGGCGATGCCGGCGTTCACTTGCTCTTCGTTGGCAACGTCCATGGCGACGCCAATCGCGCGCGCGCCGGTGGGATCGAGTTCGGCGGCGGCCGCGTCGGCCGCCTTTTGATAGAGGTCGGCGATGATGACCTTAGCGCCTTCGCGGGCGAATGTGGTCGCGATCTCCTTACCGATTCCGCTGGCGGCGCCAGTGATGACGGCAACCTTATCCTTCAAACGCATGGGACACTCCTAGCGTATCTTGGTCCGTAATCAGGCCAGGTAGTCGAACACAACCTCGCCGAGGCCGAGCGTCAGGTCGGTGACAAAGTGGCTGGCGGAGACCACGCCGCGCACGGGGAGGCGGGCGACGTCGCACATCGAATGCTCGAAAAGCTCGATGGCCGCGGGCCCGGACCATGCGCCCTTCAAGGTGACCCCCTCCAGATAATACCGCACGAGCTCGCAGATCCGGGGCGTGCAATCCACATGCGGGATGATCTTGATCATGAAACTGGGCTTTGCCAGGCTTTTCAGCAAAGGCGCCGGCTCAAGCGCATGATGCTTGTAACCCATGGTGGCGGATACACACAGCACCGACCCATAGTGCAATGTGCACACCAAGGTCTCGCTCTCATGCGTGATTTTCGGAGTCGCGAGCTTCTTTGGAAAACCCCAGATCTCGCGCCCGCCGGCGATCGGCGAATTGTCGTCGAGATACATGGCATGCACATAGCCGCCCTCCTCGACCGTCCCATCGGCGGCGCGAAAGCGCACCGGGATCACCTGGCCGGTCTCCGTATAATCGCCAAAACCCGTGGAGTCGGGCATCCGGATGAACTCGTAGTTGACAGTGTCGCCCGCCACCTCCAGCGGTTCGGGGACCACCTCGCGGAGAATGTCCGGATCCGAGCGGTAGCTGATCACCACGAATTCGCGGTTGTAGAATTTGTACGGCCCGCGCGGATAGGCGGGGTCGGTCAGCGGCATGGCGAATGCGTTTTTGGCGACATCGGCAAGCTTCATCTCCATCTCCTCATCAGGTGCCGGCCGGTACGGCCTGCCGCGCTTTCTATTCACGTCCATCGCGCGCGAGATCGAAGGTGAAAACGCCTTCGTGATTCTCGGGGCGCCGCAAAACCTCAGGATGGCGCAGGGTCCGAACCGCGTCGTTGTAGCCGGACTGCCAATGCTCCTCCATCGTTCGCCTGGAAAACTCGTAGTCTTGCGACACACCCTCGTAATTTTTAGTGTGGTAGATGAGATTGATGATGTTGTAGACCTTTTCGTCGGCCTCGTTGGCGAGAAGATTTGCTTGCGGCAGTTGCCGCAACTCTTCGGGAAGCCGTTCGAGCAGATAGTGGGTCGCCCTGCGCATGAGCTGCACACTCTTGAATTGATTGATGGCCGCCCGCGTGCGGCTCGAAAACCGGATGTCCTTCTGGCGCTCGTCGGCCTCGATCAGATTACCCGGTAACCTTCCGCTCGCGCTCCATAGATCGATTTGAAAGCAAAGCGTATCCTGGCGCGGCGCGTCCGAGAGCACCCATTCCAGCGGCGTGTTGGAAACGAGGCCGCCATCCCAATAATGTTCGCCCTCTATTTCCGTGGCGGGCAAACCGGGCGGCAGCGAACCGCTCGCCATGACATGTTCCGGGCCGATGTCATGCTTGGCGTTGTCGAAATAGACAAGATTGGCGGTGCGCACATTTACCGCGCCAACGCTGAAACGGGTGATTCCGCTATTGATCAGGTCAAAGTCGACGAGGCGTTCGAGCGTCGCTCTCAACGGAGCGGCATCGTAATAGCTGAGAACATCTGGGCTTGCGCGCGTCGAGGGGAAGGGCGGCGGCACCCGGGGTTTGAAGAAGCCAGGAGCACCGCCGAGCAAAGTGCCCAACGAGCTCAGCTGATTGAGCCATCTATGGGTGAATTCGTCTTTGATCTCGATTGACGGGAGGTCGCCGGCGCCAAAGGGCGCCGTGCTGACGATCTCCCAGAATTCCCGCAACCGCTCGACGCGCTTATCCGGCGGGTTGCCCGCAATCAACGCCGAATTGACCGCGCCAATCGAAACGCCGGCGACCCAATCGGGATGAAGATCGGCCTCCGCCAGAGCCTGGTAGACACCGCCTTGATAAGCGCCAAGCGCACCGCCGCCCTGCAAGACAAGGGCAATACGTTCGAACGGCGGACGCTGATTACTCCGATGCGTTTTGAGCTTGGCCGCGCGCGGACCCGAAACGTCCGATGTGGTCATCAGAGTAATCCCTGCCAACGATGAGAGTTTGGCGTCGCCACTATCCCCTGAACAGCTTCATCGCCAGCTTTGGTCCCATGCCCATGCCATAGGCCAACTGAACGCAGAGCATCCCGGCGGGCTCGATGTATCTGGCACTGGTCAACGGACCGGCATCGACCGGATCCAGGTCGAGATCCCGCAGCAGGGACGCCACGCTTGCCTTCGCGGCAGGGTCGTTGCCGCAGTAGAAGGCGCTGATCTGCTGCCCGTTGAGGCGGCGGGAGTCTGCCGCCAGGATTTGCGCCATTGGCGGGATGGCCTCGACCATTTTGGCGCCGGGGACGAGCTTGCCGATTTCCTCGGCGGCGGACGTGGTGGTGCCGGCCTCGAGCCCGCTGAAGTCCGGCTTCAGGCAATTGACGCAACTGAACAGGGTCTTGCCGTCAAAGTTCCCCGCCGCCTTCAGCGCCTCGGGAACGGCTGGCCATGGGACGGACAGAAGGACCACCTCGCCGAAAGCCCCGGCCTCGGCGGGCGTTCCGGCGCGTGCATTGGGACCGGCAGCGGCGGCAACTGCCCGCAACTTCTCCTGATCCTTGGAGAAGCTGAACAAGATCTTGTGGCCCTTTGCGGCCCAGATCTTGCCCATGCTGGCGCCCATGTTGCCGGAGCCAATGATGCCGATGTTCATCGCGCCTCCTTCTCGCGCCGGTGCAGGACGAAGGCAAAATCGCGTCCCAAACCGCGTGCAAGGGCGAGGTGAATCCAGAGCATGCCATATGGTTCAAGGAGGCGCGCGATCACGAGCTTCCCCGCGTCGATGGCTTCAAACCCGACTTCCCTTGCCAGCGTCAGCACGGTGGGCTTCTGCGCGTCATCGTCGCCGCAGACAAACATGACAGCCCGCTGGCCGTCGAAGGCCGGATCGGCCATATTGTTGTATCCGGTCTGATTGAACGCTTTGAAGACCTTGGCGCCTTTCGCCCATTCGGCCACTTGCTCCGCTCCGGAAGTCGTGTATCCGAGGGCGAGGCCGCTGAAGTCTTCCTTAAGAGGGTTGGTGCAGTCCACCACCACCTTGTCCGCGAGGCTGCCGGCGGCTTGGATGGCGTCCTTTGTGGCTGGCCACGGTGTCGCCAGCACAATCACGTCGCCGGCCGCGGCCGCCTCGGCCACGGATCCAGCGCGGGCCTTTGCTCCAAGGGTTGTCAGAAGTTCCCGCGTCTTGGCGTCTCCAGAACTCGGGACGCCAAAAAACACATCGTGACCCTTGCGCGCCCAGGCGCGTCCCAAAGTGCCCCCGACATTGCCAGCACCGAGAATGCTAATTTTCATCATGCGTGCTCCGAGTGAGATAGCCGGAAATAGGCGCTTTCACGGCTTTCCTGTAGTCCCCGTTGCTCGCGGGGATGGTAAGAGTTACCAACGCATGAAACAAGTACGCATATTGAGGTACGATACTAACATTATGATAAGCACGGCTGCAAAAAAACCGAAACCGGCTCCCCTGCACCACTGTCCGGTGGAAGCCACGCTGGAAGTGATCGGGGGCAAATGGAAGGTCCTCATTTTGTTCTGGCTGCGGGATCGCACCTGCCGCTTCGGGGAACTGCGGCGCAAAATTCCTGACATCAGTGAACGCATGCTGACCCAACAACTTCGCGAGTTGGAAGACGACGGCATCGTCCACCGCAAGGTCTATCCGGTCGTGCCGCCCAAGGTGGAATACTCGCTCGCGGCCTACGGGCGGACCCTGCGGCCGATCACGGACCTGATGTGCAAGTGGGGCGAGACACACCTGCGCCGGTCGAAACGAGGCGCGGGCTAACGCCATCGCGGCAAAGTCCTAAAACGGCCGGAGCGTGGCGACGAGCCCTTCTTCCGCTCTTGAGAGATCGAGGCCAGCGTTCATTAACCGCCCCGTGCGACAAGTCTCTCTTCACTACCGCTGGAAGAGCGTAAGGCGTGCACCATGGCTGTTAATCGTCTTATTTACGCCGCCGTGCTTGCGGTACCTATGATCGTTTTACAGCAAGGCGACGAGAATCGGCTCGTCCGCTCTTTGGAGGCGCGGGGGTATGCAGACATTCAGATCGAGCATCCCAACCAATTTCATTGTTCCCGGGGCGACAGCACTTTTTCCTACCGCGCCCTTTCGCCGAGCGGCACGCCGGTGAATGGAGGGGCCTGCGTCTTCTTGTTCTACTTCATCATGACCACCGAGCCGATCGGGAAGAAATAGTCCGCCCGAGGGTGGGGCGCCATCGTTAGTGCGCGCGTGGCGGACAAGCCGCAACGGCGAGCTTCCCGCGATTGGCGCGCCGGGCTTCTGGCGGACATGCTATATCTAGGACTACCTGAATCAACGGGATAAGCTTCACCCGTCGTCATCAAGCCCCGGTTCTCGTGGCATGGCCCCAAGCGCACCCAAGTGCGCTCTAATTCCCGCCAGAAAACTGATCAGAATATAGACTGTCCCCCAATAGAATACCGTAATACCTATATAAGTGATAAGTCCGATAATTAGGCTTAGCACGAAGCCGAGCTGCCGCTCCTGCTTCGTCAAATTTAGGCTTTTGTTTCCGATATCCATCGAAACCGAACATGCGGTGATGTAAGAGAGAAAAACGAGTATTGACCCGGGAATGCCAAACGCCATCGCCTCGCGAAGCCAATGTGAATCAATCGTAGGCGCGAGCCCGGACTCACGGGCAAAGTCGTAGGATGGGCCGAGACCGAGAATCGGGGAGTTCATGACAAGGGGGCCGACGAAATCCCATTGCAAAAGACGATAATAGCCCGATGTTGCATCGAAAGTTAGATGGTTAAAAATAAACCCCCACGGGTTGGGATGGGCGCTGAAGATTAATAGTATGACTCCGGCGATACTTCCGAGCAGGAGACCCCAGCGGAAAGGGAAGTTTCGCAAGAGCTTATTGTAAAGTAGAGCACCAAAACCTAAGAGAGCTCCACTGATTGGCGCCGACGACACCGATAGCGCCAGCCCCACGGCAGACCCGGCGAGCATGAATTGCCGCAGGGCTCCACGCATCGTGGTTGCCATCAGCAGGCCAACCAAACAAGCGGTTCCAAACAAGATCGGGTGTTCCAACGTGCTTATCGCACGAAAGAGGAACCCGCGCGAGTTGTCACTGTAGTCAAACTGTCTGCGATATCCCGTAATAGATCCCACGACTTCCCGGAGCAAGAAGCGCCTCGAGAACTCATCGAAAATCGCGAGCACGCCTATCGTGGCAATCGCGATGCAAAGGATGCGTACAAGAGCAACTGCTTGACCTCTTTGCGTAAGAAACACGCGTGTCGCCAGATAGGGAATACAAAATTCCAGCGCCAGGACACCACTATACACGAGCGCCCGGGCGAACCCATCGAACTCAGTAGGCCCAACGAACATCCAGAGTCCGGTGACGGGGACCAGCAGATCCGACCAAACAAACCGGTAATTTCCGCCGGCCGTCAATTTGGCAAAGCGGAACAGGATCGCCGGCGCGATAAGCAAAAGGAGTAGCCGGCAAATGGTCATGCGTAATTCGCCGAAAAAGAATGATGTTTCTTCCGGCAGGAACATGGTCAATGCGATCAGAACCAAGACGAGCGGCACCTTGACCGGGGAAGCGCCGCCGCGCCTTGGAGTGGCTGGCAATTCATCCGGGGACTGAAAATCAGAATTCAGCGTTTGAACCATGGCGCCGTTTGTCCGGAACCGCTTCTTGTTAGCTCGAACGAGGAGACGTCCGGCTCCGATATTTCGGCAACCTCCCGGTCGATGACGCGCCCAGCTCGAAGCGCCGCGGTGAATTCAGGTCTATCAGTCAATTCAGCAAAATCATGTCGGCCACCGAAGGACCAGAGAATCCAGCCCAATTCGTAACTGCGGACTTCCAAAGAGAGAGTTCGTGCCGCGCCCCGTGCGGTGCCAATCTCGTCATTCCGGTTAAGCGCCGCTTTGGTCAAAGCGCGCAACCCGCGGGCGGCTCGGCTACCGCCGATGCCGGAGCGCCTTTGTGACCGGTAGAAGAGGTGCAGTTCAGGCCGCAACATCGTGCGGCCCAATTCGTTGTCGCCGAAAAGCCAGATGAAGCCTTTCACCAAAGCCTCACGCGCGCCTGGCACGCCATGCATAATCGCATGATGCAAGATTGCTGGTGCCATGCCATGCTGATGCACTGCATAAACTTCATAGAAGTCGACGACCGTCCCCCGCCCCGGCGCAAAAAACCAGGGCCATTCGCCCCGGCGACCCTGCCGTGCGATCAGCTGGGTGACGCAATCGTTGGCTGCCGCGATGGCAAGAGGATCGTCCATCGCCTCGCCATAGTGGAAGAGCCCGAGACAGCTATAGACCTGAGTAGCGAAAGACGCGAAATACCTTCGGAATCCACTGCCGGAATCGAAGAACAATCCGCTCGGCGCGCGAAACGAGGCGAGGATCACATCACGCAATGAAGTGGCTATCTTGCACCACGCCGGATCCAAGCGGGACCGGGCGACAACGCCTGACAGCATTAATCCGATGTCTTGTGCCCGCCAGTGAATCGCGGCGGCTGGATCGCTGTTTAAATCGCGGACCTTGGCAAGAACGTTTGCGGGGACATCGAAGCCAAGCTCCGCACCCGCCCACAACGCCATACCAAAGGCGTAGATCCGCGTCCGTTGCAACAGAAGCGAACGCGTGGCCGCCTTGAAGATCGCCTCTAGTTGGTAGGGCTCGCCGGCAACCATCTCCGGATTGCGCGCGAAGCCCAGCAAGACATTGAGACTATAGAAGCTGTCGCTATGCGGCACAGATTCGTTTGGCTCCGGCCGGCCGTCAAGATGATATTTATGCGACCAGAGCCCGGCGCGCGGCATGTAGCACCGCCGTAGACCGAGCGTCGCGTAGCGGATAACGGGGCTTGGTGGCAACATGATAGGACCTTTCAATTGTGGATCCCGTTAAAGGCCCACCGGCCACGTCGGCCCGGGTCGAAGCCTCATGGATGAGCGTTGCGATTGTCGATTCACGGTGACCGCACGGCCCGCCGGGAGCGGCGGCATGAGAACCAGACCAATACGGAAGCTGGCAATTTACCGGGGCGAGCCGATCATGTCCCGTGTATGGTGCGGCTGAGGCCTATTATCCGTCGAGGACCGCCAGGGCGGGGCTGCATCAGGTCGCCCCGGCGGGCAAGCTGGAAGCGATAGCGGCCACGCCAGCGGCCTATGCGTCATTCCGTTCGCGCGGAATCGCACCGCGAAACGGGATTCGGAATCGCGGAGATCGTCCTTGCTGGGACGTTTGGCCGTCATCATGTCCGTAGTATTTTTCAGCGTCAATGTAGTATTTGCTATAATTGTAGCCGTAGGATCTGATGGTAGTTAAATCTACCTTGTTTAGCACGACTCCTGTTATGGTGCCCTTGTTGAGATGGACGCTATCAATTGCCTGAAACACAAGATCACGATCCGTTTTGTTCCATTCGACCAAGAGTATGGTTGTGTCTGCAATGCTGGAAAGTACTGCAGCATCCGAGACTGGCACGATGGGAGGGCTGTCGAGAAAAACCAGATCGTAATGTTCCGAAGCAAATTTCAGGACCTCGATCATTCGAGGCGAACCGATTAGATCGAGCGAGCTTTGGGCATCGTTTCCGACCGGCACAATTGTCAATGACGAATAATCGTTAGCGATCTCAGTCCATTTGGCACGTCCCGCAAGCAAGTCGATAAGACCTCCGGTTCTTTCAAGATGAAATAATTTCGACGTCATTGGGCGGCGAAAGTCACAATCGATTAGAACCACGCGTGCGCCTGAGAGCGCCGACGACAGAGCGAGCGTCGCGGCCAGAGTCGACTTGCCCTCGCCAGGCACAGCCGAGGTAATCTGAATCACCTTCGCCATCTTATTATCGCCATCTGTCCGCCGCAATCCAATGCGGATGCAGCGCAGGGCTTCGGCAAAATGAGAAAATTGGTTCGCAGCCACATACTGGATAATGTCGAGTTGGTGCCCTTTTTGCTCGATATCGTCAACGTTGAGGAGGGGAACACTCGCCAACATAGGCAGACGCAAAGTCTGCTCAAGCTGCATTTGAGTGACAAATGTCGACTGCATCCGGTCGGAGAGCAAATATTCGGCAACGAAAGCGCCGCCTAGGCCGAGCGCCATTCCAACACCGAGAGACACCATTATGAAGAGCGGCAGACGAGGAAAACTCGCTTGTGCTGGCACGCCGGCGCTTTCAATTATCCGCGCCTCGGCTTCCACCATGGTCTGGCTCTGCTCTAATTCCTTGAATTTATTCAGAAACGAATCGTAGACCTGCCGGTTGGCATTAGCGACACGCTGAGCTTCTCGAAGTTTTGCCATGCCATCGGGGTTCTCCACACCGCCCGCCCCCGTTAGCTTTTTCAGTTGCTCCTTTAAGGCAATGACATTGTTGCGGGAGGCCGCGTAATCATTTTCTAGATTGGCAATGATGCGATCTTCTTCGGCGGATATTTGGCCTTCAATGGCACGGAGCCCCTCTTCCGCGCGAATAATTTCGGGGCGGCGGGTAGTGTCGTGCTGTGACGGCAAGGGCTGCATTTCGGCCAATTTCCGGATAATATCGGATCGTTGGGCGCGCAGACCCGAGATCACGCCCGATGCCATGACCGCTGCAAGACCTTCAATATTGCCGCCAGATTGCCGGACGTTGCGAGCCTGTTCGACTTTCACCTGTTTCAGCGAAAGCTCGACCTCCGCAGCGCCAATCGCCCCATTGAGCTCGCTGATCTGCTGGCTAGCTATGGTCGATGTTCCGTTCTCGCCGGTTGCGGTCAATCCATACGTCCGCCGAATCGCGGCAACGGCCTCTTCGCTGGCGATAGTTTCCTTGCGCATCTCCGCGAGGCGGCCGAAAAGCCACGATGAGCCGCGTCGTGCCGCTTCGTACTTCCCCTGGAGCTGATCATTTAAGTAGGCCTCGCTGACAGTCTGCGCCAAATGTGCCGCTTTGACTGGATCGCTGGAGTTAACTTCAACTTTAATGACATACGTGAAACCATCGCGCGTAACCGAAGTAGCGTTTCGAAGGCGCGCTGTCGCGGTGGCAATCGAATCCTTTCGATCGGCGGAGGGATGATCGGTGTCGCTAAATCCCGGGAACATGGACAGCAGGCGCGCCAAGAAACCCCGCCGAGGTAATCCGAATTCTGGATCATCGTAGAGTTTCTCGGAATTGACCACGCGCTCCAGCACCGCACTTGACCGAATGATTGACCCAATGCTGGCGAGCTTCGTGGAATCAACCAACATCGCCGCACCAAAGTCCGTTCCCGGACCGAGTGAACCAGGATTTTTGGGATCGATCAGGATCGCAACCGAGCCGGTGTAGCGGGGAGTCAATGAGACATAGACCGCCATCCCGGCGAGCAAGGCGAGAACCGGAACGCCGCACACGATCGGAAGCCGCCGGACAAATATCCCCACTAACTCCCGAAGGCCTAAGGCCTTGGCCTCCGATGGCACCTGGCCTGCCTTTGGCTGCCAGTCCTTGGCCGGCATATAGGCATTCATCTCTACCTCAATTCATTGCTACTTCAAATACACCTAGAGCTGCAAAAGCTACAGCTTAGGACTTGCAATAATCTATCCTTCGGCCGCACGAAAAGCAAGACCGGGCCAACCCAAGATCCCACGGCTTGGAAGTCAGGTTAACGGGCAGGTATTGGCCGGCCGCGACGACCTCCGAATGGGCGGGCGCGTCGCGGCATAGACTTATATTCGCATCGTTGCCCCAGGACTTCTTCCCCTCTCGCCGGTTGGCGCCGCTACGGTGAATTGCGGACCATGAGTGAAAACATTTCCCACGTTCTCCAAAGGCGCAGGCGAGCGAGTACCTTCAAACCACCCCACCGCGATCTGGAGTTAAGCAATCTGGAGGACGTTAAGATGCGGCAAGCGTGCGGTAGGACAGACAAAGGCATAAGAGATGCGCGTAGCAACCAACTCGCTCTAAAAAAACGGCGTTCCTGATAAAGCAAATATTCTTCCAACACCATCCGCTTCCATCGCGCCATTAGTTCGGACCACGTCTTCCGGGCGGGATGTTCGACGATCAAGTCCTCTGCATAGCCAAGCCGGAAGGTTCGGGCGCGTGCTCGAAAGGACCAGTCCATGTCTTCAGCTACACAGTTCCTGAATGGCCCCACGGCATCGAAAACCTTACGCCATACGAACATATTGCCAGTACCCGTGAATCCTACCCGGTTTATGTAACGTTCAAAATCGAACGCGAAAACCAGTTCGAATGCTTCGATCGGATTCGGACGGAGCGGGTCCTCGCTGGTAACAATGACACGGCCGCCGATAAAATCGTAAGCCTGAATTGCAGCAATCCCTTTCTCGATCCAGTCGAGATTGGGCAGACAGTCGGAATCGACAAACGCTAGGATGCTTCCCCTCGAAGCGGCGACCCCGGCATTTCGAGCCGGACCGGCGCCTTGCTCCTTGGCAGGGATAACCTTTGCCCTCGGCGCTGCCTCCCGAACGGCGTCCATGCCGCAACTCGAGTTATTATCCGCGACGATAATTTCGAACCGGTCGCGGCGGAGTGTTTGTCTATCGAGAAGCGATACGCAGTTCTTCAATGCCGCGAGGCTGTTATAATGCGGGATCACCACCGACACCAAGGGCAGCGGCGCGCCGTCGTTGGCCGCGCTGGAACGGGATGATTCCTCGTTCATGGCTAAATATATACCGCCATCGAGAGCAGCCCGATCTGTTCGCCGCGCTTCACATAAAACGCATGATGGATATTCTCCAACGCGCCGTCGCAGGCCGAAAGATCGAAATAACCGGAGAGCGCGCTCTTCGGCGGCAGGTCCTTGGGCAGATAGCACCATTGGCACCTCGTGCTCCACACGTGCATGATCCTCCGTAATCCTTGCTTGCGAAGCCGAGATCGAACGATGAGCCCCACCGGCACCCCCTGAACAGAGGCGCGGAGGAAACGGTTTCGTGACAAACAATCCGGGCCAAGTCCTGCTGGGGACTGTTGCCAAATGATTAATGTCAGATTAACATGCCCGCGGCGGCGACGTAAACCTTCAGGTTAGCATAAGAGCGGCAGCCGGTTAAACGGGGCCGGGCACATCGAGCAAAGGAGACCCACTATGTTTATGAGCAATTTGGACAAAAGGTGGCGGTGGAGCGCTGGGGCCATTGGCGTGCTGTTTGCCATACTGATGACCTCCAGCCATGGCGCGCGCGCGGGGGATGCTCCGGTCGTCGGGCAAGGCACCGCCAAACAGGCCACCACGGTCGACCTCCGGAGCGCCCCAAAGCGGGCGACCGTACGGCCGCCCCCGGGTTTCAATTTCAACCGGCCGCCGCCGGGGGTAGGCGCCGCTCGGGGAGGGCCGGCGCCATCGCGCCGAAAGCCTGCTAAAGCTGCGCATGCCGGCCCAGGCACTCCTCTTTCGCTGTTGATCGCAGTACCTAGCGTCAACCAGAACATTGGCGGCACTTTACCTCCGGATGGCGACATCGCGACCAGTCAGGGGTTCACGGTTCAGGTGAACAACCGCGTCGTCACCATATACAATCTGAACAGCGGGACCCTGGCGATGCAGGTGAGTCTCGCCACCTTCTTCGGCGACGGAACCAATAACCTCTTCGATCCGCGGGTCATATTCGATCCGGTGTGGCAACGGTTCGTCGTGCTGGTCATCGCCTGCAACCCGTGCATCGGTCCGAGCACTAATGGCTTTATGGAGCTGGCTGTCAGCGCAACCGGCGACCCGACCGGAGGCTATTTTATATACAATGGCGTCACGGTCGGTGCGGCCCTGGGCGACTTCGTCGACTTCGAGCAAATGGGGATGGACCTGAATTCGATCATCATCACCTACAACGCCAACCCGACCGCCGGCGGCGGCTTCGACGCGAGGACCTTCTCGTTCGCCAAGGCCTATGTTTATAACGGTTTGGGCACTGGTTTCCCGGTCTTCGGCGGCAGTAGCTGCACGATCGCGCCGCCCTATGTGCTGGACAACGGCGGCCCGAGCTACACGCTGGTCGCCTGCCCGAACGACAACGG
>JRHI01001476.1_pt2 | contig 17100 bp, 10 predicted proteins | sample 215371 | NCBI WGS metagenome assembly JRHI01 (sample SAMN02929681, study PRJNA255918) | sediment metagenome | biome: cave system; feature: Ice Cave; material: Sediment; isolation source: sediment from deep within a dark volcanic ice cave with no known source of... ...
ACRGNTNTRCNWKTWGAACTAGAGAAGCTTACGCGGGCTCCAGGCGAAGAAGGGCGCGCTGACCTGGAGGAGGCGCAGTCCCTGGTCCGCGAGCTGACGGCCCGCGTGCGCGACCTGTCGCTGCGGCTGCGGCCGACGATGCTCGATGACCTCGGCTTGCAGCCTGCCTTGCTCTGGCTCTTCGAGCGCTACACGGCACAAACGCAGGTCCGCGTCGCCTTCGAGCACGGACCACTGCCCACCCGGCTCGCTGCCGACGTTGAAACGGGCGCTTTTCGTATTGTGCAAGAAGCACTGACCAACGTGGCGCGCCACGCAAAGGCCGACGAAGTGGTAGTGCGTCTCTGGGTCGATCGCGACCTGGTCGGCGTTCAGATCGAGGATCAAGGCCGCGGCTTCAATGCGAACAATCTGGAGGTGGGCAACGCCTCCACCGGCCTGTCGGGCATGCGGGAGCGGGCGCTGCTGCTAGGAGGCCGACTGGAAATTGAAACGACACCAGGAGTGGGCACGCGGGTGACCGCGGAGTTGCCCTTACCTGAAGCAGAAGAAAGCCATCGCCATGCCCGTGACACTCATGCTGGCCGATGATCATCAGATCGTGCGGCAGGGATTGTGGTCCATTCTTGAACACGTCGCCGACTTGCGGCTGCTGGGTCAGGCCGCCGATGGACCGGACGCGGTCCGACAGGCCGAGCGGCTGCAACCGGACGTACTTGTCCTTGACCTGATGCTTCCTGGTCTGCCCGGCTGGGAAGTTGCCCGGCAGGTGAGCCGCCGTTCACCGCGAACGCGCATCGTGATCCTGTCGATGCACGCCAACGAGGCGTACGTGCTGAAGTGTTTACAAGCTGGCGCCAGCGCCTATGTACTGAAGGAGGCGGGTGCGGAGGATCTGCTCAACGCCATCCGCACCGTGATGGCAGGGCAGCGCTATTTCAGTCCGCCGTTGTCGGAGCCGGCCATCGGCACCTATGCCCGCAAGGCCGAGGGTACGCCACTTGATCCCTATCACACCCTGACGGCGCGCGAACGCGAGGTGCTACAAATGACGGCGGAGGGCAAGAGCGGCAGCGAGATTGCACAGAACCTCTACATCAGTCCCCGCACCGTCGAGAGCCACCGGGCCAACATCATGCGGAAACTGGGACTCCGCAATCTGAAGGAAGTTATCCGTTATGCCGTGCAGCGGGGCCTGCTGCCCAGCGAGGGATAGCCCATGGCGTGCAGGCCGTCCTGCATTGTGGGTTTTCGCTCACGCTTCTCACACTCTATTCATTGGACAGTCGGCCCCTCCGTGGTTAGGCTGTTGCGCATCGCTCTGCATTTTCCTGCTCTTGCGTAGGCACAGGAGGACACCATGTTTCAGGGGAAAGCCTGGCTGCAGCTCGCTGGCCTGGTCCTTGGCTTGCTGGCCGGCAGTCTACCGGCATTCGGCGGTGCCATCTTCAAGACGACGGCCACCGGCACGCCGAAGGTACAATCCATCGAAGTCATCGCCTTCGGTCCGAATGGCACGCTGCTCATCGGCGATGGCCGGGGGGCCCAGCTCGTCGCCATCGACACCGGCGACATAACGCCGATGCCCTGGACCGCCGGGGCGATCGAGCGGATCGACGAAAAGCTGGCCGGCCGGATCGGCACCACCCCCAAGGGCATCGAGATCCTTCATCTGGCGGTGAATCCCGCATCGGGCACGGCGTACATCGCCCTCCGCAAGCAGGATGACAAGAAGTACCTGATCCTGACCGTGGACGGCAGCGGCAAGATCGCGGAGTACTCGCTGGAGAACGTCAAGTATGCCGCGGTGCGGCTGCCGAAGGGCGAGAAGTCGGCTGTACAGCGGCTCACCGACCTGACCTGGGCCGGCGATCGCGTCCTGGTCGGCGGCCTGGCGAATGAAGAGTTCGCCTGCAAGGTCTACACGATCCCGGTGCCGCTCGATCCCGCGGCCCTGGCCAGCAGTTTCAGCACCGAGACGTATCACGTCTCGCACAGGCGGTGGGAAACCAAGGCGCCGATGACTTCGTTGATGCCCCTCGAAGAGGGCGGCAAGAAGTACGTGGTCGGCGCCTTTGCCTGCACGCCGCTGGTCAAATATCCAGTCGAGGATGTCGCGCCGGACGCGCACGTCAAGGGACAGAGCGTGGTCGAACTGGGCTCCGGCAACCAACCGTTGCACATGTTCAGCTACGAGAAAGACGGCAAAACGTATGTTCTCATGAACACCTATCGATTCCATCACAAGCAGAAGCCGTATGGCCCCAGCCCTTACTGGACGGTGCGCCTGGAACTGGGCGTGCTGAAGGAGAACGAGAAGATCAATCAGAAGGCGCTGCTCCGCCTCGACGGCAAAGGCTTGCCCGCCACGGACCGGGTCAAGATGATCGATGAGTACAACGGCGTGGTCCATCTCGACAAGCTCGATAAGGAGCGTGCCCTGGTGGTGAAGCAGGACGGGAAGAGCGGCATGACGCTCACTGCCTTGGCGTTGCCGTGACGCCATACCCTGTAGACACGATGCGGAGCGGAGCACGCAGCCCGTCTCCGCTCCGCGTCGCGGCTACACGAGTTCCGTCTGTTTATACTTCCCATGACAACTATACTTCTGCTGACCATGGCGATCTGCGCGGGCGGCGGCGACGCCAAGCTGCGCATTGAACCAGCCACCGACCCGACGCGAGTCGAACTCTTCGCAACATTGCCCGAGCATATCCTGGCCCTGTTGCCGGCTGGCAAATTGGCCCAGGAGCAGGGCGAGCGCCGACTGCGCCTGGCACTGCTCGACCCGGAAAGCGGCCTGGAAGGACCCGCGATCTTCGGCAGGTACGAACGACGCGAGATGGGCCTTTACTTCACGCCACGCTATCCTCTCATGCCCGGCCAGCGCTACCGGGCGACCCTGCTCCTCGACGGTAACAGGAATGCGACTGTCGAGTACCGGGCCCCGGCGCGTGCGACAACCGCGGTGACGGTGGTGGAAAGGGTCTATCCCACGGCTGCGGAACTGCCGGCGAATCAGCTCAAGTTTTATGTCCACTTCTCACGGCCAATGCGTGAGAGCAAGGGCATTTTCGATCATCTGCAGCTGCTCGATGACCGCGGCAAGCCAATCGAGGACCCGTGGCGGCGCACGGAATTGTGGAGCGCGGACGCGAAGCGGCTAACATTGTGGATTCATCCCGGCCGCATTAAGGAAGGAGTCAACCTGCGCGAACAGCTGGGGCCCGTGCTGGAACCGGAACGGAACTACACATTGGTGATCGCTGGAGAGCTGCCAGACGTGAACGGCCAGCCACTGGGCAAACCGTTCATAAAGAAGTTCTGCACGACCCAGCCGGAACGCACCAGACCGCGCGTCGAGGATTGGAAAGTGCTTGCACCGGCCACGGGCAGCCGGGAAGCTCTTGTCCTGAAGTTTCCACGGCCCCTGGACCGTGCTCTGCTCGACCGCTTCCTCCGCATGGTTGATGCGCGTGACCAGCCCATTGGTGGCAACATCGAGGTTGGCCCAGAAGAACGCTCCTGGCGGTTCCTCCCCGACCGTCCCTGGCAGGCAAACACCTACTCGGTCAAGGTAGATGGGCGTTTGGAGGACCTCGCGGGGAACACGCCGGAACGCCTGTTCGACGTGGATCTGGAGCAAGCGCAGGCCACGCCCCCCAAGCTGGAGTTATCCTTCCACCCGCGGGTGCCTGCCGCCCGGCCGAACAACCTGCGTTAGGTTCCTGGACAGCAGTCCGGATCTGCAACCATACATCCCATCAACCACAGCCGATTCGGTGTGAAGGATTGGCGGGGCGCATGGCTTCCGTCCGTGCGAGGCATGCGCGCCAGGAAGGCAGGAAGATGCCTTGCCCGCGGGCGGCGGCGTTCGTACTTGATACCAGGGATTACATTGACTCGACTGAGGAGAGGTTGACCTTGCCCCTGGTTGTGCAGAAATTCGGTGGCAGCAGTGTGGCGAACGCGGCGCGGATCATGGCGGCGGCGCGGCGCGCCATCCGCGCCAAACAGGCCGGCAATCAGGTTGTCGTCGTCGTCAGTGCCCGCGGTGACACGACCGACGATCTCATCTCCCTGGCCCGGGAGATCACCGACCATCCGCCGGCCCGCGAAATGGACATGCTCCTCTCCACCGGCGAACAGATATCCATCGCCTTGATGGCCATGGCCATCCAGTCGCTGGGTGAGCCGGCGATCAGTTTCACCGGCGCCCAGATCGGCATCGTCACCGACAGCTTCCACACGAAGGCACGCATCAAGAACATCTCGACGCAGCGTATGCGTCAGGCCGTCGATGAGGGAATGATCGTCATCGTCGCCGGCTTCCAGGGCATCGACGAGAAATACAACATCACGACCCTGGGCCGCGGCGGCTCCGACACGACGGCCGTTGCCCTGGCCGCTGTCATGAAGCACGACCCGGGTGCCGGCAACGGCGAGGTGGGCTGTGAGATCTATACCGACGTGGATGGCGTCTACACGACCGATCCGCGTCTTGTCCCCGAGGCACGCAAGCTTGACGCCATCAGCTACGACGAGATGCTCGAACTTGCCAGTGTCGGTGCCGGCGTCATGCACTCCCGCAGCATCGAATTCGCCAAGAAATTCGACGTGCCCTTGCAGGTTCGCTCCTCTTTCAGCGACGTCGAGGGAACGTGGATCGTTCCGGAGGCCGAGTGGATGCGGAACGTGGTCGTCTGCGGAGCCGCCATGGTCAAGGACGAGGCGCGCGTCACGCTGCGCAACGTACCTGACCGTCCCGGCGTCAGCCATCGCGTCTTCTCCGCGATCGCGGCCCAGAACATCGTCGTCGATATGATCGCTCAGAACGCCGGCAGCGGCGGCCGTGCGGCGATCGGCTTCACGGTGCTGGCCAACGACTTGCCGGCGACGCTTGCGGTGCTGCGTTCCCTGGCCGCCGAGCTGGGCGCAACGGTGGAGCACGAGGAGCAGGTGAGTAAGGTGTCGATCGTCGGCACCGGTATGCGGACCCACACCGGCGTCGCCGAGCGCATGTTCGCCGCCCTGGCCGCCGCCGGCGTCAACATGCAGATGATCACAACCGGCGACATCAAGATTTCGGTGCTCGTGGACAAGGCCGACGGCGTCAAGGCGCTGCGGGCGGTTCATCACGCATTCGGCCTGCACGAGCCGCGCCCCGGCGCTGGTCTGCCCGGGAAATCAAAGCCGGTTGCCTTCCGCCGCCGGCCTGCCGAGTTCGTGCAGGAGATAGGTGGTCGCGACCTCGCCGCCGTCACGCAGCAGCTGTCCGGCATGGAAGACATCGTCGTCAGCGACGTATTGCTGAGCACGGACCAGGGCCGGATCACGATCTATGATCTGCCGGACCAGCCGGGCAACTGTTCGACGATCTTTCAGGCGATTGCGGCCGGCGGCATCGTCGTGGACATGATCGTGCAGAACGTCACCACACCGGGCCAGGCCGAACTGTCGTTCAGTGTGCCCCTCGCCGATTTGAAGCGGGCGCTCGGGCGAACGGAGCAAGTGGTCCGCGGTATGGGTTCGAGCGTCCACGTCCTGGCCGACGACAACCTGGCCAAGCTGTTTGTCCTCGGAGTCGGCATGCGGACGCACACCGGTGTTGCGCGGCGCATGTTCGGTGCGTTGGCTGAGCGCGGCATCAACATCAGCATGATTAACACGAGCGAGGTGCGTTTGAACGTGGTTGTCGAGCGCACCCATGGCGAGGAGGCGCTCACCTGTCTGAAAAAGGCCTTCAACGTGCCATGACCTCGACCGCTTGCGACCCAGCGATGCTGGAAAGAGGGGTTGGGAGTTGTCGTCTCAGACGTGCGTGCGCGACTGAGGTTGTACGCTAAGGGCCCGGAGCGTGAGCGACGGGAACCACGAACCGGGCGCTGACGCTTCCGGGTCGGAGCGGATAACCTCAGCGGGTGCAGGCGTCAGCCGTTGTGGTCGTTCCGCGGTCGTGTACGCCACAACCTCAATACGCTGCACTTTCAGAGGTTCGTAACCAAGCTGCCCCAAAAGCAAATTACTCGGCGGCCTGACCCACGGCTTCCTCGGTGTGAGCAGCGACAGTGATCACTGGGGTTCCACCTTCAAATGGCAGTTCTTGAACTTCTTGCCGCTGCCGCACCAGCAGGGATCGTTGCGGCCGAGGCGCGGTCCCTCGTGCTCGATCGGCCGTTGTTTGGATTCCTGCCAGGGCTCGCCGTCCTTGCCGGAGTTTTCCTCCTCGTCCTCGAAGAACTCCTCATCCTCATCGGAAAACTCCTCATCTTCCTCCGTTTGATGCTCGGCATCCCTGTGGGGATAGTCCAGTTCCTCCTGGTAAATCTCCTTGTATTCTTCTAACCAGTCGCGCGGTTCGGGCGGCGTAACGTCGGCAGGGCCGCGGGCATAATCGGTCTCGACGCTTTCTTGCGAGATGATGTCGCCATCGACGAGTTTCGCATTGAAGGCGGCGTCGATCAAGTCGCGGGCCTTCGGATCGGCCAGGCTGCTCAGATCGCAGACAATAAATGTCGCCGTTTCCTTCTCTTCTTCACTCAACTCTGCGGCTCGTGTCACGTGGCCGGATAGGAGTTCCCGAAGCGTGGACGCCACGCGCTCGAGCAGTTCGGGGCTTTTGTGCGCGGCCATGACTGCCGCCTGCGTCGCTTCGCTGCGCTGATACCAGCTGCGAGCGGGATTGCGAACAACGGCCAGCAAGGGCTCGACGGCCGAGTCGCCGAATTGGCCGAGTGTGGTTGATACGCTATGAAGCGTTTCATTGTCGTAGCAGGAAAAGAGTTCAATCAGATCGGGAATAGCCGCGACGGCGCGGAGGCTGCCCAGCAGATCCACGGCATGACAGAGCGGCGCTTCCTCCGGCCAGCCGTGTACCTCACGGCGGACGACCTCGCAGAGCGGTTCGACGGCCGCCTCGCCCTGGGCCAGGATGGCCTCCAGCAACTGCGGCTCGGGCCATTCTCCCGCGGCCACCAGCCGGCCGACCAGTTCCCCGGCAGAATCGTTCATGTCTGCGCCTCCCTTCCTCGCGATGCTTTCCCCGTATCCGACATGACACGGACATTGTAGGCGCCCTCGTCCTGGCGGCACGGTCCACCGATCCACGTCATTGCAACCCACCGCTATCCCTGGTAGACTCCGCCAGGTTCGATTCCCGGCTCATCTCCTCGCAAGTGGGCCATCGCCAGGAAGCCGCCATGGTCAAGACGATCCTTTTCCTTGCCCTGCTCGCGCTGGTGCTCTGCTGCCTTTCCACTGTCCTCGCCGCAGAGCGTTCCCCGCCTGGGGCGTACCACGTCGGCCGGTCCGTGATAATGGCGCCGCACGGCATGGTCGCGGCCAGTCATCCGCTCGCGGCCCAGATTGGTCTCGACGTTCTCAAGAAAAACGGCAACGCGGTCGATGCCGCCATTGCCACGAACGCCGCGCTTGGGCTCATGGAACCAATGATGTGCGGCATCGGCGGCGACCTCTACGCCATCGTCTGGGACGCGAAAACGCGCAAACTCTATGGTCTCAACGCCAGCGGCCGGTCACCGTACCGTGCCACACGCCAGTTCTTCGCCGACAAGGGCCTCACCGACATCCCCGACACCGGCCCGCTGAGCTGGTCGGTTCCCGGCTGCGTCGATGGCTGGGACGAGCTGCGCCGCCGCTTCGGCACGATGGATTTCCAGCAACTGCTGGAGCCGACCATCCGCTACGCCGAAGCCGGCTTCCCGGTGACGGAGATCATCGCCGATTCGTGGCACAAAGCTGAGGCGAACCTGTCGGCCCATCCCGACGCGGCGAAGACGTACCTCGTCGAGGGCCAGGCGCCGCGCGCTGGCGCCGTCTTCAAGAACCCTTACCTGGCCGGCAGCTACCGCGAGCTGGCGAAGGGTGGCCGAGATGCCTTCTACAAAGGCCGGCTCGCCCGGGAGATCATCGCTTTCTCCGAGAGGGACGAAGGCCTGTTCTCCTTGCGGGACTTCGCCGACCACACGTCCACCTGGGTCGAGCCCGTCTCCACCAGTTATCGCGGTTACGTTGTTTGGGAGGCCCCGCCGCCAGGGCAGGGGATTACGACTTTGCAAATGCTCAATATACTCGAAAGCTACGACCTGCATAAGCTCGGCGCGGACTCGGCAGATTACTGGCATCTCTTTCTGGAGGCGAAGAAACTCGCCTATGCCGACCGTGCGCACTATTACGCCGATCCAGAGTTTGCAAAGGTACCGACTGCCGAGCTGATCTCGAAGAAGTACGCCGACCAGCGCCGCAAGCTCATCGACCCGCGCAAGACCATGGCCGACGTGGAGCCGGGCGATCCGCGCCTCGGCAAGAGCGAGACGGTTTACCTCTGCGTCGTCGATAAGGATCGCAACTGCGTCTCGCTCATTCAGAGCGTCTATTACGGCTTCGGCTCGGGCCTGGTACCAGGCGACCTCGGTTTCGCCTTGCAGAATCGCGGCGCTCTCTTCGCGCTCGATCCACACCACGCCAATCGCCTGGAACCGCACAAGCGACCGTTCCACACGATCATGCCGGCGCTGGTGACGAAGGACGGCAAGCCGTGGTTCGTTTTCGGCGTCATGGGCGGCGACATGCAGCCACAGGGGCAGGTCGAGGTACTATGCAACCTCATCGACTTCGGCATGAACGTCCAGGCGGCCGGCGAGGCGCCACGCTTGCAACATCTCGGCTCCGCGAGGCCGACCGGCGGTCGCGGCAGTCCCGATGGGGGCTCGGTCGCCGCCGAGCGCAGCATTCCGGCGGCGGTGATCGCAGAACTGGAACAGCGCGGCCATCACGTCCTGCGCACGCCGACAAACAGCGGCGGCTACCAGGGAATCCTCATCGATCCGCGGACGAACGTGCTGCACGGCGGCTCCGAGGCGCGCAAGGACGGCTGCGCGGTGGGGTATTGAGGCCGATTCGCTTGCAGGTGAGCGCCCCCGCGTTGCAAACGCACAACCGGGCTGACCGTGAACGTTAACCGAGCGGCCGACGGTCGTCTTTGTTTGCGGGAAACAGGAGAGAGGCCGGCTCAAAGGCTGCCCATCGCGAAAGGATCATATCCATGTCGCGTCTCTCTTTCCTCGTCGTGCTTGCTTTCGCTGTGCCGGCGGCGTGCACTGCCGACGCGCCTGACCTGCCGAACGCACCATACCTGGAGAAGCAGTGGGCGCAGCCGAACAGCCGCGAAGCTGGCGCGCGCGTCTGGACCGAGAAGCAGGCCGTCCCCGCCCTGGAGCAGCGCGGCCAGGCGGTGCTGCCGGCGCTCTATCCGCTCGGAGTCGGCGACAATGCCATCTTCCGCAGCCACTGGGGCATCCACGCCGTCAACCTCCGCACCGGTAAACTGGCGTGGGAGGCCGATGCTCGCTTGGGCCTCGACCGCTTGCTGCGCGACCGGGGCACCGTGGGCGCGGCAACGCGCTGGGTCACCGCGTTCAGCGCCTCCGACCAGCCCGATGCGATCCTGGAGAACTCCACGCTCGGGACGCTCAGCACCGATGGCCGGCGGGTCTTCGCCATCGAGGACCTGGCCGTGGCACCAGGCATTCCTCGCAGTCCGTACAACGAAGCCCAGGCGGGGACTCTCGGCCCAATCCTGCAAGCCGCCGTTCATCACAGCAGGCTGCAGGCCTATGACCTGACCACCGGCAAACTCGTCTGGGAACTTGGTGGTCCCGAGGGACAGCCCGGCGAGGACGCGACCGACCTGACGGGCAGTTTCTTTCTGGCCGCGCCGCTGGTTCTCGACCGCAAACTCTACGTCCTTAATGAAAAGGCTGCTAACCTCCGCTTGCTTTGCCTGGAACCGGACAAGGGCACCCTCCATTGGACTCAGCATCTGGCCAGCTTCCGTATTCCGCTTAATCAAGATCCTCTTCGGCGTCGTCAGGCTGCACTGCTGGCGCATGCAGACGGCGTCCTCGTTTGCCCGACCAATACCGGCGTACTGCTCGGTTTCGAGTTGCGCACCCGGACCATCCTCTGGGCGCACCCCTACCGCGAGCAACGGCCCAGCAATCCCGTGTCTGACCGGCCGGTCGAGCCACGGAGCAACGCGCCTTTCCTGGGCTTCCACTGGAGAGTGACTTCGCCGTTCGTTCACGCCGGCAACGTCGTCTATGCCGCGCCGGACGGCCTGTCCGTGGTCTGCCTGCGTCTCCGCGACGGTTCGCTGGTCTGGGAGACTCGACCCACCCAGGAGGACCTGTACCTCGCCGGCATCCTCCCCGCAGCGGCAGGAGCGCCCGCCCGGCTGGTCATCGTCGGCAAGAAGAGCTGTCGCGCGCTCGGCCTCGCGGACGGCAAGCTCCTGTGGAACCTTGAGACAGGCATGCCCTCGGGCCGTGGAAGTGCCGAGGGAGTGACGTACTTCCTGCCGCTCAAGGTCGCCGCTGGCACGCGCGAGCCGGCCGTCTGGGCCATTGACACTGCGCAGGGCCAGGTGGTGGCTCGGACGCGCTCGCAGCATGGCGATGTCCCCGGGAATCTCTACTTCCATGCAGGAATGGTCCTGTCGCAGAACGTCGCGGAGATGGCCGGCTATCCCCAGGTGCAAACCAAGCTGGCCGCCATCGATGCCTTGCTCGGCAAGGACCCGGGCAATGCGGCCGGACTGACCGAGCGCGCCGGCTTGCGCCTCAACAAAGGCGATGTGCAGGGAGCGATCGACGACGTCCACGCCGCGCTCGCCAGCCCGCTGCCGCTTGGAGCGACGCTCAGGGCGCGGCGTGTCCTGTACGAGGCCCTGACCGAGTTGCTGCGCCGGGATTTCCCGGCTGGCGAAAAGTACCTTGCTGAGTACGAACCACTGTGCAACGTCGAGGTTCCCGCCAACGCCACTCCCGAGGAGCGTGGCGACCTGGAGCGCGAACGGCAACGCCGCCGCGCCACTTACCTTGCTCGGCTGGCCCGCGGACGGGAAGAACAGGGCCGGCTGATTGCGGCGCTACAGGCCTATCTCGATCTGGCGGCGGCCGGTGGCGACGATCTGGTGAGCATGCAGGCTGATCCGGTGCTGCGCGTACGCCGCAGCCTGTGGGCGAACGGCCGAATTAACGCTCTGCTAGCCGGTGCCACGCCGGAGCAGCACCGGCAGCTCGATGCCGAGATTGCGTCCCGCTGGGCTGTCCTGCTGGCCGGCAACGGTCGGGCGGAACTTGAAGCCTTCGTGCGCGCATTCGGCGGCACAGCGATTGGGTGCGATGCGAAGTTGCTCCTGGCGGCACGACTGGGCAAGGAGAAAGCTTTTCTGCAAGCCGAGGGCTTGCTGCTGCAAGTGCGGCAGAGTGCTGAGCGAACGCAGTCCGCCCGTGCGACGGAGGCGCTGGCAAGTCTTTACGCCGACAGGTGGTTGCTTCCTGATGCGGTATCCGCCTGCCGAGCGCTGGCGGACCTTGGCCCCCGCGACATCGTCCGCGACGGCAAGAGCGGCCCCGACCTGTTCCACGACATGACCAGCGACAAGCGGTTCCTCCCCTTCCTCGAAGAGCCGGGACCGCTGGCGGCCGGCCGAGTGCAGGTCAGGATCGACACCGGTAACTTTACCCAGGACCGGCCCCTCTTCTCATTCGACCCGGAAGGCGAGGCGCTCCCCTGGTTTCGCCAGCAGCGCGTAGCCCTCAACCTCGGTTCCCACCAGCTGGAAGTCCTTGACCTGCAGACCGACAGTGAATGGAAACTGCCCTTGCCGCAGACGAACTTCGCCAACTTCGTCTACCAACGCAATGCTTTGCAGCCGTTCCTCCCTCGCTACCAGACGCTCGGTCATCTCGTCGTCCTTAACGTGGGGCACCTCGTTGTCGGTATCGACCCGATCGATCGCCGGCTGCTCTGGGAAAAGAATCTGCTCGGTCCGGTGCCGGCCCCGGGCATCCGCAACGTCATTCCGGACCCGCGGGACGGCACACCGCAAATCATCTACCAGGACGGGTGGATCCAGAAGCTCGGCCAGGTCGCCGCCGTCGATGCCGCGGCGGCGTGTGTGCAAACGCGCGACGGCCTCGTCGCCCTCGATTCGGTCACGGGCAGCCTGCTCTGGTCGCGCAGCGATGTGCCGATGCGCAGCCAGTTTTTCGGCAGCGACGGCCACCTGTTCGTCGTCGAGCAGACAATCGACGACCACCCGAGCTGCAGTCGCGTTCTGCGGATCGCCGACGGGACTGCCGTGGCTGTACCCGACTTCGCGGCGCTCTATGCACGGCGGCTGGCCGTGGTCGGGCACAACCTACTCCTGTCGAGGAAGGGCCCCGGAAGCGAGGTCGAGCTGTACCTGCACAATACCCTCACGGGCAAGGTCGAGTGGCGCAGGGTCTTTCCCGCGGGTTCTTTCGTGCTGCGGAGCGAGGCGCCCGACCTGTCGGGGACACTCGATCCGGAAGGCTGGCTCACGATCGTGGACCTGCGCGCTCGCGCGGAGGTCCTGCACGTCCGGTTTGACGCCGGACTGCTGGGGCGCGCCAACGAGGTCCACCTGCTGCGCGACCGAGCAAACTTCTACCTGGCCTGTCCCGGCATGCCTCTCCCTCCGGGGGTGGGGAATCTGGGTCCGTTCCCGAATGCGCTGGCGGAGTCGGGCCTGCACGGCCTGCGCGTGAACGGTAGGGTGTACGCGTTCGACCGGCTCACCGGAAAACGGCGCTGGGAGGCGGAGGTGTCTCAGCAATTCCTCCTTCTCAACCAGTTTGCCGACTTGCCGGTGCTCATCTTCACCAGCTCGCGCCCGGAGGCGCCCGTTGGCAACGGCTCCGCGGCGGTCAAGCGGGCGCTGAAGATCATCGACAAGCGCACGGGCAAGCTCCTCTTCGACGAGGCGTCTTTGTCCACAGGCGCTCCGTTTCATGGCTTGATACACCGCCAGCCAGGTGGGAGGATTGAACTGGTCAGTTCCACGATGAAGATCAATATCATTCCCGACAAGTGATCTCCCGGAAGGGGCTTGCCCGTCGCTGACGCTCTGGGCACCGACCGTACCAAGTTACGGTGTGCGTGAATCGAGCGATGTGCTCCGCAGCAGATCGAGGATTGCGCGCAAGCCCTCATCGCCGGCCAGGGCCTTGATCGGAGAGAGACCGAGGTGTTGCTTGCGTACCTGGTTGATGAGGCTCACGTTCAGCGGATCCCCACCGTGAACCACGATGTGAGCCTGCACCATCACCGCGGTCTTTAGCACGTTGGCGCGGACGCGCCGCGTGTGTGGCGTCCACCGTCCCGGATGGACGTGGACGTAACAGCCGGCTTCCGGCCCGGCGCGCAGCACCCAGACCGAACCGTCCTCGGCAAGAGTGAGAGTCCGGTAGCCACCTTCGGCATCCAGCCAGGAGCGATACATCTGCCACTCCTGTCGGCCGTTGGCCCTCAACTGGGCCAGTATCCCCTCGCCGATCGCCAAGGGCGTCAAAATACCCGTATAGAGATCCATTAATTCGGTTCCCATCACCACGAGCTGTTCCGGTAGAGTCCTCAGCGCAGTGTCACCGCCCAGGCCGACTTCGGCGAGGCGGTACCGCAACGCAGCGGCGTGGTGCTTCCACGGATTGAACAGAATTGGCGCCGGGGCCTCCCAGGGCGCATAGGTCGGCTGGGATACAGGTGGTGTTGCTGTCATGACTCACGAGTAATCGCGCTCGGGATCGCCGCTGCGGAACGGTCGGCCGGCGCGGTACAACTCCAGTCGGGAACGATAAGCGGCCTTGCGCGGCTCCTCGACCAGGTCCAGGGCCTTCTCCGCCCAGCGCGCCGCCTCCTCGAACCGGCCACATTCGGCAAACGCCGCCGCCAGCGTGTCGAGGAAACTTGGGACCTTCCAATCGGTCGCCTCGCAGGCTCGCGTGGCATGTTCCAGGGCCTCTGCCCCGTCGCGTAGGTGGCCCTCGGGACTGGTGGCGAGCAGCCAGGCCACGTAATTGCAGGTCACAGCACTGTCCGGTAGGTGAGCCAGAGCCGCGCGGTGATCCGCAAGCGCACGGCTGCGGTCCCCATGCAAGTACCAGCAAATCGCGCGACGGTCGTACACGCGGGCATCGTTCGGCGTCAGCCGTAACGCCTCGCTGTAATCCGCGATCGCCTGGTCATACTCCTTACGGCGGAAATGGGACCACGCTCGGGCCTTGAACGAGTCCACCCGTTCCGGCTCCAGCCGCAGCGCCTCCGTGTAATCGGCAATGGCCCGCTCGCCGTCCTTCGCCTCCTGGAGCGCATGGCCGCGGACGTGATAGGCGTCTGCAAACTGAGGATTCAGTCGGAGCGCCTCCGTCAGATCAGTCACGGCGTCGGCCGGCCGACGCCCCTCGAGATAGGCCAGGGCACGGTTGAAATAGAGTTCCGCGTTCCGCGCTTCGAGGCGGAGTGCTTCACTGTAGTCGGCTATAGCTTGGTCGGGCTCGGCACGGTGGAGGTGTGCGCAGGCTCGATTATCGTAAGCGGCCGTGAACGCCGGATCGAGGCGGATCGCCTCGCTGTAATCGGCAATAGCCCGGTCCCAGTCCTCGCGCTGTCGATGAACCAGGCCACGGCGAAACCATGCCCGGGCGTTCTCACCGTCGAGACGAATGACCTCGTCCAGGTCCGCCAGGGCGCCGTCCAGTTGATCGAGCATTTGGTATGCCCGGGCGCGGTTGAGCCGGGCGGGTACTTTGAGGGGGTCGAGACGAATCGCCTCGCTGAAGTCGGCGACCGCGTGTTCCAACCCACCGGCGCCCGCATGGGCCAGCCCGCGATTGTACAGCATCTCGGCATTGTCGGGACACAGGCGCAGCGCCTCCGTGAGATCCGCAACGGCTCCGGCGAAGTCGCCCTGCTGCAGGCGGGCGTTGCCGCGATTTTTGCAGGCGGCGGCCAGTTCCGGATCGAGGCGAAGGGCTTCCGTGTAATCGGCGATCGCCCTGTCGAAGTCGCCCCGTTCGGCGTGGGCCAGGCCGCGTGCATGTTGAATGGAAGCGTCGCGCGGCGCCAGCCGCGAGGCCGCGGTCAGATCGGTGATGGCCATTTCCGGGTGGCCCTGGCGCAAGTACGTCTCGCCGCGATGGACGAACGCACCGACGGCACGCGCATCGAGGCGCAGGGTCGTGCTGTAATCGCTGATGGCCCGGTCGAGGTCGCCCCGCCTCTGATAGGCAAGGCCGCGGTGGTAGTAATACCGACTTTCCTGGGGACGGAGACGGATCGCCTCGCCATAGTCGGAGAGTGCCTGGTCGAGCAGCCCCTGGCTGGAATAGGCATTGCCGCGATTGAACCAGCCGCGTGCCGCTCCCGGCGCCAGGCGGATCGCCTGGGCGAAATCGGTGAGGGCCTGTTCGAAGGCGCCTTGCATGCACCACGCGACGCCGCGGCTGGTGTGCGCGTCCACGTCTTCTGGTTCCAGACGGATCGCCTCGGTTTGGTCGGCGATGGCCCTTTCGGAGTTCCCCTGCTCGGCATGGGCCAAGCCGCGATTGTGGTAGGCGGCGACCGAGTCGGGTTGGAGGCGAAGCGCCTCGGTGAAGTCGGCGACAGCGCGCTCGAACTGGCAGAGAAAGGCGTGGGCGTTGCCGCGTTGCAGAAAGGCGTCGGCCCGCAAGGGATCGAGGGCGAGGGCCTCGCTGAAGTTGGCGATGGCCGGCTCCATCTCGCCGCGGCGCGCGAAGGCCGCGCCGCGCTGCAAGTACGCCTCGGCGGTCAGCGGAGAATTCCCACTCATGAAGGTTCCCTGTCGGCCCTCGACGGTCGGCCCACGGCACGAGCAAGCCGGCCCAATGGCTCGAAGGTGATTGTGAACCACGCACGGGCTTCTGGCAAGGCTGTTCGGACCGCCCACCTTCCCCCGAGTTTTGAAACTCCTCGGCCGGGTGCGGAGTATGGAGAAAGTAGGGATGCGGTCATTCCGCCAGTTTGGGGCCCTTCGGAGTCGTGCCGTCATGCTGCGTGTTCTGAACCGATTCCTCGCTGCCGGTCTTGCCCTGCTCCTCACTGCCGCCCTGGCCCGGGCCGAGGCGCCACCCGATCCGCTTCGCCTGGTATCTGACCACGCCGACTGCTTCATGGAAGTCAAACAACCGGCCCGGCTCGCCGAGTTCGTCTCCGCCCTGCCGCACCTGAGGGAATGGGAAGCGCTTGCGCCGGTCAAGGAAGCCTACGATTCCACGAACATCCGCCGATTCCTGCAGATGGTCGGCTATTTCGAGAAGGAACTGGGCGCGAAATGGCCGGCACTGCTCGATCGGCTGGCCGGCGGCGGCATTGTCCTGACGACGAAGATCGGCGCTCAGCCGGCTCCCGCTCTCCTCATCGTCCAGGGAAAAGACCCGGAAACGACGAAGAAGTTCGCCCGGCTTGGCCTGGAGATCCTCGTGCAGGAATTGGCGCGCCAGGAATCGAAAGACTTGCTCGAAACGCACACGTATCGGCAGCTCGAGACGGTCCGCATCGGCAAGGATTTCCACGCCGCCGTCCTCGGTTCCACCCTCATCATCAGCAACGCGGAAGCCGCCCTGCAACACGCTCTGGATCTGCATCTCGATGGTCCCGCAAAGAGTCTGGCCCAATCGCTGAAGGTGGCCGAGGCACGCCGTTTGCAGCCCGGCCAGCCGCTCGCGCGGATCTGGATCAACATGGAGCCGATCCGGAAGTTGCCGCAGGCCAAGGACGTTTATGCTCTCCCGCGCGACAACTTCCTCCTAACGATTAACTCCGGCGCCTTGGTTGACGTGCTCGGCCGCGCACCCTATGTCTGCGTCGGTCTGTACGGCGACCAGAAGGGCATCACCCTCCGCGGCTGTGCGCCGTGCGGGCGGGACGGGATGTCGGCCGCGCTCTCGAGTCACGTGCCGGCGGGCCAACAGCCTGGATCTCGGCCCTTGCTCCAGCCGCACGACACCCTGATGAGCAGCAGCTATTATCTCGACGTGGCCAAGTTCTGGGAGAACCGCGCCCAGCTGTTCAAGGACAAGCAGGTCAAGTCCTTCGAGGAATTCGACAAGAACTCCGGCCGCTTCCTCGCTGGCACCCGGTTCAGCAAACTGGCAAGCCAGGCCGGTCCCTATCACCGCCTCGTCGTCGTTCACCAGCAGAAAAGAGGGTACAAGATCCACTGCTGTCAACATGTTTGAGGCTCACCGCTTGGTC
>JRHI01001741.1_pt1 | contig 17093 bp, 17 predicted proteins | sample 215371 | NCBI WGS metagenome assembly JRHI01 (sample SAMN02929681, study PRJNA255918) | sediment metagenome | biome: cave system; feature: Ice Cave; material: Sediment; isolation source: sediment from deep within a dark volcanic ice cave with no known source of... ...
CACCAGGTCCCGACTGCGCAAGGTTGCCGGCGCGACGTCAACGACCGGCAAACTGATATGTGAATCGATCGTGGTGGCGCCGTGGCCGGGAAAATGCTTGAGCGTCGCCGCCAGACCTTCCGCTTGAAAGCCTCGGACCATCGCAGCTCCGAATGCGCCGACTTGTGCGGGATCGTCGCCAAACGCGCGCGTTCCGATCACCGTGTTGTTCGCCTCCAACGCCAAATCGACAACCGGTGCGAAGTTCAGGTTGATACCGGCGCGCCGCAACCCGGCACCGAGCGAACGCCCGACCGCTTCGGCAAGCGCGACGTCGCCGGTCGCGCCGAGCGCCATCGCCGATGGGAACATGGTGTCGGCGCTGCGCAAACGCGCCACGCGGCCGCCTTCTTGATCGATGCAGACCAGCGGCGGCAAGCCCCCATCATAGAGTGCGACGATCTGGTCGACCAGGGCACGCGTGGGGCCGAGGGCGGTCACATTGCGCGCAAATAGGATGATCGCGCCCGGCTTCAGCGCCGCGAGCTGATCGCGTACTTTTGCAGTGAGCGTCTCGCCCTCGAAACCGACACAAAGAACGCTGGCTGCGAGTTGCTCGATCGCCCGCCTCACCCGGTCTGCTACGGGAACCCGTCGCGGAACTCTTCTTAGCCGCCGCGCAACGTGCGGCCGCGGACGTTCATGGGGGCCCAGCGAGCAAGCGCGCGGGCACGCGCCGGAAGTGGCGCCGCGCAACGCGCAGCGCCCTTTAACGCATGCGGATAACTTGCGCGATCGTCAGACCGCCGCGCCGGCTGGTAAATACCTGGACGCGCGCGCCACGGGTGATGTCAGGCAGCGCATGATACGCGTCGCCCTTGCCCTGGATGCTGGTGCTGGGAAGCACGGCGATCTCGACCCGCCCGCGCGGCCCCGCAACGGAAATGGTCGCCCGCTGGTAATCGACCGCAACCACTTGCCCTTCGATCATTCCAGTATTACGTGCCCGCAAGCCGGCCGCATCGTCGATGGTCTGCAGAGCTCGCGCCGGGACGAGCGCCGCCTTTGGGATGAATGCGGGCGGCGAGGGCGAGGCCGTCTGCGCAAGCGGAGTGGCGTACAAAAGAACGCCTAGCAAAACGGCGACCAGCGGCGAAGTGAAGCGATACATTCCTGAGGCATAACGTAAACTCGCATCATGAGCGTTCCTTCATCGACTGCCTTCCCGACCCGGACCTTTGGCGCCGCCGGCGAGCCTGTAACTCAGCTTGGCTTAGGAGGCGAAGGAATCTTGCGAACCTTCGGCCGCCAGGCCGAAGCGGCAAGCGTGATCGAAGCGGCTCTGGAGACCGGGGTGACCTACTGTGAATCCGCCCGTGCGTACAATGGCAGCGAAGCCTACTACGGCGCGACGCTGGGTGCTCGCCGCGAACAGATCTTTTTCGCCAGCAAAGCGCATGACCGCACGCGCAACGGCGCACGGGCGATGCTGACCACGACTTTGCGCGCGGTTCAAACGGATCATCTCGATCTATGGCAGCTTCATGACATCCGAGAATTCACGGAACTCGACGCTCTCGAGGACGCCGCCGGCGCGTACACGGCGTTCGTCGAGGCCAAAGAACAAGGACTCGTCCGATATATCGGGGTCACTGGACATCACGATCCGACGGTGCTGCGCGCCGCTCTCGAGCGCTTCGCTTTCGATGCGGTGCTCTTGCCGATCAATCCCGCCGAGAGCTGTTTGCCTGACGCCTTCGAGCGATCGGTCGTCCCGGCGGCCCGCGCCCGCGAAATGGCGATCATCGGCATGAAGACGTTCGCACGCGGTTTGCTGTTCGATCCGCGAGCCGGCGGCGTGACGCACCAAGAGGCGTTGGACTACGCCCTCTCGGCGGATGTGGACACGCTGGTCATCGGATGCGACGACCCCGGTCAAGTGCACGAAAATGCGATCGGCGCGCGGGCGTTTCGGCGGCTTGCGCCAGATGAACGCGCGGCGATCGAACGCAAAGTTGCGAACGCCGCCGGGTCGCTGGCGTATTATCGAGCGAACTCGCGCGCGTAAGCCGCGCGCGCGGCCTGCCCGAGCGCGCTGAAGTCCGGCGGTCCCTCGCTCCGAGCCAGGTCGCGGAGCGCCGCCCCGTCGCGTTTCAAAATGCCATTCAACGCACGCGCATCGTGCGCAGCACTGGAACGAGCGACAGCGGCCAGCGCCCGAATCCGCCGAACTCGCGCATCGGTCGGGGTCTCGCCACCGGCGGCAATGCGCAGCGCAATCAATGCTTCGTCAGCAGCTCGCGCACCGATGGCTTCGAGCGCGCGGTAGAACGGCGCGGCAGCCGGAGCCGGCGAGCGCTCGGTCAGCAACGCTCGCACAAGCGCCGGCTTGTCGACCGGCTCACCGAGCAAATAACGGTCTAACTCCTCCCAACCCACGATGCTAGTATTCGCCGCCGGCCGGCGATCTGCTGGGACAATGGTGCCGCGGGCCAAGTCCGAATGGTGCCCCATGCCTTTTGCCGGCCCGGCGCTGTTCGCACTGCTGGGAGCCGCCGCGGCCCCCGCGGCTCCATCACTCGACGCGCTCTTGAGCCGCGCGCATAGCGCGAGCGGCGCGCCGTATCGATTTCATCTCGTGAGCAAGTCGACTGAGTTGGTCGATGGCCGTTCGTACGACATCACGACGGAATCCGAGGGTCCTCGAGGTTTGATCCATCGCTGCCTGCGCGACGTCTGCGGCGGGTCGTACTTCGACGGTGAGCGCATTTTTGACGTCAACTTGAACGATACGGCGTTGCCACGGACTTCGAATACCATCCGTCGCGAACGGACGCTTCGCGCGATCGTTTCCTACGCGTTCGCGGCCGCCGATTTTCGCGCCCGCGGGGGTCAAATCGACGAACACCCACCGGTCGTGCGCAGCGGTCGAACCCTGCGTCAACTGGCGGTTCGCGCTGTCGACGGCGCTGCGGCGCTGGCGTTCATCGATCCGCGGACCGGCTTGCTGGCCGCGGTTGCCGAAGAAGGTTCAACACCGGTCGACTACGACGACGTTCGCACGATCGAACATGGCGTTCGCGTTCCGTTCGCATTACGGCGCGACGGTCGCGTGCTCGTGCGGTATACGACGCGCGCGGTCGTCGACTCACCACTATCCGCGCCGGCGGGACTCGTGCCCGATGTCGACGCGGCTGCCACCGCAGCTCCGCTGCGCCGTGCCGCTTCCGGCGAGACACCGGTCGTCCCTTGTTCGCTCGACGAGAAGACCGCGACGTGTCTGCTCGATACGGGCACATCCGGTCTTTCGATCAGCCTCGAATTCGCGGAAGAGCTGGGCCTCGAACCGTCGGGCGAGTTTCGCGTTCAAGGTCTCGGCAGTTACTTAACGGGGATCGTCCAAGCCGGGCCTTTGCGGGTCGCCGGTGCAACCTTCCCGCGCGCCAAGTACGTCGTCCTACACGACATCCATCAGTACGGTTACGACGTCGTTCTGGGCGCCGACGTTTTCGCGCACAGCCGCGTCACGGTCGATTATCCGGCCCATCTGCTGAGCTTCACGCCCAACGACCGGCCGGCAACCGCTGCGTCGATCGCCCTCACGTTCGAAGGCCTGGCGCCGGTGGTCGCCGTCCGCTTCGGCGCACTCGATGCTGCGCTGACCGTCGACACGGGCGACCAGTCGTCGATCAACCTGACGGGGGCGTTTTACGACGCGCACCCTGAACTGTTCGTCGCGCATGAACGGGCGCCGGTCGCGGGTGTCGGGGGAATTGGCGAACAACTCGTCGGCGTAGTGAAGGCGATTCGCATCGGGGAAATCGAGGCGCGGGACCAACCCATCGGCGTCACTCGGGCATTACGAACCCAAACCAACGGTCATCTCGGCAGCGCCTTTCTGGCGCGCTTTGCAGTCATCTTCGACTACGCCCACGCGCGCATCGGCTTCCTCGAACGCCGTCTCCCTGCAAAAAAATAGACCGGCTCGGGTGAACCTGGTACAAAACCCGCAAGAATTTTCCGCCGGATCGAGGCCGCCCAAGTGGGAGTGGCCGGCGGCCGGTGCAGCCCGGCGACCGAGGGCCGGCATCCCCGAAACCGCTAGGGGAAACGCCCCGCCCAGCGCGTTGACCTCTGGGTCCCCGTTCGCCGCAGCATCGGTGCATCGACCCGTTCCAGTCCGAGCCAGACAGCGAGCGATGCTAGCTCGCAGCGCAATGCACGCGCGACGTCGACTCGCTCGATACCGGGTTCGAAGTGGACTGCAACGAGCCGCAGCGTTCGGACAACTCGGTCGGATTTCAGATCGACGCGCGCCACCAGTCGGTCACCGAGCAGAAACGGCAACACATAGTAACCGTGCACGCGCTTGTGGGCCGGTGTATAGATTTCTAATCGAAAGTGAAAGTCGAACAGGCGATGCGTGCGCGAGCGTTCCCACACCAAGGAATCAAACGGCGACAGCAGCGCCTGGGCCTCGATGCGCCGCGGCAGCTTCGCCCCGCGGCAAAGGTATGCCGGCTGCTTCCAGTTCTCGACCGAAACCGGCACGAGGTCGCCGCTTTCGACCAACTCGCCGATCCGCGCTCGCGCATCAGCGAGATCGAGCCTGAAGTAATCGCGCAGGTCGCTTGCGGTAGCAATAGCGAGCGCCCGGCTCGCGATTCGTACGAGCTCGCGCTGCGCTTCTTCTTCAGGCGGCGTCGGCAGCTGTCGGATGGCTAGCGGGATAACGCGTTCGCTGAGGTCGTACACGCGCTCGAAGCGCCGCCGAAACGCGGTGGTTATCTGGCCGGACCAAAACAGATATTCTAGCGCCCGTTTTCCATCGCTCCAGCCCCACCATGAATCACCCCGCCTTCCAGCTTGCTGCAGGTCACTCGCGCTCAGCGGCCCACGGTCAGCAACCTCTTTGAGAACCGAATCGACATACCGGCGTTGGCCGCGCAACGCCGCCACGCTGCCCCACATCCCGACGCCGCGCTCGGCTCGTGCCATTCGCCAGCGCAGATGCGGATACAGTGCGAGCGGGATCAGCGACGCTTCGTGACCCCAGTATTCAAACAGCGTTCGGCGCTTAGGGTCGTACGCCGCCGCATCGAGCAAGGTCGGATCGTAGCTCCCGAGACGCGAAAATGGCGGTAAATAGTGAGAGCGGACCAGGACGTTCACCGAGTCGATCTGGATCAGTCCGGCGCGATCGAAGACGCGCTGCAACGTGCGCCGATCGACTCGCGCCGGATGGCGCTCGCCAAATCCTTGGGCCACGAGCGCGATGCGGCGAGCTTCAGCCAGCGTGATCGCATTGGTTTTCGCTAYGGTGGGCCGCTTCGACATGAGCGCTTTTACGGTGTGCAGATTTTGGGCGCCTTGCGCCGAAGACAATAAGACAGCGGCCTACGACCTTCACCCGAGGGGCATCACAAATGATGAACGATCACGTCACACGAGCGCGCGTACTTGCAGCGCTGGCGGCAGTGTCGGCAAACGCGGTGACCGGTCCGGTGCGGGCCGCCGATCGGGAGCGCTTCGACGTGGCGGTTGGCGCCGAGCACGCATTGGTCTATTTTCCGTGGGAACTAGCGAAGGCGCTGGGTTACTTCGAGCGCGAGGGACTGGAGCCAAACCTCATCTTTACTAAGGGAGGCAGCGAGGCGGCGCAGGCGCTGGTCTCCGGGAGCGTCGATTTCTCGGGGAATGCGATCGATCACGCATTTGCTGCGGCCGCCCAGGGTAAAAGCCTGGTGATGGTCGCCGATTTTATGAACGTTCCTGGCGCAACGCTGCTGGTGCGAAGCGAAGATAAGGACAAATATAAATCGGTTGCGGATCTGAAAGGAAAAACAATCGGCGTGACGTCGCCGGGTTCGGCGACCCACGTGGTCGCCTTGTGGCTCGCCAAACAGGCCGGCCTCTCGAAGGACGATGTGAAGATCATCGGAGTGGGGGGCGGCATCACGATGGAGCCCGCGCTGCTGGCGGGGCGCGTCGACGCGGCGATGGCCAACGACCCGTTCGCTACCCAACTGATGCGCGCCGGCCGAGCGGTCGCACTCCTCGATCTGTATCGACCGGAGATCGCACGCAGGGCCACCGGCCTGAAATCTTACGTCTGGACCGGCGCACTCACGCGGGGCGACGTTATCAAATCGAATCCCGGTCGGGTTCAACGGGTGGTTAATGCATTGGTGCGAGCCCAGAAGTTCATGCTGGCTCGGTCGGCCGCCGAAGTCGCCGGCGCAGTTACGGACGAGGTTCGCGGCGGGTTGAGCCAGTCCGATTGGGCGCCTGCCTTCGAACACTCACGATCGGCCTTTACCAATCACGGTGAGATATCTCTGGACGGTCTGCGTGGCGTCCAAGAAACCAACGTTTATTTTGGCGACCAAAAGGCGGCCACGGTCGATCTCCCCAAACTCTTCGACAACAGCTTCGTCGAAAAAGCCAACCGGGCTATCAAACGCCCGTAGGCCGGGCGCGTCCGATAATCGGGTGCAGATCAAGGCCGAGCGGCAAAGTTCCGAAGCTGCGGCCCCAGTCACCGCCCAGCCGCGAGGCGCAATAAGCATCAGCGACCGCTGGGATACCGTGCCGTACGAGAAGTGCGCCTTGGAATACCAGCGCTAGCTGCTCGACGATCCGCCGCGCCCGACTTTCAGCATCGACCGGATCCTCCAGTTCTCGCCGCAACCGACCGGCAGCGGCATCGAGCCGCCGGTCGGCGCCGGCTGCAACCGCCACTTCGGCGAACAGCGCTTCGACCGCGGCTGGTTCCTTCGCGATCACGCGCATCACATCCAGCGCGTTGACGTTGCCACAGCCTTCCCAAATCGAATTCAGGGGTACTTCACGATAGAGTCGCGGTAAAATGCTTTCTTCGACATAGCCGTTGCCGCCAAGACATTCCAGCGCCTCGGCGACGTGACTCGGACCTCGCTTGCAAACCCAATATTTGCCGATGGCCGTGCCAAGTCGCTTGATCAGAGCTTCAGGTTCCTCTTGGGTCGCGCGATCGCATGCGCTTGCCAAACGCACGAACAAAGCCGTCGCTGCTTCCGATTCGAGCGCCAAATCGGCGAGCACGTTGCGCATGAGCGGATGCTCGTCGAGTTTGCGTCCGAAGGCGCGCCGGTGAGCTGCGTGGTGCGCCGCCTGGACTACGGCCTGCCGCATCGCCGCCGCCGTACCGATGATGCAGTCCAGCCTCGTGTGGTTGATCATCTCGGCGATCGTTTGTATGCCGCGGCCCTCTTCGCCGACGAGCACGGCCCACGCCTCGTGAAATTCGACCTCGCTGGACGCATTGGAACGATTTCCCAATTTGTCCTTGAGCCGCTGAATCGCAAACGCGTTCTTGGTTCCATCGTCGAGCACGCGCGGCAACAAAAAACATGACACACCGCCCGGCGCCTGGGCCAAAACCAGAAACGCATCCGACATCGGCGCCGAACAGAACCACTTTTTCCCCACAATGAGGTACGGCCGACCGGGACCGGAAGCAGAACACGGTTGCGCGCGAGTGGTATTGGCGCGGACGTCGGAGCCGCCTTGCCGTTCGGTCACCGCCATTCCGCACAGGGCACTTTCCTTCTGCGCGCGCGACCGCAACCGAGGATCGTAGCTACTTGCCGCCAGGTGCGGCTCCCAGGCGGCGCTGACATCGGGTTGCAGGCGCAGCGCGGGAATCGCTGCATGCGTCATCGAGATCGGACAGCTGTGACCCGCTTCGACCTGCGACCACAAGAAAAACATTGCGCCGCGCGCCACGTGCACTCCGCAGCGCGGCTCGCGCCAGGGCGCGGCATGCAGCCCAAAGGCCACCGCGGTTTCCATCAATCGATGCCAGCTCGGGTGGAAGTCGACTTCGTCGAGCCGGTTGCCGAACCGGTCGTGCGTTTGCAACACCGGGCCACATCGGTTTGCTTCGCTTGCCCAGCGCAGCGCTTCTTCGCCGCCTGCTATGCCACCGAGTTCGCGCAGGCGCCCGTGCGCCCAGCCGGCTCCCTGCCGCACGACGGCTTCCTGCAACGCGGCGTCCGCATCGTACAGGTTGTAGTCGATGAGCGCCGGCGGCTGGTTATCCGGGAGGCTCATGCCGTTCACTCCAAACACGTCGCGAGCCGCAAGCCATCCAAGAACGACGCTAACGAAGTGGACGGCGCTGGCTCGGTGATGTTTTGCTTTCCGCACTAAGGAGACCCGCTAGTAACTCCCTTTTCGGTCGCTGGCGACACGGCTCCGCGGTGGCGCGATGGTCCAAAATTTTGGCGGCCGGCGCCCCGGTGTGCGTGACGGTGACGTTGCTCGATGGATTGGTCCTCGCGCGCAGTACCTTCAAGCATTCGATGAACTACCGTTCGGTCGTCATTTTCGGGCGCGCGATTGCCATCAACGATTTCACCCCAAAGCGCTACGGTCTCGAACGAATCGTCGAACATCTCGTACCCGGACGCTCGCGCGATGCCCGCCCACCGACAGAACAAGAACTGGCCGCAACGTCGGTCCTGCACTTGGATCTGAGCGAGTCGTCTGCGAAGATCCGAGCCGGCGGGCCGCTCGATGATGATGATGACCGCAAACTCGCAGTCTGGGCGGGCGCACTCCCGGCCCGGCTCATACTGGGCCCACCGCTTCCCGATGAACTATCCCCGCCGACCGTCGGCGTTCCCGACTACCTCACGGCGATGTGCAGCAGGTGATGCCTCTACCGTTACCCCAGGCACCCGTCGCTGCCAGGACTACCTTTTGGCGAGCCCCTTCTGGTCTGGCAGGTCTTTGATCTTTGGGTACTTGACTCGGTTCGTTATCGTGATCTGCTTGCCGAAAACGTACAGAACAGCTTTTGTAACGAAGAAGTTTATCCAGAAGCTCAACACTAGGAACGCGCAGTAAACGACGACGAACAGCACTACGCCAAGCATGTTCCCTTGCGCTTGGATCATGCCGCCCCCTTCATCCGCGCCAGCTCCTTCTCGAAGGGTTTGCGCGTATAGCAAGCGAGTGGGATGAGCCGCTCCGGGTCCGCGCTCCGCGGGCAGCGAGTTACTACCTCCGTCGTCATTTGAATGCGCAGGTGCCGCGAGCAACACACGGATCTAAAACGCGCAACCGCGCGATCACAGCCGGATTTTTTCCGAGCATCAAACGATAGTGGCCCTTCGGATCAGCCACTATGCCGGCCCGAGCGGCTACTTCGGTCCATGGATTGGGATGCCCGAACGACGTGTAGGTGAGTCCGCCTTCGATCTGCCACACCGGCCCACCGCCGGTGCCGGTGTCGGCGACATAAGCGCCATAATGGGCCAGCGCGTGGAACAGCGCTTTGGCATAAAAGGGATCGGGCAACGCATCAATTTCGGCATCGGACATTTCGAGCCAGATGAGTTGTCCGTATGCCGGTTGCCCGGCGGTCCCAGCCGGACACTTCTGGTCGGTCTTGACAAAATAGAGTCCGTCTTCACTAAGCGGAAAGACCGACGGATCTTTCGCGCAATCGACGGCGAGCTGCAGGGCGTGGTCAATTCGGCCGCTGAGCAACTCCGCCGGTCGCACGATGCCCAGCGTCTCGGCAATGCCAGAGTGAATACCGTTGGATCCAAATCCGTTGCCGCGCAGGTCGAGCGCGCTGCCCCAACCGACCGACAACGGCCCGCCGTTCCCGCTGGGAACCTTCGATTCGTAGAAATCGAACTCGAGCCCCTGGGACTGATCGATTACCGCCATATGCCCGTCGTCGCCAGTCTCAGGCCGCGCGCCCTTCGGGATGTGAACCTGCATGCCACGCAGCTTGCAATTGCCACCGAATTCGAAACACGATAGCGAATACAACGGATCGGCGGCAGTGCTGAAGTACACCGGAATCGTGTAATCAAGGCCATCGGGATCGCGGGCGACATGGAATTGACCCAGCGCTTCGCCCGTACCGAAAATATGCTGGATCACCGCGCCGCCTCGCGGATCGATGCGCGGACGCGCTGGAATCGGCCGATATAGGAGCGAGCCCGGGAACGATTTCCAGCCAGCCGGTGGCCAGTTTCCGATTCCAAAAGACGTGCGAGCCGAACTCGCGATGAGCGGTTGGCTAGATAGTGCCTGCGGCGTCTGGGCGACCGACGCCGACATGCAGGCGCCCAGCTTAAAAAGGCTAGGCGGATGCAGCACTGCGCACTGCACGGTCGCGGCAAGCAAAAGCGTTGCGAGCATACCTCCCCAATAGCAGTTTGTTCCGGGCGCCGTCAAGAGACACAGGTCGGGGCGGCCGTAGTCCAGTAAGGTCGAGCCGGTGACGCAGCCCCAGACCCGGATCGCCGTTCGCGGCCTCAGCAAGCAGTTTCCGACGGGGACACTGGCGCTCGAAGACATCGATCTCGAAATACGAGACGGCGAGTTCGTGACGATCGTAGGACCAAGCGGCTGCGGCAAGACCACGTTGCTTCGCATCGCAGCAGGCCTCGAGACGCCGACGACGGGCACCGTCGACCTTCGGGCGATCGAGAACCGAGCCGATGCGCTACCGACGGCGGTGGTGTTTCAAGAGCAGTCGCTGTTCCCGTGGATGCGCGTCGGAGAAAACGTAGAATTTGCTTTCGATCGGCTAAGGGTCTCCGCCGCCGAGCGCCACCGCAGAACGCGCGAGCAGTTGCACTCTGTCGGCCTCAGCGCGTTCCTTAGCGCGTATCCGCATCAGCTCTCGGGCGGGATGAAGCAGCGAGTCGCTGTCGCGCGGGCATTCGCCGTCGATCCAGCGGTCCTGTTCATGGACGAACCGTTCGGCGCGCTCGACGAGCAAACGCGCGTTGGTTTGGCGACCGTCCTGTTGGCGCTATGGGAACGTTCGCGCAAGACGGTGCTGTTCGTGACCCATAGCATCGAAGAAGCGCTGACGTTATCCGACCGGGTCGTCGTGCTGTCCGCGCATCCCGGTCGCGTTCGCGAGATTATTGACGTGCCGTTTGCGCGCCCACGCGATCCAATTCCGTTGCGCGGCGATCCGGCATTCGGACGGCTGGCCGTCCACATCTGGAACCTTTTGGGGCCGGATGTGCTGGCGAGCGCGTAGCAAACGTGGAACGTTTTTTCCGGATTACCTCACCGCTGCTCTTATTGCTGACATGGGAATTGGTCGTTCGCATCGGGTGGCTTGATGCCCGATTCTTTCCCGCTCCATCATCAATTGTTGCTAGCTTTGTCGATTTTGCGTCCACCGGCGAGCTGGCGGAGAATACGTTGATCACTCTGCAGCGGATTGTCGTCGGTTTTGTGCTGGGTGCAATTCCCGGCGTAGCGCTCGGCCTGCTCATGGGCATCAACCGCCTGGTGCGAGCAATCATTGAACCCATTGTCAGCATCCTATACCCGATTCCCAAAATTGCGATCTACCCGCTGATCTTGGTCATCTTCGGCTTCGACGAGCGTCCCAAATACGTGACGATTGCTATTGGGGTGTTCTTCTTAATGCTYATCAACACGAGCGCCGGCGTCCGTCAGATCGAACCGATCCTGCTCGATGTCGCAAAGTCCTATCGCATTCGCGCTGCATCCTTCTATACACGCGTACTCTTGCCTGGCGCGCTGGTCAACATTTTCGCCGGCATCCGGCTGTCGATTGGAGTCGCCATCATCTTAGCGGTGGCAGCCGAATTCACTGCTACGAAGAGCGGTATCGGATTCACGATTTGGAATGCCTCCCAAACGTTCCGGATCGAGCGCTTATACGTCGGCCTGGTCGTCATCTCGGTGCTCGGTTATCTGTTGACGACGATCGGCGCCGAGGCGGAACGGCGCCTCATACCGTGGCGCCCCGCACCATAGCGTTGAGCGTGTTTCGCTTCGCTGGCTTTCAGTTCGACGCGACGAGACGCCGCGACCGCGATGCGGGGCGCCGGCGTTTCACGGAAGCGCGAAGTAGCTCTTGCGTTCCTACCGAACCTCGAGCGCGTACGCGCTTGTCGAGAAACTGCAGGACCGCCAATTCCTCGGGCAGCAGGCCGCCATCGGCCGGCGGCTTTTTCGGCTTAGTGAGTTTGAGTTTACCGGTGTCGAGGTACGCATCGATGATCTCGGGGTGAACAGAGGCTTTGCGGCAAACAGCGACCGTGTTGCCGAGCTGGCTCGCCACGCGTTCGAGCGCTATCTTCAAGTTTCGCTTTCGCTCTGCGGGGCTCGCGGCGGCTTGCAAGGCGGTCAGGGTGGCGCCGCACTCGACCGTGCCGACCCACGTCCGAAAATCCTTCGCCGTGAACTCGGCGCCGGTTGCTTCCCGAATGTAATCGTTGACGTCTGCGGAATCGATCGGCACGGCATTCCCGTCTTCATCGAGGTACTGAAAGAGTTCTTGACCTGGGATGTCACGACTCCGCTGGACGATCGCAGCCAGCCGCTTGTCCTTCAGGTCGATGGCGTGCTGTTTGCCACTCTTGCCGCGGAAGCGAAATCGCAGCACCGACCCATGAATTTCGATATGGTCGTCGCGCAGCGTCGTCAGACCAAACGAGGCGTTCGCGCGCGCGTACTCTTCGTTACCGACCCGAATGAGCGTCCGTTCTAGAAGCTGCACGACAGTTGCCAGAATCCGTTCGCGCGGTAGACCCCGTAGCGCCAAATCGGCGGCAATTTTGGCACGGAGACGCGGTAATGCTCCAGCGAACGCAAACATCCGCTCGAATTTGGTTTCGTCGCGAATCTGGGCCCAGCGCCGGTGGTAACGATATTGCTTGCGGCCGCGAGCGTCGCGGCCGGTGGCTTGGAGATAGCCGTTGGCCAAGGGCGAAATCCACACATCGGTATATGCCGGCGGGATCGCAAGCGCTTTGATGCGAGCGACTTCAATCGGATCGCGGACGCGCTTGCCCGTTGCATCGGTGTAGATAAAATGAGGGCCCTGCCGGCGGCGCCGGATTCCCGGCTGCGCGTCGTTGACGTAGCGCAACCCGGCCGCGGCCGCAGATTGAGGCAAATCGACGGGAACCATCCTACTGAGGTGATGCCCGCTAGACGCCCGGCCCACCCGCCAATTGGTGTGGCGTCCATCTCATTCGTGCCGGCACTCGAATGGGTTTGGTGGAGTCTCGGGTTTCAAAAAGAAAAAGTCCGCGCGGCGGACTTTTCCCAAAATGGCTCCCGAAGTTGGACTCGAACCAACGACCCGCTGATTAACAGTCAGCTGCTCTACCAACTGAGCTATTCGGGATACACCCGATTTGACCGGCGATCCTCCTTCTTCACCATGACGGCGGCTCCTTGAATCACGTCGCGGCGAACTGAGATCGCGCCCGCCTTGAAGAAGCCGCGTACAACGACAGCGTGATGCTTGGGAGGAGTGCGGCATGAGCACGGTACGCGTTTTGGTAGGCACACACAAGGGCGCGTTTGTCCTGGAGTCGGACGGAAGCGCAAGCAGTGGGATGTGAGCGGCCCTCATTTTGCGGGCTGGGATATCTACCACATCACCGGATCGCCCGCAGATCCGAATCGCCTCTACGCGTCTCAGCGTAGCGGCTGGTTTGGGCAGGTGATCCAGCGCTCAAACGATGGTGGCAAGACGTGGGATCCGGTGGGTAATCGGTTCGTTTACGATGGCGCGATGGGCACGCATCAGTGGTACGACGGAACGCCCCATCCGTGGGAGTTTGCGCGAGTCTGGCATTTGGAACCGTCGCTCGCCGACCCGGATACACTCTACGCGGGCGTAGAAGACGCCGCGTTATTCCGCTCGACCGACGGCGGCCAAACGTGGCATGAGCTCGCTGGACTGCGTGGACACGGATCCGGCGCGTCGTGGCAGCCAGGCGCAGGCGGCATGTGCCTTCACACGATCCTCCTGAACGCAAACGATCCCGCACGAATGTTCGTCGCCATTTCCGCTGCGGGCGCCTTTCGTACGGACGATGGCGGTACGACTTGGCGACCCATTAACCGTGGCCTGAAATCCGACAGCATGCCCGACCCGACCGCGGAGGTCGGTCATTGCGTTCACCGGCTGGCGATGCACCCGTCCCGCCCGGACGTCCTCTTTATGCAGAAGCACTGGGACGTCATGCGCAGCAACGACGCCGGTGATTCGTGGCACGAAATCAGCGGAAACTTACCAACCGATTTCGGCTTTGCGATTGACGTCCATGCCCATGAGCCTGATACGATTTACGTAGTCCCGATCAAGAGCGACTCGGAGCACTATCCGCTCGATGGAGCGCTGCGTGTGTATCGCAGCCGCACGGGCGGGCACGAATGGGAGGCGCTGACGAAGGGTCTTCCGCAGCGCGACTGCTACGTCAACGTCTTACGCGACGCGATGGCAATCGACTCACTCGATTCGTGCGGCGTGTATTTCGGCACTACGGGCGGACAAGTATACGTCTCGCCCGATGCCGGAGACAACTGGACTCCCATTGTGCGGGATCTTCCGGCCGTCCTGTCCGTCGAGGTCCAGACCCTGCCATGATCCGAGTCATACTGCCGGCACATCTGCGGGTTCTCGTGCGCGTTGAAGGCGAGTTACAAATCGATGTCGAGGGTCACGTGACGCAACGTTCGTTGCTCGACGCGCTCGAGGCCCGCTTTCCGATGCTGCGCGGTACGATGCGCGACCACGTCACACAGCAGCGTCGACCGTTTGTGCGGTTCTTCGCTTGCGAAAGAGATTTGTCTCACCAAACGCCRGACGAACCGTTGCCCAACGCGGTCAAAGCGGGGGCCGAACCTCTTCTCGTGGTTGGAGCTATCGCCGGCGGCTAGGCAACCCAGTTGGGAAACCGGGGCCTTCAAGGGGGTGGACGACATCGGAGGTTTTACGGGCAGGACCCTTCCAGGGCTAGCGCGGTAGACTTGAATCCGATGGTATCAGTTGATTTCGCGCCGATGGAGATGCGCTCGGCGACTTTGATTCCGGACGGTCCAGGCTGGCAGTACGAACCGAAATGGGACGGCTTTCGCTGCCTGGCGCATCGCGACGGCGAAACGATTGCACTGACGTCGAAATCGGGCCAACCGCTTGCGCGCTATTTTCCCGAGATCGTCGCCGCGCTCGCGGGGCTCGAAACGGACCGATTCTCGCTGGACGGGGAGCTCGTCGTGCCGGCCGCCGGGGCGCTTTCGTTCGACGCACTGCAACAGCGCATCCATCCGGCCAGCAGCCGCGTTGAGATGCTGTCGCGAAAAACACCCGCCTGCTACTTTTTGTTCGATCTCTTGCGCGAAAACGGCGAGGACTGGATTGCGAAACCGCTCGAACAGCGTCGCCCGGCTCTAGAGCGCTTCGTCAGGCGGTACTTATCTACGGAGCGGGAACTTCGCCTGAGCCCAGCAACGACGCGCCGCAAGACCGTCGACCGCTGGCTCACCGAAGCGGGCGGTGCGCTGGACGGCGTCATCGCTAAGAAGCTCGGCGTACCGTACGCAAGCGGCCGTCGCGACGCCGCAGTGAAGATTAAAAAACGGCGCACCGCGGACTGCGTCGTCGGTGGCTTTCGCTACGCATCTCGGTCGACCGGAAGCCTCGGCAGCCTATTGCTGGGACTGTACGGTCGTGATGGCCTGCTCGACTACGTCGGGTTTTGCAGCGCTTTCGCGGCCGAAGAGCGAGTTGCGCTGTTGGATCGGCTACGGCCGCGAGTCGGTGGGACAGGGTTTACCGGCGGCGCCCCCGGCGGTACGCCGTCGCGGTGGACCCGTGATGCGGAGCGCGATCGCTCGTACGTCCCACTGGTTCCGGATCTCGTCCTCGAGGTCGAGTTCGATCAGGTAACCGGTGGCCGAATCCGGCATGGCACGCGTCCCGTCCGCTGGCGGTCCGACAAACCGGCCTGGAGCTGTACGATCGATCAGTTGACCGTCGGGGGAGCCGTCACGGGCATGGCGTTTGCGACGGAGCGCGATTCGGTACCTATTGAGTATATGATGCCTGACATTCCACAYCCWAACCCCGATCCTCGCTCCAATCCACAACCGGGGGCGCCGCCGCCGACGTCGCCTGGCCAGCCGCCGAATCCGATGCCGATGGATCCCCCGATCTCCGATCCGGTTCCGGAGCCCCAAGGTCAGTTTACGACGATCGATCCGCACGGACCGCGCGGCTGAACGATGGTGCTGGGTCAGAGGGCGGCGCTGTGGTCTCCTCGACGCCAGCCGGCCAAAGATCGGTAATTAGCACGCGAATGATCCCGGCGATCGGCACGGCAATCAAAAGTCCCACGGCGCCGAACAGTTCACCGCCGATGAGCAAAGCGACGATGACGGCGAGTGGCGCCAGACCGACGTTGCTGCTGACGATCCGCGGAACAATCARGTTCCCTTCCACCTGGTTTATGATGAYGATGCCGAGCGTTACCAKCAGAGCGTTCTGCCAGCCATTCGTGAACAGCGCCACAAAAACGGCGGGTAACCACCCGGCCACAGCGCCAACGTACGGCACGATATCGAAGATGCCCGCTAGAACACCGATCAGCACGGCGTATTTGACATGCAGCCCGACCAGCAAGAGAGTGACCAGCGTGCCGACGATTGCAGCGACGATCAATTGACCGCGTACAAATCCGCCGACGACGACGTCAATATCGACGATGATCCGCAGCGTCCGGACCCGAGCGCGGCGCGGAATCGCTCCCACGAGGGCCTTGCGCAGGCGCGCCGCGTCCAAAATCAAATACGCGGCGACAACTGGAATCACGATAAAGAGGGCAACCAAGGAAAACGTCGAGACCAGCAGGGTGAATGTGCGGGTAGCCACCTCGCTGCCATACCCGATCGTGCTCTTTGCCAGCCGATCCGGCATATGCGCGATTTCGGCGCTCAGCTGCGGCGGCAGATGGCGCAGGACCGGGTTATGCGGGTCAATCAAGGCAGATTCCATCCCGCTAATGAGCGCCGGGACACTGGCGATGAATTCGGTCGCATTTTGGACCGCGATCGGGATTACAACCCACAGCGCAAAGCCCAAGACGACGCTCAGGCCGCTATAAACGATCGCGATCGCCACAGCCGGCCTGAAGCGCCGGCTCAATGTTTCGATGGCGGGGTACACGATGTACGCAAAGAAAACGGCAGCGACCAGAATCAATCCCACCGTGCTGACTCGGGTAACGAACCCGACGACGTTCGCGAACAGGAAGCCGGCAATA
>JRHI01001742.1_pt1 | contig 17079 bp, 15 predicted proteins | sample 215371 | NCBI WGS metagenome assembly JRHI01 (sample SAMN02929681, study PRJNA255918) | sediment metagenome | biome: cave system; feature: Ice Cave; material: Sediment; isolation source: sediment from deep within a dark volcanic ice cave with no known source of... ...
AAACGGCCCGACCTCTATCACGAAGTCAGACGCAAACCAGTCCTGTACACCCAGAGATGCCGCAGTTCGGGAGCGAGCAGGGCTGGCGCGAGGCTGCGGGCGGGGTTGAGGCTGGTGCCGGTGTAGGGCGCGCCCTGCCAGACCAGCGTTGCCACCAGCAGCCAGTTACCCAGGGGTGTCCATCGTGCGGTGCGGGTGCTGGAGATGAGGAAGAAAATCATCAGGATCACGCTGGCGGTCATCAGCATTTCCAGGCCGGCCGCTTCGATCGGGGCGAACCCGTGGCCAGGTTGGGTGGCCCCCAGATGAAGGACACGGGCGGTATTGCCCCATGCCAGCCGAAGGCCTGCGGCGGCGGTGAGGGCGCCGAGGAGCTGCGCGGTGACGTAGCCGGCGAGATCGTGAGGATGCACTTTGCGCTGGGTCCAGAATGCCACGGTGACGGCTGGGTTCAGGTGTGCGCCGCTTCGCCGTCCGATCGGGCTGAGGGCCACGAGGCTGCCGGTGCCGGCGAACATCAGGCCGGTGAGCAGCAGCCGCGCTGACGTGCTGTGCAGGTGCGGGGTGATCGGGCTGGTGGGCCCAAAGTCCAGGAACACTGCCGAGAGCCCCCCGCTGAGCAAGATCGCGGTGCCGAGGAGCTCGCATCCCCAGGCGACCCAGTGCCACCCACCTTCAGCATCCTTGCGCGCGACGGTGGTGACGATTTTCCCGTCGCGGGCGAGGACGGTGCGTTCGGTGGGGATGGATCAGCCGTCCGCGTCTTCGGCCCGGGTGATCAGCGCGGCCGAGGCGGGGACGCCCATCGACACGTCGTCGGGCTGGCGGCCGGCCGACGCCCAATCCAGACCGACGCGTAGCCGTCGGTTGACCGTCGGGAGGGCAAAAAGGTGATAGCCGAGCGTGACGAGCTTCGCCGGCCGGCCGCGGAGATGCAGGCCGAGCGGGGTAGCGGCGGCCGCGGGGCCGCCGAGGTCGACCACCAATCCAAGGTCGTGGTGACGGTACGGGCGCGCTGGGCGGTCGCCGAGGCCGAAGCCAGCCAGGATGTTGCGAGCGGCCACGGTCGCCTGGCGCATCGCGTGCTGCGCTGTCGGGGGACAGAGCGGCCGCTGGCCGTGCGCTCCGGGCGAGGCGGTCAGGTCAGTGACTGCCGCTCCATCGCCGATCGCATAGACCGACGGATGACCCGGGACGCGTAGGTAAGTATCGACGTTGAGTCGGCCCTTGGTGCTGGGGAGACCCAGCGACGCGATCAGCGGGCTGGCGGTCACCCCCGCGCACCAGATCAGAGTGTTGCAATCCAGAACGGATCCGTCGGTGAGGGTGACCTGAGTCGCGGTGACATCGGTGACGCTGACGCCCAAGCGCACATCGACTCTGCGTTGCTGGAGCAGCTGCAACGCCGATTGGCCCAGCCGACTACCGAGTTCGGGCATCACCGCTTTGGCGGCATCGACCAACAGCCAGTGCGGGTCTTCGGACGTCAGCGTGGGGTAGAGCGCCAGGAGATTCTCGGTGAGCCGCGCCATCTGAGCAGTCAGCTCAACGCCGGCGTATCCGGCGCCCACGACCAGGAACGTGAGAGCAGCGCGGCGACGAGCCGGGTCGGCGAGCACGCTGGCGGACTCCAGACCGCGCAGGAGATGGTCACGCAGGTACAACGCTTCGGTGACGGTCTTGAGCCCGATCGCGTGGTCAGCGAGACCGGGGATGTCGAGTAGCCGGGTGACGCTACCCGGGGACAGCAGCAGCCGGTCGTAGCTCAGCTCCTGGGTTTCACCTTGGGAGTCGGTATACGCGAGCGTGTTGGCCTTCAGATTAACGCCGGAAGCACGCCCACGGATGATCCGAGCTCCACGCAGCGTCGAGGCGAGAGGGATCACCGCTGACCGTGGGTCCACGGTGCCGACAGCTACATCGGGCAGCAGCGGCTGGTAGAGAAACCCGTCGGTCGCCGCGAGAACCGTCAGATCGACGCCGACGCCACATAGTCGACGCGCGGCGAAAAATCCGCCAAACCCCGATCCGACGACGAGAACTCGCGGCGTCACAGTCCGACGCTGCCCTGCATGATCCCACCGTCGATCACGACGGTGGTGGCGGTCATGTATCCGGCCTTCCCTGAAGCCAGAAAAACGACCACGTCGGCGATCTCGCTGGATTTGGCCATCCGCCCCAGCGGGATGGCGGCATCAAGCGCCTCCATCTTGGCGGGATCGCTCTCGGTTGGTGCGTTGATGGGAGTGCTGACCGCGCCCGGAGCGATGTTGATGATCCGGATGTCATGACTACCGAGCTCGACTCCAGCGGTCCGGGTCAGCATCCGCATGCCGCCTTTGGAGACGCAATAGGCAGCGTTGCCGGGCATCGGCCAGTCCTCGTGCACTGAGGAGATATTCAGGATCAAACCTCCGCCGCCCTGGGTGATGAACTGCTTGGCCGCAGCCTGAGTGCTGAAGAACGCGCTTCTGAGGTTGATCGCCATCACCTTGTCGAAGTCAGCCTGCGTGGTGTCCAGCAGCGACGTTCGCGTCTCGATTCCCGCGTTGTTGATCAGAACATCCAGCCGGCCGTAGCTCTCCACAGCCACCTGCATCATGCGCTGCAGATCCGCGGCCTGCGAAACGTCGGCTTGCACACCGACAGCGTGCCCCCCCGCCGCTTCGACCTTTCCGATCAGCTCAGTCGTCTCCTCGGGATGGGCAACATAATCGATCACAACGTTGGCGCCCTCCGCCGCTGCTGCCAGCACGATCGCCTCCCCGATGCCGCTGTTGCCGCCGGTGACCACGATCGATTTGCCTGACAGCAACATTCTCAGCTCACTTTAGTTCGGGGGGGACACATTCGGTCCATGAGGCAAGGTACTGCGAGTGCGGGGCCTGCAAGAATCGCCGCATGGCACGCATCGAGGACTACGCCGTCCTCGGCGACCTCCAGACCGCCGCGCTCGTCAGCACCGCCGGCTCGATTGACTGGTTGTGCTTTCCTCGCTTCGATTCGCCGGCTTGCTTTGCGGCGCTGCTGGACACCCCGGACGCCGGGCACTGGCAGGTCGCCCCCGTAGCGGGGGGCACCTGCACCCGCCGCCGGTACGTCGAGAACACCCTGGTGCTGGAGTCCGAGTGGGCCTCGCCCGCGGGGACCGTCCGCGTTATCGATTTCATGCCCCCGCGCGGCCACGCTCCAGATGTGGTGCGGATCGTGGAGGGGATCTCCGGCAGCGTCCCAGTGCGGTCGAGCCTGCGTCTGCGCTTTGACTACGGCCGGGTCGTGCCGTGGGTCCGCCATCACGCCGAGCAGATGATCGCGATCGCGGGTCCAGACGCCGTGCGCCTGCGCACGCCTATTCCAACCGAGGGCCATGAATGGGCGACCGTTTCGGAGTTCACCGTCCGCCCTGGCGATCGTGTTCCGTTCGTCCTCACCTGGCATCCCAGCCATGAACCCTCCCCCAAGCTCGTCGATCCCGAACAGGCACTGAGCGACAGCCTGAGCTTTTGGACTGACTGGGTGGCCAGCGGCATACCGGTTCCCGGTTCCTACGCGGACGCGGTCACCCGGTCCTTGATCACGCTCAAAGCGCTGACCTACCAGCCCACCGGAGGGATCGTTGCCGCCGTAACGACTTCCCTACCCGAGCAACTGGGGGGGCCGCGCAACTGGGATTACCGGTACTGCTGGCTGCGGGACTCGACCTCCACGCTGCAGGCGCTGCTGGCCGCCGGCTACCGGCAAGAAGCCAAAGCGTGGCGCGAATGGCTGCTGCGCGCCGTCGCCGGTGACCCGGCGGACCTGCAGATCATGTATGCCCTGGACGGCACCCGCCGCCTGCCTGAAAGCGAGCTGCCGTGGCTGGCGGGCTATGAGAAATCCAAACCGGTCCGGGTGGGCAACGCCGCGTCTGATCAGCTGCAACTCGACGTGTGGGGAGAGACGCTTGACGGCTTGTCGCTCGCTCGAAACGCCGGGATCAGTCACCACGACGACGCCTGGGATGTCCAGCTCGCGCTCATGAACCACCTCGAGGGCAACTGGGACCAGCCCGACAACGGCCTGTGGGAGATGCGAGGCGCCCGCCGGCATTTCACCCACTCAAAGGTCATGGCCTGGGTCGGCACTGACCGGATGATCAGAGCGATCCGCAGTCACCGTGATCTGCCCGGGCCGGCGGATCGCTGGGAGCGGCTACGCGACACGATTCACGCCGACGTCCTCGCGCACGGCTTCAACGCCGCGCATAACACTTTCACCCAGTCCTACGACTCCCCGGCGCTGGACGCCAGCCTGCTCTTAATCCCCCGCGTCGGGTTTCTGCCCCCGACCGATCCGCGCGTGCTCGGGACCATCACCGCGATCCAGCAGCAGCTCACCGAGGACGGCTTCGTTAAGCGCTACCAGACCGGCGACTCCGATGACGGCCTCCCCGGTGGCGAAGGCCTCTTCCTGGCGTGTTCGTTCTGGCTGGTCGACGCTCTGCAGATGGCCGGGAACGAGATCCAGGCGACAAACCTGTTCGAACGGCTGCTGGCCCTGCGAAATGACGTTGGCCTCCTCAGCGAAGAATGGGATCCGAGCGCCGGACGCCAACTCGGAAACACCCCGCAGGCGTTTAGTCACTTCCCGCTGGTCACAAGCGCGCTGAAGCTTCAGGCCGGGGCACCGGAAAAAAGCGACCAACCCATCACCGACACGACCCCGAACTGACCCAGTAGTCCGTCTTGCTGCCGGACGCGACCATGGTCAAGACGAGTGACCGCTGCCCTGAAGGGGCAGATGCTCGCCAGCATCTGCGTAGCGGTGGGTGGGTGGGTGCCGCCCATTAAAGGTGTGACGCTGAACCATCCGCCGATAAGGGACTTGCGGTGCGAGCGCTCCCGTCGCAAAAGCGCGCATCGGGTCAGGTCCGATGCGACGATAGTTCAGAACCATCGCTACAACAACAACAACCAAACGACGAACCCGGTGTCACCCAAACCGGGGCAGGTCCAGCACTCAGCGCCGCGGATTTCTGCTTTGACCCGTTCGTTAGCGGTGAGGCTGCCAGCAAACGGACCGAGGCGTGCTCTATTTCTGCGCTAACGGGATGCGCGCCGGGTTCTTTGTGCTCCTTGACTCGACGAAGAATGCGGGTGTCGGGCGGCTGCTGAAAGGTCCCGCCTATCGCTGTCGGGCTATCAGCGCGTGGTGAGCTTTTTCCAGAATCGGACCCATTCGCGTTCGTGGCCGATGCCGGCGTCGAGCGCGAGGATCGGTCCGCTCGGGGTTTGGTCGCCGGCGGCGGTTCGCATTTGCTCGTAGCGGCGGAGCTTGTCCTGGTGGAGGGCTAGCTGGGTGGGTGCGAGGGAGGCGGGGTCGGCGCCTAGGAAGAGCTTGAGCAGCCCCGCGTCGCGCAGTTCGGTGAACTCGGTGTGAGGATTGGCGAGCCATTGCGCGAGTGCTTTGCGTCCGTCGGGGGTGAGCCGGAAGAGTCGGCGGCGGCGTCCGGAGCTCTCGGGGTTCTCGAGCAGTAGGCCGGCCGCGGCGAGGCGTTCGGGCTCGCGGTAGACCTGCGCGTGGGGGACGGACCAGAGATCGGCCAACCCGGAGGTGACCTGCTGCTTGAGCTGGTACGGCGTTGCCTCGCCCATCAGCCGGACGAGCCCGAGGACGATGTACGAGGTCGGCGTCAGACGGACTCTTGACACAACGTTCAGCTTACCGTATAAAAGTGATCGTCTCATTCATACCGTCTCATTGGGAGGCCACATGACGCTGGTACAGGACCAGGGACTTTCGCCGCAGACGCTGGGCACGACGACGCTCGGGCATGAGGTCGACCTGGAGGACATCCCGGTGCGTGGCAGGCTGCCGGGCTGGCTGAACGGGATCCTGCTGCGCAACGGACCGGCGCGGTTCGAAGCCGGGGACCAACCGGTCGGCCATTGGTTTGACGGGATGGCCATGCTCCATCGCTTCGGGATCGCCGATGGCCGCGTCTGCTACAGCAATCGCTATCTGCGCACCCGCGCGTTCGCCGCGTCCACCGAGGGGCGGATCGGCTACCGAGAGTTCGCCACCGATCCGTGCCGGACCATGTTCAACCGAGTCGCGAGCCTGTTCGTCGAGTCGGAGATGAGCGATAACGCGATAATCAACGTCGCAAAGCTCAACGAGCGGTTCGTGGCGCTGAGCGAAACGCCTCTGGGCGTCGTCTTCGATCCGCGGACCCTCGAAACACTCGGAGTCGACGAGCATCCCCCAGGTCACCTGCCGACTGCGCACCCGCATTTTGATCCACGGACGGGCGAGATGATCAACCTCGCCGTCCACCTGGGTCCGCGGAGCAGCTACCGCCTCTACTCCCGCAACGCCACGCAGCGCACCTTCGGCAAGCTCCACGACGCCATCCCAGCCTACGTTCACAGCTTCGGCCTGACCGAGCACTTCGTGGTGCTCGCCCTCGGGCCGCTGCGGGTCCAGCCGATGGCGCTGGCGCTCAGCGGGCGGCCGTTCATCGAGAACTACCGCTGGCATGCAAAGCAGCCCACCCGCTTCATCGCCATCGATCGCCGGACGGGAAAGATCGCCCGGCGCTGGCGCGGGGAGGCAGCGTTCCTGTTTCACCACATCAACGCCTTTGAGGAAGGCAACGAGATCGTCGTCGACGTGTGCGGCTATCCGGATGCGAAGTTGATCGAGGATTTCTACCTCGAGCGGCTGCGCGCCGGCGCGCCGGTGGCCGAGAGCCGCCCCCGCCGCTACCACCTCGCCATGGGCAGCGACAGCGTGGAGTACGAGACGCTCGCGGACGTCGACTTCGAGCTCCCGAGGATCCACGACAGCCAGAACACTAAGCGCTACCGCTACGCGTGGGGCATCAGCCGCAGCAGCACATCGCAGTTCAGCGACACGCTGGCCCGTCTGGACCTGAACACACGCAGCGTCACACGCTGGCACAAGCACCAGTGCTACCCCGGGGAGCCAATCTTCGTGCCACGCCCCGGTAGTACGGCCGAAGACGACGGCGTCGTGCTGTCCGTCGTCCTCGACGCCGAGCACGTCCGCTCGTTCCTGCTCGTCCTGGACGCCGCCACCATGCACGAGCTGGCACGCGCCGAGGCGCCGCACCACATCCCGTTCGGGATCCACGGCCAGTTCTACGACACGCCTCGGGGCTGAACGCGATGGACCTGCGTGAACCCTCCTCGCCATCCACGTCACAACCGGAAGCATCGGACTGCTGCTCAATCCGGCCGTGATCCTCGGCCGAAGTGGGGCGGCCGCCGACACATCCGCGTCGGCGAGGCCTACCACTGGGTAATGCTCTGCATGTGCCTCTCGGCCGCCGCGCTGGCGATCCTCGCCTGTGGATGGGCCACGATCGAAGGCGGTAATGGGCGCCCACGCCCATTACCGTCAGCGCGGCTGGGGGCGACCAAGCGCCGTTCGCACGCCTAAGTGGGCCTGGTCGGCGAAGATCTAGGGTCATGTCGGTACGAAAGACCCCTGATCATGCGTTTGGGACGGGAGATCCGTTCTCTCTCGGGGCCGAGGAGGAGCTGTTCCTGGTCGATGCGATCAGCGGCCGGATGGTCAACAGCTCCGGTGCGGTAGCTGAGCGGCTTGGGTCGGCAATGAGCGGGATCGAACGCGAGCTGCACGCCGGAATGATCGAGTTCGTCAGCGACGTGTGCTCATGCTCTCGCGATGCCATTGGCCAGCTTGCGCGTCGGCGAGCCGCGGTTCTGGGGACCGGTGTCGGTCTGCTCGGAGCCGGGACCCACCCGACCGCGACCGAAGACGAGGCAGAAATCTCAGACAAGGAGCGCTACGAGCGCATCCACCACCTGCTGGGAGATGCGGTCGCGACACCGGTCGCCGGCCTTCACGTGCACGTGGGGATGCCTGATCCCGAGACCGCAATCAAGGTGTTCAACGCGATCCGCGTCCGCCTGCCCCTGTTGCAGGCGCTGGCAGCTAACTCGCCGTTTCGGCATGGTCGCGATACCGGCTTGGCCTCGGCCCGCGATGTCACGATCAGAAGCTGGCCGCGTTCTGGGGTTCCCCGGGCGATGCGCGACTTCGATGACTTCCAACGCATGGCGGAGCTGCTGACGCGGGCCGCGGGCGTCGAGGATTACACGTGGTTTTGGTGGAAGTTGCGTCCCCACCCAAAGCTCGGAACCGTCGAGATCCGTGCGCTGGACGCGCAGAGTTCCCTGCGCGACGCCGGGGCTCTCGTTGCCTTCGCCCATTGTCTTGTCCGTGCGGCGGCCGAGGACGACGCGCCCCAAGAGTTATCCAGCGAACTCCTGGAGGAGGGAATGTTCCGCGCAGCGCGCTACGGCATCCATGCAGAGTTGCCCGACGCAGACGGTCATCTGCATCCGTTCGATGATGTACTCGCCGACGCGCTTGACCACGTGCAGCCCTACGCACGAGAGCTCGATTGCGAGGACGAGCTCGCGTTTATCGCCGCACTTGTCGCCGCTGGCGGAGGAGCCGGCCGGCAACGGGAGGTTCACGAGCTGTCAGGTATCGACGCCCTGCTGCGCGAGCTCACCGCAGCGACGGCTCAGCTCTCTGGCGTCAATCAGAACTGAGCAGCAACCCTTACCCCAGCAAGGCCAACGGACACTCCACTACGCGCGCCCAAGGCGCAACGCCCGCGACCCGAGACGAGCGAGGAAAGCACGGGGGGCGTGCGGCTTGACTTGACAAGCAGCAGCACTGCCGAGCTGCGCCAGGCCGCCGCGTGTTCGTGCAAGCGAAGCTCCGGAGGCGCCCAGAGTCGGCGACTCAGTGGCACTTCTGGCGACAGCAAGTGTCCGGCGATCAGACGCCTGCTATCACGCACCACCGGGCGTCAGGGCCGCGAGCCGCGGCCGAGCCTGCAAACCAGAAGCCACGACGAGACTCCTTCCCACGACGGATCTCTCGGGCCGCTGGGGCGTGTTTGCCCAGCTATACGATCGCGTTCTTGACGGCGGACAAGAACGTGACTCCCTATTCCAGGTGGAGGTCGCTCAGCGCTGGCCGCCCTCGGCCGCCGCCGACCCGTGGGTTGCTGTGACGAACCGTGGGGACGGGTCGTAGTGTTGTTTGGAGGGATGAAGTGATGCTCGTATCCACGAACGGTTTTCGATTCATCCGATGAGACGCTTTCGCCGCCTGCAGCCCCGGGCGGCAGTCGTGTTGATGGTGACTACAGCGGCTGCGGCATCGCCGGCTGTGGAAGCACGGCGGCAGCCACGAGCCGGCCGACCGCGGCGCCCGCTCCTCCGGCTACCTGTTCGCACAAGGCACCGCGGACGCTTCCCGCGGAGCGCTGGATAGCCGCGCGTCGGTGGCTGGCGCCGAGCGGTGCTGGCGTGATCCGTCCGTGTGTGGCTACTCAGGCCTGAACGCCCACCCCCGTCTGACGCTGGTGAGCTCGCGTCTGCTGACGCGCCCCGGGCTGGTGGGGCAGCTCGTGAGCGAGTTTGACCGGCTCCCGTCGCTTCACGGGGCCGTGGCGTGCCCAGCCGATGACGGATCACAGATCCTCGCGCGGCTCGCCTATCCCGGCGGCCGAGACGTGATGATCAGCGTCGGCCTGGCTGGCTGCGAAGCGGTTACGAACGGCAGCGTGTCACGCACCGCCCTGGGGATGGACTCGCCATCAGCGTTTGGGCCGCAGCTGATCACCCAACTAGAGCACCTGGCCGGCGGGCGCTCATCCCGCGTGACCAGGAGCGTCGTGTGCGACCAAGCCGTGGCCTACCGCAGCTTGCCGGCGCTTCGCCGAGCAGCAAGCTCGGTCGCGGTGCTCGCGCCGACTGCGACCACGCTCAGGACCTCGATCGGCGGCGCAGCGTTCACGATCACCCGCGTGAGAGTGCAAGAGGCGATGGCCGGCAAGCCGCTGGCCCACACCATCCTTCTGCGTCAGACCGGTGCGCCAGGAATGACCCTGATCGACTGTGGGCAACCTCCGTGGTAGGCGGCAACGAGGGTCTGTTCCAGCTGCGGCATCCGACCAACCCGCGTAGCTGAAGCCTCCCGCCAGGCCCGGCGCAACGCCGGACACTCCACGCTCCAGGATCCCGTTCCGAGCCGACGCGTAGAGGCACGTCATGGATGCTTTCGTGACTCAACGCGTTGTTGGCGCTCTTTGAGCCGCTAGCGAGCAGCTTACGGACGCGCTTCTCGTCTCGGGCTCGGCGTCCGCCCCAGGTGCCTGTGCTAAGAGCACCAACACCGGCGATCAATGTCTGACCACCAGTGCTGCAGCAGCGTACGGCCGCCCGTCGGCCCTGCTGGCGCCGGGCACTCTGAGCCTGCTGCTTCTGGTCCTCGAGCACCCGGAGCGGAAGTCGGGCTCAGGGGGCTGCAGCGACAAGGGAGAACGGTCGATCTACCCTGAGATGGCGGCCAAATTTGCAGGGTCGGAGCGAGCAGAGGCTCGGTGTGCTCGCGGCGCGCGGATGATCGTGAACGCGACCCTGACCGGCCGCCCGATAGTCCCACGCGCCGCGACCGGGCGCACTACTAGTCGGTAGCGCCCCGGCGTAAGCGCGCGGGTGAGGGCCAAGCGCGATGCGCCGCTGGCTCGGTTCACGTTCGATCGGCCGGCGATGGCAGTGAGGACCCGGCCGGTGAAGCGCACACGATTGCGGCCGGCGCGGTCGGAGTGGGAGAAGGAGCCGACCTGGACCCAGCGGACCACGCCGCGGGCGGTGCGCACCTCGCGTTGGATCGTAAATGCGGCGGTCGCGACCGCGCTGTCGCGCCAGCTGACCACGGCGCCGGCGGTAGGGCGGCCGGCAGCTCGCCCGCGCACAGAACTGAGCACCGGGCCGCGGCGGGAGGCGAACAGGACCCTCGGGGTGATGCGAAGCCGTGAAATAGGCGCTCGTGCGCCCAGCATCACCCGGGGCGGTCGGCTGGTTCCGTTCACCGGGATCTGCGGCTCGGGCGCAAACGCGCCGGGCACACGACTCGCGATCCAGGCCCGGATCGGCCGCTCAGCCACCCGCGCGTACACCCCTGGATAGCCGGGCTGGGCGCAGCTTTTGCCAAAGCTCGTAGCGCCAACCAAGCGCAGAGCCCCCGCCGGCGTGGCGGCGAGCAGCGGACCGCCGGAATCGCCTTCGCACGTGTCGTGGCCCCCTTGGGGATAGCCGGCGCACACCATCGTGCGGGCATCGAAGCTGCCGCCATTGAACAGCTCATTGGCGACGCCCGGCGGGTAGGCCGCCGCGCAGGACGCGTCGGTGGTGATCGGGACGTGCGCGACCTGCATGGTGGCCGGCTTCGCGGTCCCGCTCGGTGACGTCGTGCCGAAGCCAGCGATTATGGCCAGCGTGCCGGGCGTCCAAATCGCCCGCTCGCCGACCGCGGCGATCGGCATCGGCGCCTGCGCCGAGGGAATGGCCAGCTCGAGAAGCGCCACGTCACTCTCGGCCCCGGTGGCGGCCGAGAACGCAGGGTCGAGCGCGACCACGCTCACCCGGTGATCCTCGCCGCCCATTCCGCTCGTCTGCACGGTGCCGAGCTTGACATCGTAGGCCGAGGGCGGGAACGTGGCCGGCGTACCGCCGAGCCCCATGGTCGCGGCCCCGGAAATCGACGCGCAGTGAGCGGCGGTGAGCACCCAACGGGGCGCGATCAGCGTGCCCGTGCACTGCGGCTGGCCGCCAATGTACACGTCGGCGACGAAGCCGAAACTACCCGGCGCGGACGGGCGGCCGCCCACGATCGCCGGATGAGCCACGGCCTGACGGCCGTATGCGACAGCGACCCCCACAAGAAACACGACGGCGGCGATACCGGTCACGACGGCGAAACGCGCACGCAAGGATGGCACGCCACCAGTGTGACAGCGCGACCCCGCGGGCTCGTCGCAACCGAGAGAGATGCGCTCTACCGCTCTCGGTGCCGAGTGATCACATCGCCGCCGCCCCTCGGCGGCGCCGGCGCGGCAGAACACGCCAAGCGAGAGTCTCGCCTTCATTGGCAGCCGGCATCTAATCATCGCCGACCCCGCCCGGCGAAACCGCGCACCTCGCGAACGACCGCTTTCGCGATCTGGACGGCCTCGGAGCGGACGACCCTACGGCGACGTTCCGGTCGTCCGGACCAGGCTCGTCGCATGCTGCGCTGGACGAGCGCACCGTCGGCCGAGAGGTCTTTGACGATATTGGGGTGAATCTGGAACTCTTCAACGTCTTTTGTGGTCCCGAGGCCCGGTGCCACTTCGCGGTTCCCGTCGTGCCCGAGGATTGGGTGGCTGACGGCCGGGCGCCCAAGCCTTTCGTTCCGACGGCTTGCGCGGACGCCAAGCATCTCGGCGAGGTCGTCTCCCGGCTGGCGAGGGGGTTTCGGTTGAACCGGCAGAGTGGCCAGCCGGTTTACGTCGAGGTGCCATGCGAGGCGGATGACCTCGTCCCGCGCCTTTGGGCGAGTCACCGAGGAATACGGCGTCCCGGTCTACAGCGGTTCCGGCTTCAACGGGCTCAAGGGCAAGCGCGCATTCGCGGACCGAGCGCTGGCCCGCGACGCGGTACGGCGATCCTTCACACGTCGGCGACCTCGACGTCTACGGTCCGCGCATCTACGTCGCCGCCGCCGAGGATGCGGTTGCCTGGTCGGGCGGCGTCGGCGAGGTCTGGCCGGAGCAGCGCGGAGCGGCCTCCTCTGACCTTACCTGGCGACCAGTAGCTCAAGGGGCGGCCGGCCGCGGATGATCTCCTCGTTCGAGGGTGGCCGTTTGACGCTTTAGCTTCAGGTGGCTGACACCGCGTACACCGGCGGGAGCTGCGTCGCGACTTCAAACCACGTCGCCCCCGCGTCGCCCGAGCCGAACACCTCGCCGGTCGTCGAGCCGAAGTAGAGCTCAAGCGAGGGGCCGGAGCCCTTGCGCTGGAATGCCTGGCGCAGGACGGTCAGGTACGCGTGCTGCTGCGGCAGCCCATCGCCGCGCGGCGCCCACGTCTCACCGCCGTCGCGCGTCTCGTACACGCGCACGCGCCCCTCGGGCATCACTCGGTCCATGTCGGCCACGAGCGGGATCACATACGCGCTGTCGGGGTCGACTGGGTCGACCGTCAGCGGGAAGCCAAAGTCCGATGGGAGCCCCGCGCCGATCTCCCTCCAACTGGAACCGGCGTCGTCGGAGCGATACACGCCTCCGTGGAACTGCATGAACATCCGCTCTGGGCGCGCCGGCGCGCGCTCCAAGTGGTGCACGCACAGCGCCGTGTCAGCGTCGGGCGGCGGCTCGGGCAGGTTCAGCTCGGCGATCACCTCGTCGGGCAGGTAGCGCGGTGTCAGCCCTTGGTTGCCGCGCCGCCACGAACGCCCGCCGTTGTCGGTGTGCCAAACGCCCGCCGCCGAGATCGCAACTGACAGCTTGCCGGGGTCACCCGGCCACGGGGCGATCGAGTGTAGGCACAGCCCGCCGCCGCCCGGCTGCCACTTCGGGCGCGTCTCGTGCTCCCACAACCCGGCGTTGATCTCCCACGTCGACCCGCCGTCGGCGGACTCGAACAGGACCCCAGGATCCCCGCCGGCGTAAATCAGCCCGTCGGCCTCGCCGGGCGCGATCACCCAGATCCGCTCGAGCGCCTGCTCGCCTCCCTCCGGCAGTGCGACGCCCTCGGCCTGCTCCCACCCCTCGCGAGTCGTGCCGGCGCTCCAGTCGCTCGCCTGACGCTCGGTATGGAACACCTTCGGCCCGTAGAACGGTGAGGTCATCGTCGCCAGCACCCGCCTCGTGCGAGGGTCACGCACCGCGTAGTCGACCGGCTCGCCCGCGAACGCCCGCGCGACGATCTCCCAGTCGCCCCCCGGCTCGCCCGACAGCGCGAACAGCCCCTTCTTCGTGGACACCAACAGCTCGGTCATCTCCTCAGCCTCCTGTGATCGCGGGCAGGATCACTACGCGAGCGTCGGCGGCAACAGCCGTATGCTCGCCGCCACGCTCACCGTTGACGAACACGTTGATGTGCCGCCTGATCAGGCCGCGCTCGTCAACGATCCAGCCGCTCAGCGCGGGATACACGCACTCGAGCTCGTATAGCAGTTCGAGCACCGTTCCGGCTCGAAGCTGGTGCTCCCCAGCACCGCCGGCCAGTTGTCTAAGCGCACCGTGGACACAGACGAGCGGCATGATCTGATCCTAAGACCCTGCGCGGCGCCGAAACTCATCGCATACAGCAAGTCGCGGCGGCAAACGTGCGGCGGGCACTCCAGCACGCCCCCAAACGATCGGGAGCGGCCTCGGGAGCTGGGTCGAGCGGTCAGTACTCGTTCTTGAAGGCGAAGTAGGAACCGCGAATGGTTCCGGCCAGTTTCGACTTCTGCCTTGCGAACTTGAACCGCGAGGCGAGCTCCGCGGGGACTGCCATCCCTTCGGAGAGCTTGAACCCGACCGCGCGCTTCGTGGGATCGTCGAGGGTGTACATCACGTTGATCGACAGACCGTTCTCGTAGAAGACATAGGCGATTCGGATGTTCTCGACCTGGAAGGCCGTAGCCTCGAGAGGACGAGACGAAATGACGATGTCGCGTTCTTCGTTGAGGATCCGGTGCACCCAGTCGATCGTCGTCTTGGCGTCGCTCGCAGGCGCGGCTGTGAACACGTGGTCGTACTTGTGCTTGAAGTAGCGGGCCTCGTGCGCCCGCAGACCAGCGAGCGCAGCCGCGACTGGGGACGATTCCAGACCGACGGTCGAGACGGTGTTGAAATCCACGGCGTGGGGCATGACGCACTCCCGAGCCCGTTAGGGCCGTTTACGTCGGTCGTAGGCTACCTCAGCTGGCGTGGCGGAGGGCATCGCCGGGGGATCCCGCACGGATATTCGCGGTGCTCGCCAGATGCGGGTGCATGACACTGTTAAGCACTCGCTGGTGCTTGAAAGGTCCGTGGATCGGCCCTACGCTCGGCGCGTGGCCACCTGGGAGGATGTCCGACGAGTCGCCCTCTCCCTACCGGACACCGGCGAGCGCTTCAAGCACGGGAGCCAGGGTTGGCATGTACACAACAAAGGGTTCGTATGGGAGCGCCCACTGCGCGAGGCAGACCTTCGAGACCTCGGAGACGCGGCGCCTACAGGTCCGATCCTCGGTGTCCGGGTCGAGCACCTCCAGGCCAAGGCGGCCCTGATCGCCGACGCGCCCGACATCTACTTCACCACCCCGCACTTCGACGGGTACGCCGCCGTGCTTGTACGTCTGGAGCGAATCCCGCTCGACGAACTCCAGGAGTTGATCGTCGAAGCGTGGCTCACCCGAGCGCCCAAGCGCCTGGCGCGGGATTACATCGCAGCCCACTTCTCAGACGCCGAGTAGCGGTATCGGACCCTGACCAGCCAATGATCCCTCGATCCGGCAGTGAGTCCAGGCGCGCTGGATTGAAGGAGAGACGTTACGCATGCTCGCAACGAGACCTGCCGCGTCGTCGCCCCCCGCAGCCACGCGTGGGTGCCTTCCGCGTCGAGCGCTCGCTGACCGGAAGCGGCAGCTTGGTGCGCCCGTCGTCCCCAGCCCGCGACCGGTGATGCCTGGAAGCGGCAGCGGCCGGCGGACGGGGCCGCCCGGCTAGATCTCAACGCTAGCCGGACAGGCCGACGGGGACTCACCGAGATTCTGGCGTCAGGAGGGGGGTGTCGCTACCCGGAGTCTGTTGCCGTCTGGGTCCTTGAGATCGCACTCCCGCCCAGCGAGCCCCTCCTCGTCGATGGCGATCCCGAATTCCTCCGCCACTGCTTCGATGTCGGCGACATTCAGATGAATGAGCGTGTTTGGGCGAGCGTCACCCTTATGCTCGGACAGGTAAAGCCGCACGCGTCCGCGGGCCACTGACACGAACCACGGAAAATCGGCCTCGAACTGATGCTCCCACTGCTTGTGGAATCCCAATCGTTCGTACCAGGCCACGGCGCGAGCGGCGTCCTCGACGTACAGAACCGGAATCACTTCCTCGTCCACGCGCCCCAGTCTATGGGCGACCCGGATGATAATGACGCGATCACGCCACCTACAGCTCGCAGCGACAAGAGTGTCCCGGTCGCCGGCGACGCACCCGCGTAGCGCGGATTACGCGGTCGGGCGTCCGAGGAGATCAGGACCAACCGGGGCCGTTAGCCGGCGTCGGAGCGAAGCGTATGCGCGAGCACACGCCCGACCATCATCACGTGGCAGACTCGGCGACGGCCTGTGTCACCCCACTGCGGTAGCGGAATGCCGTTCCGGTGAGTCGATCGGCCAACCACCAGAGCCGGGGCCGCTCCGTCGATGTCGTCGACGGAGCGCGCACTTCCGGAGCGCAGGTGCGCGGGGCAGCTCGCCGAATCGGGGGGCCGATGTAGCTGTCGTCGCCGATGGCGGGGATGGCACCGTCAGGTCCGGGGCGCGTACCGGCTGTGCAACATGCAGTCATTGCCATCGGGATCGGCGAAGAACGCCATCCGACAAACGCCCGTGTCGAAGGTCTCGCCAGCAAATTCAACGCCCTTGGCCTCGAGCTCTGCCCGTTCCGCGGCGACGTCCTCGACGTGGAACGCGATGTGACCGTTCTTCTGCGGCGCCCACCCCCACCCGATCCGCTCTGGCTGCCAGATGCACAAGCACGTACTACCGCACCAGAACTCGTACCGCGCGTTCTCGTCCGGCCGCAAGCCGAGCGTGTCCACATAGAACGCTCGCGCCCGATCGGGATCCCGCGACGGGATCGACACAAAGTCGACGGAAGCCAACATCGCCAGAGACTAACCCAACGGCTTCGCCGTGCGAACCGCGCCTCACCAATGATGTCCCGACAAGAAGTCCCGCCCCCACCGCGAGCACGCCAATCTCGGTTCCCGCCTGACAGTCTCGGCGGCACGCCTGCACGCCCTGTATCACAAGCTCGGCCACGCGCTCCGGTTGTTCCTGCTCGATGCTGGGGCACTACATCGGTGTCTGTCCTGACGGGGTCGAGTTGGCGAGCTGGGCATCGATGGGTTTGCGCGCGCGGACGATGGCCGCGGCCGCGTGCTCGTGTACGCGGTGGGTCTCGCGGACCTCGTGATTGGAGCGCTCCCCGTGGGTGTTGACAGGTCAGGCCGCCTG
>JRHI01001743.1_pt1 | contig 17078 bp, 11 predicted proteins | sample 215371 | NCBI WGS metagenome assembly JRHI01 (sample SAMN02929681, study PRJNA255918) | sediment metagenome | biome: cave system; feature: Ice Cave; material: Sediment; isolation source: sediment from deep within a dark volcanic ice cave with no known source of... ...
TCACAGTATTGGCTCCACCGGGGGCCACTGCGATCCCAGTGGCGGCTTTCGCGCTGGTTTATTTGGCCGTGAGAGTGAGCCCCTGCAGGGCGTAATCAACGGGCCAGACGAAGCACGTCGCGCAGTTCGCCTCGACCATAAATATGGCGCGGACATGATCAAAGTTTGCGCCACCGGAGGCGTGCTCTCGCTCACCGACGATGTTGACACTCCCCAGCTCACGCAGGAAGAGCTCAATGCCATCGTGGACGAAGCCCATGCCCTCCGCCGCAAGACTGCCGCCCACGCACACGGAGCGGAAGGCGCAAAGCGCGCCATTCGCGCTGGAATTGACTCCATCGAACATGGATCGTTTCTCGACGACCAGGCCCTCGACATGATGAAAACTCGCGGTACCTATTTGGTTCCAACCCTGCTGGCGCCGGAATACATCCGGGAGAAATTGGACGCCGGCGTCTACATGCCTCCTCCAGTCGTAGTGAAAGCCAGAGCCGCAATTGCTTCGATCCAGTCCACATTCAAACGCGCGCTATCCAAAGGCGTAAAAATCGGCCTTGGGACCGATGCCGCCGTTTACCCCCATGGCCGCAACGCGGAAGAGTTCCACCTCATGGTCGATTTAGGAATGAAACCCATCGATGCACTCAAGGCAGGAACCTCCTCCGATGCGGAGTTGCTCGGCTTGGCCAGCCAGATCGGCACCCTCGAAGCCGGAAAGCTTGCCGACATCGTCGCGGTCCCCGGTGACCCCACGCAAAACATCCGTCAGACCGAGCATGTTTCTTTCGTAATGAAGGAAGGAATCGTGTATCGTCATGAGCGTTCTCGATAAATTAGTTGTTCAGATATTTATGGAATATTCTCAAGGATCAAGGAGGCTACCAGTTTGGGTTGTTCCATCGCTATTTGCCCAGCGGGAAGGAGATTTCTTTCTCTAATGCAACATTTTGTGCACTCCCTAGGGAACAACCTCCTTTGCTCTTCCTTTCTCCTTTGACTCGATAGCGATGCGACACCTAAGGATGAACTAGTGGTTATCAAAGTGCTATGTAACACCCCGCCGTTGCCGACCCAGCGGATAAGTATGTAACTAACCTATGAATTTCCCCCTGAAGACAGCTCCAGCGACGGCCCATTCCCACGGAAGCCCCTACGAAAGGCTTCGCGCCAAGCTGCTCTTACCATCCATTCCGGCTCTAGATGGAATTCGGGCGATCGCGGTTTTCCTGGTGATTTTCTACCATCTAGGCCTCGAACGCGGTCTGCCGGCGTTACCAGGGCCCCTGGGCGTCTTGGGTTTCTTTGTTTTAAGCGGATTTCTGATTACTTGGCTGCTGCTGAAAGAAGAGGACAAGTACGGAACCGTTTCACTGGGCGGCTTTTACCGCAGGCGCGCGCTACGTATCTTTCCGGCGTTTTACGTGTTTTGGTTGGTGGAGATAGCCCTGCGGCTGGCCCGTGGCGGTCGTGTCCCTTGGTCCCAGGCCTGGAGTGCATTCTTTTATGTGAGCAACTATCACCACGCGATTATTCGGCCACGCCCAGAGTTTATGATGCACACCTGGTCGCTCGGTGTGGAGGAACAATTTTATCTGTTGTGGCCCCTATGTTTTTTGGCGCTGGCGCGGAAACGAAAGGTGCTGATGGCCAGCCTCAGCTTGGTGATCATGGCTGTATGGATCCATCGAATTCATTTGTGGACGGCACTCGCTGCCAAGGATTACATCAGTTACGCGTTTGATACGCGAATGGATGCACTGCTGGTGGGATGCCTCGTTGCGATCGCCTTAAAGGAAGACCTGGCACGGAAGTTAGTAGAGCGTTTATGCGGTTCCCCTTGGGCTCCGGCGGTGACGTTGGTGTTGATCGCGCTTTCTGCGATTGCCGGAAGCGGGGGATCACTAGCTTCGGAAAGTTATCGCCTGACTTTCGGGCTGACGGTTGAGCCTCTGCTGGTCGCAATCCTGATTTGCCAGTTGATCGTGCACAGTGCTTCGTGGGGATGGCGATGGCTCGACTCGCGTCCTTATCGGTACCTAGGAAGAATTTCCTATCCCCTCTACCTTTACCACGGATTGGCTACCGCGATTGCCATCCGTATTTCCGGCACGCATAATGCGCTCTGCGTAATCCTTACTCTGGTAGTTTCAATATTTCTAGCAAACGGCAGTTACCGATTCATCGAAAAACCCTTCCTAGCCCTCAAAAACAGGTCCTCCCAGCACCCAACCAAACTAAAGCAATGTCCCCTTTCGCCGGACGAGTGTATCGCCTCGGCTTCACCCGCCACCTAACCCTTTGCACTAATAAGTTTCTCTATATCGTTTGAAGATCGAGACTGTCTTGGGGCCAATAGTTATATTTTTTTTAATCCAAAATGGGGTTATAACATGAAGTTTACAGATGCCGTTGCGGGCACAGGTACCGATTCCTGGGGATACGCTACGGGCGGGGAGTTGGCCGATTACGGCAACTTTCTTGATTCCGTTATGAACGCTAACCTGACTGTATATAAAACGCTCCTCACCCTGCCGTAGTGTTTTACGGTAGCGCAGTATTCGCTGCTGCGGGCCCATGTTCCGCGCGGATGGGCCTGCAGCGGCTACCTTCTTCCATGTTACCGTCAAACGTCGCGAACTTTAGACCTCCTTATTCCGCCTTATACAATGACGCGATCTGAGAGCCTCATAGCATTCTTGCTGATCGCCGCGCTGGCAACTTTGATTGTCTCTCCATTCTTTTTTCTCGGAAACGCGTCGGGCCATGACTTTGAGTTTCACACCGCCTCATGGCTTGATGTCGCTTCGCAGTGGAAGCAAGGCCTCCTGTACCCTCGCTGGTCGCAGTGGGCCAACTGGGGCTACGGTGAACCGCGTTTCATTTTTTATCCCCCTGCTTCGTGGTTGCTCGGTGCCGCACTTGGCCTGATTCTTCCCTGGAAAGCAGTGCCGGGCGCATTTATTTGGCTCGCTGTCGTGCTTAGCGGCATGAACATGTTCTTCTTCGCGCGACGCTGGCTGTCGTGGCGTACTGCAATCCTGGCGGCAATTCTATTTGCCGCGAATCCATATACGCTTCTGGTCGTCTACATACGCAGCGATTTCGCCGAGCTGCTGGCCACTTCTTTTCTTCCTTTGCTGCTGTTGTATCTATTGCGTGCCGCGCTACCTGGCCGCGCTGGAAACTTTGAATCCGTTCCCACGGAGCGCGTTGTAGCTTCACTGGCCATGGTTTTTGCCGCCATCTGGCTATGCAACGCCCCGGCCGGAGTGATGGCTACGTATTCCTTGTGCATTTTGATCGCTACTCTGGCCATCGCGAGCCGCACTGTGCGCCCGATTGTTGCCGGCGCCTCCGCCATGGCGCTTGGGCTTGCGCTTGCCGGATTCTTTATCGTCCCTGCGGCTTTCGAGCAGCGCTGGGTGAATATTTCCCGGGCGTTTTCTTTCGGTTTTCGCCCCGAGGAGAATTTTTTATTTACGCTGACCAATAATCCCGATCACAACAGCTTTAATTTGGGCGTCTCTGCAATAGCAGTGGATATGCTCGCTCTTTCCGCCATCGCCGCGGTCGCACTCGCGCGCGCGCAGAAAACCCGGCAAGAAAGACGGCCCGCGGTCGATTGGCCCCTTCGCGTATGGATCGCGGTAATAGCAATTCTCTTGCTTCCCGTCACCACGCTGATTTGGCGATGGCTCCCCCAGTTGCGCTTTCTGCAATTTCCCTGGAGATGGCTCGGACCGCTCGGCGTCCCGTTCGCATATTTCCTCGCCGCCGCAATCGGTCGCGCACGCCAGCGCCGCATGTTGCAAGCGATGGCGTGCGCGGCGCTCCTGGGTACCGGTATTTTTATCAGCTACAGTGCCTGGTGGGCGAGTGATGAACTTCAACAGGTGATCGAGGCCATCAGCAGCGGACAGGGTTTCGAAGGAACCGACGAATACGATCCCTTGGGCGACGATCGCTATGATCTTCCTAAGCTAGCCCCGCAAGTTGCCCTGGTCACTGAGCAAAGTGAGCGATCCGACGACCAACCTTTCGCAATAGCTAAACCAGAAATCGCGCAAAATGCGGTGCCCAGAAGCTCCGCTTCATGCTGCGCAATAGAACGCTGGACGCCTGAAGAAAAAGCAGTTCAGGTAGATAGCGCCGTGCCCGCGCAAATCGCTCTCCGCCTGCTGAAGTACCCGGCATGGCGAGTGGAAGTGAATGAACATGTGGTGCAGCCGTCGTCACCGAAAGGCATCGCGCAGATGCGTATCCCAATCCCTGCCGGTCCCAGCCGCGTCCGCGTCCGGTTTATACGCACTGCGGACCGGACGGTCGGTGCAACGCTCACCTTGATGGCTATCGCAATTTTGCTATTCCTGTGCTTCAGGGGAAAAAAGAAGAAAAGCCCTGCTTCCGGCGGGTCGGCACAATCCCATTCGATAACTCTCGTCCACGCGCTTATAAACTTACCCGCGTTCAGCGCCTGTCCACCGTCGGGTGACGCACATCCTGCCCAGCCACGATGTAGATGACGTCCTCGGCGATGTTGGTGGCATGGTCGCCGATTCGTTCTAAATTTTTGGCCACGAGAATCAGTTCGAACGCGGGAAAAATAACCGAGGAGTCGCCCATCATGTACGTCAGAAGCTCGCGGAACATTTGGTCGCGCAGCAAATCCACTTCATCGTCCCGGCGCAACACCGACTGCGCGAGTTCCACGTCGCGGCGCACCACTGCATTCAGCGCATCGCGCACCATTTCTTCGGCGAGCTCGCTCATGCGCGGTAAATCCACATACGGTTTCACGCGGGGATGCCGCAAAATCCGCTGCGAGGATTGCGCGATGTTCACGGCCTGATCCCCGATGCGCTCGAGATCATTATTGATGCGCGAAACCGCGAGCACGAATCGCAGGTCCGCGGCCATCAATTGATTCAGCGCCAGAAGCTGCACGACAAAGTCATCAATTTCGATCTGCAGCACGTTGATTGGGGTCTCATCCTCGAGAACACTTTCGGCCAGCTTGATATCGCCGTCCAACACCGAGTGCACCGCCCGATGCACAGCGCGCTCTGCAAGCGTACCCATCCAGAGCAATCGCTCCTTTAATTCATCCAACTTCTTTTCAAAATGGCGTTCCATCGAATCCTTTTAGCGTATCGCTATCGTTATCTGGCTTTTTCCCGCCGGCACATTTTCTGATCGCTTTCCTCCAATTTAATGATTAACCGAATCGCCCGGTGATATACGCTTCTGTGCGCGAATCCGCAGGCGTAGTAAATAATTGCGCCGTCGGAGAAAACTCCAGCAGTTGCCCCATCAGGAGAAATGCCGTGAAATCGCTGACGCGCGCTGCCTGCTGCATATTGTGCGTTACCATCATAATTGTCCAATTCTCTTTCAATTGGAACAACAACTCTTCAATTTTCGCCGTACTGATCGGGTCAAGCGCCGAGCACGGTTCATCGAGCAAAAGCACTTCCGGGTCTACAGCCAGCGCGCGCGCGATGCACAGCCTCTGCTGCTGCCCGCCGGAAAGCTCATAGGCGGACTTATGCAGTTGGTCTTTCACTTCATCCCATAGCGCTGCCCGCCGCAGGCTTTGTTCGACGGCCTCGGCTACAGGAATCTTAGAGCCGTTGATGCGCAGTCCATACGCAACGTTTTCGAAGATCGATTTCGGAAATGGATTGGGCCTCTGGAAGACCATCCCCACGCGTCGCCGCAATTGCGTCACATCCTGATCGAGAATACTGATTCCATCGAGCGTGATTTCCCCTTCGATGCGCGCATTGCGGACTGTTTCATACATGCGGTTCATGGTGCGCAATAGAGTGGACTTGCCGCATCCCGAGGGCCCGATCAGCGCCGTGATGTGATTGACCGCCAGGCCCAAATTTATGTTGAAGAGCGCCTGCTTCGCCCCATAGTAAAAATTCAGATGGGACACATTCATCCGCTTGGGCAAATCGGCCCGCAGCGCCGGCTCATTTCCCCCTGGCGTTACCGGTCTCATCATTGTCGGCTTTGTTGCTGCACACATAATTTAAGCTCTCGGCGCGGAAATACCGCGTGCCAGCGCCAACCTTGAGATTACATTAATCACCAGCACCAAGCCTAGGAGGACAAGGCCTGCCGCAAAGGCCTGCCGGTGCCAGTCTTCATATGGCGCAATCGCATACGTAAAAATCATCACCGGAAGCGAAGCCGCCGGCTGGCCCCAGCCGGGGCTCCAGAAGCGGTTATTAAAAGATGTAAACAGAAGCGGGGCAGTTTCTCCGGCCACGCGCGCCATAGCCAGCAGCACTGCAGTCATGATTCCGCGGTAGGCCGCCGGAACCACCACGGTTGCGATGGTTCGCGATTTGCTAGCCCCTAGAGCCAGCGCGCCTTCGCGCAGGCTGCGCGGCACCGCGCGCAGAAATTCCTCGGTGCTGCGCATGGTGATCGGAATCATCATTACGCCTAGCGCCAGAGATCCCGCCACCGTTGAAAAATGTTTGAAGGGAAGCACTGCAATTGTATAAGCAAAAATTCCGATGACGATGGAAGGCACGCCGTTCAGCAGGTCCGCGATGTAACGCACTCCAAATGCGATTGCGCTTCCGCCGAATTCAGCCAAATAGATTCCGCCGAAAAATCCGGTGGGAACTCCAATGAGCGAAGCCAGCAGCAGCAGTTTGCCACTGCCAACGATGGCGTTGGCCATTCCGCCGCCGGTTTCGCCCACGGGCGCAGGAAGGTTGGTGAAAAAGGCCCAGCTCAATGAGCGGCCGCCGTGATAAACCAGATATCCGAGAATAAAAAACAGCAGCGAAACAGAAATGGCCGCGCACACGCCGGTCAAGGTCAGCATGAAGCCGCTGACAAATTTCCGCCAGTGAAGCCGCCAATTCATGCGCCTCCCGTTCCGCTACCGCGCTGTGAAGTAAGCACGATCATCACACGGGCCAGGCCGTTTAAAATAAACGTGAGCAGGAAAAGAACCAGTGCCAGCTCCATCAAGGCGTTCAGATATAGGTTTGAAGTAGCCTCGCTGAATTCGTTGGCAATCACCGCGGCGATCGTATAACCCGGGGCTAGAAGCGACGCACTCACTTGCGGGGTGTTGCCGATCACCATGGTGACGGCCATGGTTTCACCGAGCGCGCGAGCCAGCGCCAGAAAGATCGAGCCGAGAATTCCGGTGCGCGCGAAAGGCACCACGACTTTCCAGGTTGTTTCCCACCGCGTGGCGCCTAGTGCCAGGGCTGCTTCGCGCTGCTCACGCGGCACCGAAAGCAGCACTTCGCGTGAAACAGAGATGATAAACGGAATCACCATGACCGCAAGGATCACGCCTGCCGCAAGGAATCCCACTCCGTAGGCTGGCCCGCGAAAGAGCGGCAGAAATCCCAGAGTGGCTTGCAAAAACGGCTCGACATATTCACGGAGCAGCGGTACCAAAATAAAAATGCCTAGAAGCCCGTAAATAACGCTAGGCACGGCGGCAAGAAGATCGATGAAAAATGTCAGACCGTCGGAAATTCTGGCGGGCGCGAGTTCCGCCAAAAAAATAGCCGCTCCAATCCCCAGCGGCACGGCAATGGCCAGCGCCACGCTGGCCGTCACCAGCGTCCCGTAAATAAAAGGCAGAGCCCCGAATTGCTCGGCGATGGGATCCCAGACGCGCGTAAAGAAGAAATGCCAACCGAATTTATGAAGCGCCAGGGAAGAGTTCACCCAGAGCTCGTAAACCAAAAGAACCGTAACTAAAACAACCGCGGCGGCAAAACATAGTGTGATCAGGTGCGCGATTTCGTCGCCGCTGCGCAGGCGGCGCGCAAATCCACGCAGACCCGTAACCGGGCTAGCATGCAACGCCGGACTGGTGCCCGCCGCCATTTTGTTGGGCGCTGGTTTTACTTAATCAGCGCGATCGCCTTCTTCTCTTTCTCGACAACCTCTTCCGGAAGTTTGGCGTAGGAAAGCGGCTCAGCGAATTTCTGTCCATCTGTCAACATCCACTGCAGAAACGTTTTGAGCGCGTCGCGCTTATTGCTGTCGGAAAACTGGGCGGGCAGCAAAAGCCACGTAAAACTGCTGATGGGGTAAGCCCCCTTGCCTTCCGCGTTTGTAATCGACACCCGGAAATCCTCCGGCATCTTCTTCGCAGCGCCGGCGGCGGCTGCGGAAACTGAGCTTAAATCCGCCTTCACGAACACGCCGGCGGCGTTGAGCACGCGCCCATAAGCAAGGTTATTCTGAATCGCGTAGGTCAGCTCGATGTATCCGATCGCATTGGGCGTTTGTTTGATGAGCCCGGCCACCCCTTCGCTACCTTTGCCTCCCAGCCCCACCGGCCAATTCACGGATGCGCCTCTACCGACTTTAGACTTCCAATCTCCACTGACTTTCGATAGAAAGTCGGTCCAGATGAAGGTCGTGCCGCTGCCATCCGAGCGATGCACGACCACGATATCCTTCGCGGGCAGGTTTACTCCGGAATTTGGCCCAGCAATCGCAGCATCATTCCACTTCCTGATGGTACCGAGAAAAATACCCGCTAGCGCCTGAGGCGTGAACTTTAGCTCCGCGGAAATTCCCGGAACGTTATAGGTCGGCACATCAGCCCCGAGTACAGTCGGAAAATGCAGCAGCTTGATTTTTGCTTGGCTGATCTGTTCGTCGGTCATTGGATTGTCCGAGGCGCCGAAGTCGACCGTGCCGGCAAGCAGCTGCCGGATACCCGCCCCAGAGCCCACCGGTTGATAATTAACTTGAGTAGTAGGGCGGATCTTACGATATTCGTCGAACCACTTGGTATAGATCGGGGCAGGGAAGGTCGCGCCTGCGCCATTTATCAACAGGGTTTTCTGCGCACAGGCGCAGACGGCCAGTGCCAGACAAATCAGCGAAGCAGCGACTTTCTTCATTAGCTCTCCATTCCAACTTTGATTGTTCGTCGGTTATTTTGAGCGGCCAATGTTACAGGCAGATTACAATCGAATCAGCTCGGCGTGAATTAAAGCGCCCAGATTAAGCTCTTTGTTTACTTGCGCTTACAGGGAGGGGCTTATAAAACGGATCTGCGTCGAAGTTTTACTACGTTTCGGAACTCTCGCGCTTTTCTGCAGAACGTTTCGCCACCGCAACGTCCTGCGTCTTTACCGCCGGAATCGAAAAGTGAAAATCGGAGCCCCGCCCGACCTCGCTGTCGACCCAAATGCGTCCGCCATGCGCCTCAACGATGTGCTTGGCGATCGCTAAGCCCAAGCCGGTACCCCCGCCTTCGCGCGAGCGAGCAGCGTCCACCCGATAGAAGCGCTCGAAAATCCGTGTCTGCTCCGTCTGCGGGATTCCAATACCGTTGTCGGATACCGTCACGATTACTGTGCCGGTTTTCGCGGCCGCACGAACCACCACTTCCCGTCCCACCGGCGTGTACTGGATCGCATTGTCCAGCAGGTTCTGCAGCACTTCCGCCAAACCGTTGCGATCACCCAGCGCCTCGGGGAGCGCCGCGGGACATTCCACCTTCAAAGCCAACTGTTTCTGCTCCGCGCCGAAGCGTGCGGTCTCCACACATCCTCTGATTAATCCCGGCAGCGCAATCGCTCGGAACTCGAGCTCCATCTGATCCGCCTCAATTTGCGAGAGTTTCAGCAAATCATCCGTTAGGCGCGTCAGACGCTGCGCATGGTCCAGAATGATTTCCAGGAAATGCTGGCGATTGTTGAGATCCTCCATAGCGCCGCCCAAAAGCGTTTCCGCAAAGCCCTGAATCGCGGTCAACGGGGTCTTGAATTCATGCGACACGTTGGCGACAAAGTCGCGCCGAACTCGCTCCAGGCGCCGCAACTCGGTGATGTCGTAGAGAACCAGCACTGCGCCAGACCTATCGGTCGTACCGCTCGCTCCGGTCGCACCGCTTGAGCCGCTTGCCGCACTCGAATGCACAGCGCTCGCTGTGGCTGCAAACGTTCGCGTTCGCACAGTCCCCATCACTACTTCGCAGTGCACCGTGGAGGAACCCGCTAGCACCTGGCGAATCGCCGTTAGGAACTCGGTTTGCCGCACTACTTCCACCAGCCGCCGCCCTTGCCACCCTCCGGCTTCCACGCCCATCGCCTGTGAGAATGCCCGGTTGGCGAATACCAGTCTTTCCTCGGCGCTGACCACCGCCACACCTTCCACCATGCTTCCCAGTATGGCGGCAGAGAGGTTGCGTTCCTCCGTAAGCGAACGAATCATCAAATCAAGCCGCGCCGCCGTTTCGTTCAAAGCTTGCGCCAGTTCGTCCAGCGCATCACCGCTGCGGTGCGCCGCAAGTGGACGGAAATCGCTGTCGGCGACCCGCCGCGAAAACTCCTTCAGCAGCTCAACGCGCCCATAAAATGATCGAGACGCCAGAAATGACATCGCCCCTGCCGCGAGCAAAATCAAAAACGATGCTCCCCACAATTCCCGCCGAAATGCGCTGAGTTCCGTAGCAACCTGGACAAGTGGAAGGGCGAATTGCAAAACAATAGGGAGAGAGGCAGGCTGGCTGCTCTGCACATTCTCCCCGGCTCTCAAGGCGTAGTACAGCCAATCGCGATTGTCGCTGACGCTGTGGCGAATCGAACTCCCTTCGCCCTTTGCTAATGCGTCGCGAATTTCCGGCAAGGCTTGAATATCCACCGTAGAAGGGCCACCGTGCGAATCGGCTAATACCGTGCCGGCAGTGGTGATCACGCTAACATGCGCCCCACCGGAGGCTAGCGCACTGACGAAGCTGCGCCATTCAGCGGAAACATTCGGTGGAACACGGGGAGGAGGAGTGTTAGGAGAATGCGCGGTGTCGGACTGGGGCGCGGAACGCCCTGACAATTGCGGCAGCCGGGCTTTTGCGACACGCGCCAGCGAAGCAAGTTGATTGCGCGCGGCTCGCTCGTATTCGCGGTGCAAAGCGCGGTCCGCGGCGGCGTCTACGGCCAGCAACACTCCCAGCAATAGCCCGAGATAGGCGAGGCCCAGCTTCCAAAATATATTAAGCCGCACGAGTTTCAAAGAGATAGCCGGCGCCCCGAACCGTTTTCAGGTGTGCCGGCGTTTCCGGATCCACTTCGATTTTTTCGCGCAGCCGGCGGACATACACATCCACGCTCCGCGGGGTCACAAAACGCTCCGTGCCCCACACCGCGTCGAGCAACTGATCGCGCGTAAAAACGCGGTTGGGGCGAGCGGCCAGATAATACAACAGGCGGAATTCGAGCGTGCTCAAGGCCACTGGCTGGCCGCCACGCATCACCCGATACGCAGAAGGGTCGATCAGCAGCGCCCCAGCTTCGATCGTTCGTTGAATTTCGGTGTCGGGCTCGCTGCGCCGCAGCAGCGCTTTCACGCGCGCGACAAGTTCCCGCGGGCTGAAGGGCTTGGTCACGTAGTCGTCGGCGCCCAGCTCGAGGCCAACAACTCTGTCGGCTTCATCCCCGCGCGCCGTCAGCATCAAGATCGGCAAGCGGTTCAGCGACGCATCGCGGCGAATCTCTTTGCAAATTTCGAGGCCGGAAAGCCGTGGCAGCATAAGGTCGAGCACCAGTAAATCGGGCGGCGATTTCTTGATGCCGGCGAGGCCTGCGCTTCCATCCGCCACCGCGCTCACCTGGAATCCTTCCGTGCTCAAGTTATAGCGCACCAATTCAACGATGTCCCGGTCATCTTCAATAATCAGAATGCGTTTCATGGCATGCCTGCCGTGGGCAGCTCCATCTCCGAGTATCGCATTATTCCAGGGCCCTATGCTCGCAAGGTCGCCTCTCGGAAGGATTGCAGGAAGTTGGAATGAATGTAAAAGTTTGATGAATGCCGGGATGGCCGCTTCAGGCTTCGCGCGTCGTGAAAGCCAGCGCCAGCAACGTTTTTTGTTCCACCTCATGCGCCTTGGCAGACCCCGTTGCCGGGCTGGCGCTCGCCGAACGCTTGACCGACCGCACCGGCCGCCCGTTGGCTGCGCGCTCCAGCCGCGGCAGCACGTAAAAGAGCGGCCCCATGTTCGCCGGCTCTTCCTGGACCCACACGATTTCCCGCGCTGCGGCATGGCGCTCGATTTCCGCACTCAACTCGGCTCGCGGAAATGGGTACAACTGCTCGAGAAATAGAATCGCTGTCGTAGTGTCTTCGCGGCGCTTGCGCTCCTGCCGCAATTCGTGGCCCACTTTGCCGCTCGCAATCACGATACGGTCAGCATTTGAAATTTCCGGATCCGCGAGAACCGGCAAAAATCGCGGCTGCGAAAAATCCCCAATCGCGGAGCTGGCCTCCGGATGCCGCAGCATGCTCTTCGGGGTGAACACGACCAGCGGCTTCCGCCACTTGCGCCGCGCCTGCCTCCGCAAAAGACGAAAATATTGCGCGGCATTCGTTGGCTGGCAAACTTGAATATTATCCTCGGCCGCGAGTTGCAAAAACCGTTCAATGCGCGCGCTGGAGTGCTCCGGGCCCTGTCCCTCATATCCGTGCGGCAGCAGCAAAACCACGCCCGAAGGCAAATTCCATTTATCCTCGGCGGCGCTGATGAATTGGTCGATGATCCCCTGCGCTACGTTAACGAAATCCCCGAATTGCGCTTCCCACAAAACCAGCGCCTCCGGAAAATCGCGGCTGAACCCATACTCGAAGCCCAGGCATCCAGCCTCCGACAACGGCGAGTTGTAAATTTCGCACCACGCCTGCTTGCCGCCAAGATGCTGCAGAGGTACATACTCCTCTTCGGTTTCGGTATCCACCAGCGCGGCGTGCCGCTGGTTGAATGTGCCTCGCCGCGTATCTTGGCCAGAGAGACGGACCGGGGTGCCTTCGGCAAGCAGCGTGCCGAAAGCCAGTGACTCGGCAAAACCATAATCAACTGCGCGCTTTCCATGTCCCATTTCCGCCCGCTGCTCCAGCAACTTTTGTACCTTGGGATGGACGTGGAAGCCTTTGGGCGCGCGCGTCAGCGCGTCGGTAATTTCGGCAAGTTTCTCGGGTTCAACACCCACGTTGACCTCATAGGATGCGTCGTAGCGCCCCCGCTTATACGGCGCCCAATACGAGGGCAGTTGCCGCAACTGCGGAATAGTCTCGATGGTTTCCGCTTTTTTTTGCGCCTGTTCGTATTCCGCGCGCACCCGTTCCACTGTCTTCGTGGCATCTGCGCCCGCCTTCTTGGCGTAGATTTGCCATAGTTGCGGATGCTCTTTTATTTTTTTGTAAAGCAGCGGCTGCGTGATCGTCGGATCATCCACTTCGCTATGCCCGTGGCGGCGGTAGCCGATTAAGTCGACCACTACGTCGCTGCCAAATTCAGACCGGTAGTCCGCCGCCAACCGTCCCAGGCGCGCCACGGCGTCCGGGTCTTCTGCGTTCACATGAAAAATGGGCACAGACTGCCGCTTGGCGATGTCGGAAGCAAATCGCGAAGAGTGCAACTGGCTGGGCTTGGTGGTAAATCCAATCAAGTTATTCACAATCACGTGGATCGTTCCGCCAACGGTATATGCCTCGAGGTCCGCAAAATTCAGCGTTTCCGCCCACACACCCTGGCCGGCAAACGCCGCGTCACCGTGCAGCACGATGGGCACAATTTTGTTCGTGCTGTCTTTTCCCAGGCGCATTTGTTTGGCGCGCGCGCGCCCGATGGCGATGGGATCAACCGCTTCCAAATGGCTGGGGTTTGAAACCAGGTGAATCCCGATGGTTATGCCGCCGGACGTTTTATAGTGTCCCGTTGCGCCGACGTGATATTTCACATCTCCGGCGCCCAGCACGCTGCGTGGATCGACGTCTTCAAATCCGCCAAAAACTTCGTGCGTGGGCTTGCAGGCAATGTGCGCCATCACGTTCAAGCGCCCGCGATGGCTCATGGCTATCACGGATTCGATTGCGCCTTCTGCCCCGGCGCGATCCAGCACCTCATCGAGCAGCGGGATCAGCGCTGTGACGCCTTCCAGCGAGAAGCGTTTTGAGCCCAGATAGCGCGCTTGAAGCACTTGCTCGAAAAGGTCCGCGCGAACCAGGCGCTCCAGGATTCGCTTGCGGTCCACCGCGGGGGCTGGGGTCTCCATGCGCCGGGCAATCCACTCGCGGCGTTCGCGCTGGGCCAGGTGCATAAAATCGGCGCCGATCGTGCCGCAATAAAATTCGCGTGCCTCGCGCGCGGCGTCGCCCTCGTACTCCTCGAGCTCCGCAACTTGCAGCGGCTTCAAAAATCCCAGCGGATCGAGGTTGCATTCGAGATATCCCCATCGCCGGAACGCATCAAAGATGCGTTCGTGCTCGCGATCTTCGCGCGGCCGTGGCTTCGGCTTTGCGTGTATAGCGCGGCCTGTTGCCATAGAATTTAATTTTGCCATATCTCGTTCGTGATTGCTTGCAGGCCCCTGACGCGAGCGGCAAGCTCGCGGACGATTGTTTCCGGTGCTGTACCGGGCGCGAAAGAGACTGGCGCGCCAATCGTGACGCGAACTTTCCCCGGCCGGGCGAACCTCCATCCGGTCTGCTTCACCTCCCATAAACCGTCGATGCGCATGGGTACCACGGGAATGCCCAGATTGTTTGCCAGGAGGCCGGCTCCGCTCTTGAAATGCGCCATCGTTCCGTCACTAGTTAGCTCGCCCTCGGGGAACACCAACACGCTATAGCCGCGATCAACTGACTCGCCAGCAAACTGAAAGCTCTCGCGAAATCCGGAGCGCTGCGGCAGCGGGAAAACATTGAAGAGCGCGACCACCAGGAAATAGTTAAGGTGGTAAATCCAACGCTTGAGGAAAAACCATTTGCGCGGCGGATGCCTCATCGTTTGCAAAGTCTCCCCGCCCACCGTTGTAGCCAAACGATGGCGAAGGCGCGGCGGCAGGGCCGCGAGTATAAATCCGAGGTCGGTGCGCCGGGTGACGTGATTGGAAGCTATTAAGACCGGCCCGCCTACGCCTCGTAAATTCTCGCGGCCACGGACTCGCGGGTGCGCGAGCAAATGCGTGGCTGGCCACACCAGCAAATAATAGATAACCACGCGAATCCACGTCACCGGAAAGCGCTGCGGCCACCGCGGATAATGATGGCTGCGCCGTTCATCGGTACTCTCAAGCAGCCGCTCGAGATCTGCAACGGTTCGCGCTTCCGCGAGTCTTGTTTCATTCAAATCCACCTGGAAGCGATCTTCCATCGCGCTCATCAGCTCCACTCGATCGAGTGAGCTCAAATTTAAATCCGTCTCGAGATTTGCGCTCGATGACCCTGCAAGCCCGGGCGACGGAGGGCTTTTGCGCGACGCTGCCCTCATCACCAATTCTTGGAGGATTGTTCTTCGGCTCCCCGCAGCCGCGACTGCGGAGGAAAGTGGCGCGCTATCGGATTCGCGCTCATCGCCGAGCGCTTTCTTCACCGCGTCTGTGATTACGTGCGTGCGCGGTTTCCCCGTTGACGTGCGCGGGAAATCGCGTTCTGGCCAAACCAGCCATTGCCTCATGCGCTGGTATTCGGCGAGCGATTCATTGGCGCGCTCTATAATCCCCGCCCCCGCGCGCTGCGCGTCTCCCGCACCGCCTTTCACAATTATCACCGCGCAAGGTTCCGCGTTGCCTTCCCGCTCGATCGGTACCACAACGCAGTCCTGCACCTTGGCATCTTGCCGCAGCGCCGCCTCTAGATCCTCCGGAAAAACGTTCATGCCGGCAGGCGTCACGATCACATTCTTCTTTCGCCCCTTGAAATACAAATTTCCCAATTCGTCCAGCGCGCCGATATCGCCGGTGCGAAACCATTCCGCCTCGAGAGCAGTTTTCAGCGCGCCACCCTCCCAATATCCCGCCGCCACACTGTCACTGCGCACCAGAATTTCGCCGTCATCGCCAAGCTTGATTTCGCGCCCCGGCAGAATTTTTCCAATCGAACCCTGGCCCGCTCGGAATGGATGATTCAAGCTGACGAGTGAGGTCGTTTCCGTAAGTCCGTAGCCCTGGATCACGGCATAGCCCAAGCGGTTGAAGAATGTTTCAGTAGCCGCGGAAAGCGTCGCTCCCCCGGAAATAATCGCCCAGAATTTCCAGCTTAGTTGCCGGTGAACGCTGCGGAAGATCCACGCGCGCCTTAAAAATTTCTTCCCTTCAGCCACGCTAACTTTTTCCTCGAACTTTTTACGCTCGCCACGGCCATCGATGTCGCGCTCGATTTTTCCGCGCAGCGAATCGAGCACCCGCGGCACCGCCACCAGCACGGTGGCTCGCTCGCGCCGGATCGTACGCATAATCTCCGAAGGATTCAGCGTATCTTCGAATACGACGGTTGCGCCCATAAGCGGCGGTACAAGAATTCCAAGGAACTGCCCGAAGACGTGGCTCAAGGGAAGCAGGTTCACGAAACGCAGTGGGTGAAAAAATCTTTCGTACTTTAAGTACGGGTGGATGCCGCTCTCCAATGGCTCTAGATTCGCCAGAATATTTCCGTGCGTGATCACCACGCCGCGCGGCTCCGCCGTCGTCCCCGAAGTAAAAATAATCTGGGCAATGTGCTTGCGCCCCAAGGGCTCGTCGGAAAAAAGCGGCTGTTCGGGAACGAACTCGCCATCGGCGCCTGTAACCTTGCTGCGGCCCACGCGCGCAGCACTTGCAATTTGCGGCACATCTTCCAGCGCGATCACCGCCCGCGCCTCATCGAGCACTGGTTTACCGCGCGACGCCACGATGAGCTTCACGCCCGCCTCGCGCGCCACGCGCGCGGCAAAGTCTGGCGCCGCCGCATTGTCCATCGGCAATGCTACAGCGCCGCGTAGGATGCAGCCCCAGAATGCAATCACCGATTCGGCCGAGTTCGCGCCCCACAGCATTACGCGATCTCCTGTCCCGACCCCACGTTCGCCAAGCGCCAAAGCAAAACCCGCCGTTGTCTCCGAAACCTGACGATAGGTCCAGCGTTCCCTCCGGTATCCGCGCTTCTGCACAAACGCCACGCCCTTGCAGCGCATCACAACCTCTTCAAAATAAACCGAAAGAGAAGGACGAGCCATCACTCCCCCATCACATCGCCCGCGTAACCCACCCGGGCGCGCTCCTCTATATTGCATTCTGACGTATCTTCCTCTCCTAAAC